>Ga0307972_1002047_pt1 | contig 10607 bp, 9 predicted proteins | sample OrgLakmetagen780_FD_201848 | JGI IMG/M metagenome (GOLD analysis project Ga0307972, IMG submission 201848) | Saline water microbial communities from Organic Lake, Antarctica - #780 | ecosystem: Environmental > Aquatic > Non-marine Saline and Alkaline > Saline | place: Antarctica: Organic Lake...
AGGGGGAGTAGGCACTGCAGCTGCTGTTGCAGCCTTGGCATTGTTGCTCGCAAAGGTAGAACGGTACAGGATTTGCACACCAGCGGGCTTAGCAGCGTCGATGCTGCCCGAGTCGCTGCTGCTATCCCCAGCCGAGGTGTTGGATGCCGTTTGGCCGCGCTTCTGGGGAGGGGGGCCTGCGCGCAAGGGAGCAAGAAAAGAGAAAGGAACAGTGGGCTCAACAGGCTACTGGCATAGTGGACTGCTGCTGTCGCTCCTCTGAGCAGGCAGCGTGGATCTTGCAGCTACACTGACGCAAGAAAGCTCCTGAAGCACTGCAAAGCATAACCGCATCACAGCAGAATCGCAGTGCATGCATGCATTCTGTAGCACCGCAGTGCATGCATTTTGCAAGCAAGTGGGCTGCAGGAGCAAGAGATGCAAAGTCGACTGACCTGGAGGTGGTGGGGGAGGGGCGACGGCTTTGCCCTTGGCAGCTTGCTTCAAGTTAGACTGCTGCGCCTTGGAAGCCTGCGTGGCTGCTGCAGCGGCAGGGGCGATGGCTGTACGGGCAGCAGCTCCTCCGTTGCTCTGCGCGTTCTGAGCTGAGCTGCCCTGCTGCTGCTGCTGCTGTGTCTTGCTAGGAGTGAGAGGAGGGGTGCGTGAGGCCGAGGGGGGCTGCTGCTGCTGCTGTTGCTGCTGAGAGGGCAATACTTTGCCTCCATCCTGCTGCACCGCCTCCTTGCCCTGCTGCTGACGCGTGCGTGCACTTGCAGGGCTGCCTGGCATGCTCGCTCCTGCCTTTGGCACGCCACCGCTGCTTGCGCTAGCTGCTGCTGCCGCTGCTGCCGCTGCCTCCTTTTGCTCCGCCTCCACTTTGGCCGCTTTTGCCGCCTCTGCCGCCCTCACTGCCTCTGCTGCTTTTGCAGCAGCAGCGGCCTCCTCTCTCTCCTTTTTCTCTTTCTTTGCCTGCTCCTCCTCCTGCTTCGCCACCACCGCTGCTGCGGCTGCCTTGGCCTGCTCCTCCTGCTGCTGCTTGGCCTTTTGCGCTGCTGCTGCCTCAGCCTGCTGCTTGGATTTTTCTGCGGCCGCTGCGGCGGCTGCTTTGCTGGCGGCAAGCTGCTCCATTAAGCTGGGGGCCTTGCCGACGTTAGAGCCAGGACCATTTGCCTGGAAATGAATGGATACGAGCATGTGACACAAATTATTAATACTGCCATTTCATACGTTCTCCCACACACACACAAAAAAAGTTGTGTTTGCCTGTACAAATAAGAGCAGATACTATCAATCCAACTGTACTTTAAAACGAAGGCCCAAGCTAGCCTGCAATAAATGCAAAGAAATGGACTCAACTCGTGCTGCCTGATTCCGCAAATAGCAAGGCAGGAAGGGTTTTGCGTTGTCTTGCCTATACAACGGTTGCTATGGAGTGGCAACTCACAGTCAGGCTGAAGAGCTCAAGCTGAGAGCTTTGCATAATTCCATGGCACTAGCTGCCACGTCAATTACGAGGGCCTCACATAATCCCTTGTACTGGCTAACACGCAATGTACACACATGCGCACACGACATACACACCGTTGAAGAGCCGCTCCCTGAATCTACGGGCGCCCCCTTTGACAGACCCAGCTGCTGCCGCATCTGCTCTCGCTCCAAGGCTACCATCTGCTTAAGGCCAGCACCTGCGTCTAAGGCTAGGGCAGGCTCAACCTGCAAGGTTTGAGTGTGAGCGCACAGAGATTGAGCCGTGTAATCGCTGAAAGAAGCTGTTGCGTAGGAGACTTTTTCTGGATCCCAACGCAACATGAAGCAACAGAAGCACCAGGTCGGTAAGAGAGAGAGCGCCTGTAAACCTGAATTTAGCAAACCGAATTTCATGAGCATTCTTGGTTCACAAAGCGAGCACAGCATCTTCTAGTTTGCAGCATCCCTGAATTGCTTCATTAGCATGTGCAGTTCAGGAGCTGCTGCGAGCGCTGTGTGGAGGGGTATGCTGTGCTGCAAATCATCCTTACACATTCAGCACTCAGTGCCCACAACTCAAGAGAGGTAAAACTCCGTAGTTTGTTTGAGTGCTGAGAGTTGCAAATGTGAAGACTCGTAACCTTTCACGCTAACCCTCAACTTCATACCTAACCCATACATCTACAGGGCTGCCGGCTGAGTCTAGGGTTGACCAGAACCATACATGCATTCACAATGTATATATGGTGCGTATATATACCGTTCGGCCAACCCTTAACATGTCATACATAGACGCTAGATGCCACGCGTAGGTGCCTTACAGGGAGGATCTACGCATAGCATCTAGCATCTAAGGGTACCAGTCTGATTCAGCAGCTGCTAGCACAGAGCACGTGAAAGTTGCTTCCCTTGTCTGACGAAGCGAGAACACACACATGCACAAGTACACAAACATGCACATGTGCGCACAAAAACGCACCCTTGGGCCTTCTCCGCCGTTGGCAGCTGCATCTGCTTGCTGCTGCTGCTGCTGCTGCTGCTGTTGCTGCTGCTGCTGCTGCTTGCGCTGGGCTGACGCCCTTTCTTTCTCCTTTGCCTCCTTGTCAACCTTGGGCTTGGCCTGTGTGAACAAGTGTGAGTGTGCGCGCTTGCGTTGCGTGTGTATTTGTGTGCGCCAGATAAAGCCAAGACGAACAATTTGCAGCGAAGAACGTGAGCAAAACAAATTCTGCTGTCATGCAGGATGCCTATTTTTGATGCCTCAAAGTCAGGTGAGCAATCCCTGTGTGATTTCTTGCCCCAAAGCTCCCACCCACTTCTGAGTATGGAGGACCTCAAGCTGGACCTAACTGAGCAACTCTGCACACTCAGTTTATGCCAAGGGCGCCCAGGTGGGCAGGGTGGAAATCCCTGCCAGAAAAGGGATTTCCAAAAGCTCCCCTCTGGTGCCAGCAACTTACCAGGGGTGTTTGCAATAATATTGCGGACATTGTGGTGAAGGTTTGGGGGTCTGGGGTGAAGGTCCGGTTTTGGACCCCCCTTTTGGCAGGGAAAGCTCGATTCTATGCAAGGAGCACAGGGTCCATGGTTTGGGGATCCGACTTGGTCGAATTGCTTTAATAATCATAAAAAGTTCACGTTTAAACGAATGAAATGACGCACGGGTAAGACTCCAAACGTCAACTTTTGAAGTTTATGGACCAAAAAGGCTGTCTGCATCCCAGAATGGTGTTGGCAGGCAGTGAAATTTGAATCCATAGCTGTTAAAAATCTCAGCTGTCGCTGCCCACCACGGCCCAACCTCAGCATTCCAGACCATAAAACTTGACAGGGCATGCCTTGGGAGCATACTGAAGGGTTCCTGACAATCAGGTGATGGACAGAAAGCGTGTTTCCGGGAATTCCAGACATGCACCATTTTTGCCCAGCAAACAGGCCCACGCACTAAGTCCTTTAGGGGCAAATTTTCACCACCTTTTTTTTGCTTTGATGCGTAAGGTTTGACCCTAAACCTATCTGGGAACAAAGGAATTGGTGAAATTCGGACCAAAACCTGCATTCCTACACCCATACCACCTTTCTGGCAGGGAAATGGCACAAATCCAGCCCCCCACTCTCACCCTTGACCCCAAGCTCATTAATTTTTATGCAGAAGTGTTACATTTATGTATAGAAACCATTGGGTGACCTCAGATGTGCAGTTCAGGAAGGGGCATGAATTCCCCCTTTTTTGGGTGGGCAATGGCTATCCTGACTCAAAGCCTCTTATACATCTCATTCGCTATAGAAAGGGTAACGGTGGATGCGCCACGACACTTGTGGCATAGTTTGAGGCCAGGCATAGTTTGAGGCCACCAGTGTACCAGCTAGCACACAAAACGCACGTCCCTGACATACGTAAACCGCCAGCTCGGTAGCAGAACAGAGCCTTCTCCTCTATAACAGTGCTACAATGTGCGCACACACACACTTACATGCCATTGCCTGTGTCTGTAGATTCTGAGGGAGAGACTTGCAGACCGTAACAATGGCATGCAAGAATTTGCACCCACACCCACACCACACCCACACCCACACCTACACTTACCCACACCCTCACCTACACCCACACTCACACACACGCAGACATTCACACACCTTGGTCGTGCTCAGGGTGGTGCTGGTATTTGAGTGGTGTGGTGCCGGAAGGGCCTTGTTGTTGACTTTTGGCTTGTTCAGGTGCTGCAGCAGCTTGCTGGCAACGGATGCTGCCCCTCGGTCCAGAGCTGCGTGGAAGGCTGAGCTGTCGGCGGGGTTTTTAAGGTCAAATGTGGCTCCTGCAGATATACATGGGGGGCAAACAAAAGTTAGCTTCGCAAGCAAGCACACGTGCATACACGCGCACAAAATTACACCCACCCACACGCACACTCACCTTGGGACAACAGGTAGTCTACAACATTAGCGTGGCCGTGCCGCACTGCCAGAGCTAGGGCGCTGTTGCCCCCGATGGTGGTCAAGCCAGTGATGTCTAGGGCGCTGCGCTTTTTAACACTCTTGCGCCCGCTTTGGCTGGCTTCGTGCTTCTTGGTCTGTGTGAACATGTGGGGGGGTGATGTCGTTGCACACGTACGAATGTTTCTTGGTCTGTGTGAAGATTTGGGGGGGTAATGTATTTGCGCACATGGCACTGCAGACTCTTGAATGGGGTTATTGTGATCAGCGGTAAATTGAGAGCAGATGCTGGGGGGATAAGACGCTTACGAGCTGGCACAAACATTGTTGGTGTTTGCCAAGACAGACACATGCTATGCATGCAGGTATTTTGACAGGGAAGCACTCGATATAATTTTTATGTGCAGTGTGTTCATGCGGTTCTGGCTGACCCTGCCGAATACTTTTTAGCCGTCCAACTAAAGCATAAGCCGGAGCGGGAACCTCACCTGTGCCTCTAACGACTCTTGGGTGATGTACTTGACTGTATGAAGGTTGATAGATGCACCCGCTTCAGCCTACATGTGTGTGTATATGTGTGTGTGTGTGTATGTATGTGTGCGTATCTGTGTTTGTGCGCGTATGCTTCTAAAAAGTTGCACTTGTGTACAAATCAGCCAGAAACCCATCCAGAGAGCTTTACTGAGCTTGTTACTCTTAAAGAATGTCCGCAAGCTCTAAGCTCTTCACAATGCATCTTCAATCTCAAATTAATCAGCATGCTTTATAATCAAGCCTCACGAACACACTCTATTAGCGCACGTGCACACCATGTCGGGTCTAGCATTACTCCTGTTGGCTCCTTTTCATTTCAGAGGGCAAGTTCAATAACGCATCAGGCCTTTTAGATTCATGCCAACACTTATCAACCTCAACAAGACTTTCGCAGCGTCAAAGAAGCGGAAGGTGTTGCGCATGTGCCGCTCTTAGAGCTCTGTAATAATTTCACAAATTGCAATCATTCCTTTCCACAAAAAGAGAGACAGCCCACAAGACATACGTTGCCAGCAGGCCAAAGGCTTGACGTGACAGCGAATGCTGCAGCCTGTTACAAAGATGAACACTGCAGGGGCGGATGCTATGCTACAGCAGCAGACGCAGCACACAGCACACAGAGATGATCAAAACCTTGGCCCAAACCACGTATGTATACACAGTGCCTAAAAGGTCTCTCAGCGAAAAACTCCCCAGGAAGACATCCAAGTACGCTTTACACACAATTCTGGCCCACCCTACGATCATCCTGAACACTGCACACCCAATGATACCTCCAACCACTATTGCGTGTGCAGCACACGATGGCTGACGTACCAGCAGCTTGGCAAGGTCTACGTTGCCTGTGCAGGCGGCTTGGTGCAGGGGCAGCAAGCCTTCAAAATCGGCCACGTCTAAATGAGCACCCGCAGCAATCTGCGCGCAAGGCGAGGAGGCAGGAAGTGCCGTGGTGGGCGGGCGACGCTGGTACTGTGAAACTGAGACAGTGTTTTCTCTGCAAATGGCACACTTGCAATGATTAGTCATGCTTGTACGCGCAAGATGCAAATGCAGGGGGCTGTCCCTGATAAGCTTGTTTGGGAGCTACTCTTCAGGTACAACTGCCTGCCTTCATCTTTTGCCAGGCAAGCAGACTGCACAACTGCACACACACTCACACACACACAAGCGGCACGTAGACATCCACGCCAACACCCGCGCACACACCAGCCACTTTGTCTCTGCCAAGCGGTTGTAGCGAATGGCCTGATGCAAGGCCGTGCGCCCATCCTGGTCCTGCCCGTCCAACAACGCCCCCTTAGCATGCAACAACTGCATCGCCTCTAAGCAGTGCGGGCCCCCTGCTTGCACCGCACGCACCAGCGCTACACACCCAATCTGCAATTGGGGGGTGCAAGGGGAGAGGGGGGTGAAGGGTGGACAAGGTAGCCAGGTGAGGCTTCATGAAGTAGACAGGGTGAGAAACTGGATTGTAGACTTGACAAAGGATGAAGGCAGAAGCCTCAAATTGTTGTATGAGAGGCCTCAAATGGGTGGAGGAGAGGAGGGAGTGGGCGAGGGCGAGAGGCGTTGGATGGGTCGGAGTGGAGATTGAGCAAACAGGTGGTGTTGGCCAGAAAAATCGGCAGGGAAGAGTATAGCTTTAACCTGCCTCTGCAGAGATAACTTCAAGCCTACCGTTACGCTCACTGTATACACTTGGTTCTGGACATCAACACAAATAAGTAAAAGTCGGGTCAATGGATGGAGATGGTCAGCAAAAAACGATTCAGAACTGGATGTGAAATGCTCGGGAAAGTATATTGAGCCCACCACCATCAGCCTCTTTTTTAACCTGTTTTATTCTGCATTCCTAGTGCACCCAAAATGAATGCAAAATGAATGCCTTAATAGCAAAATGGATGCCTTAATAAACCAGCCCTCCTCTCCTTTTCCTTTAGCTCTCTCACGCATAAGCACACATACACACACACGCACATTCACAGATACGTACACACCTGTGCCTTCAACGTCTGGGTCGCCTCGGCCTCTGCTGCCCGCACTTCAACCACACTGTTACAAGTACGACAGCTGCAGCCCAACGCAGGGTAGCGTTGTGCTCGTTTAACTGCTGCACATAACCGTTGGTACGCCTGTTCGTGGACGCACATTTGTATGAGAAGAGGGAGATGTGAAAGTCTGGACGTAAGACTTAAGGTGGGGGAATGAGCCATCAAACTCAAGTATTCATGTCATGGAAACTCGAATATGTTCATGAGTAAGAATAGGTAAATAGGGTGTCTGACTTTGCCAGCGAGGCTCAGCGAGCCTCAACGAGGCTCGGCACTCACTTGGGAGGCCCTAGCTGGAAATTACGTTAAGAAATCACTTTCTCAAATCTGCACGGATTGAGCCGAAACTTTTCTGTTGTTAGCTTATAGTATACAATGAATATTAACATTGAGACCGGGTGGACTAGTGTGGGAGCGTCGCTAGCAACACTGACAAATTGGCGAAGCCCATCACGTGCGCAACGTGTACATGCATATGCATACTAACGTTACGATTCCGGTAAAACGCTGCTTGCATGGACAGAATTCAGTTACCCACATGAAGGCCTTTTCAGTGGGTGTTGTAACTGTGCTCATCCTAGATATTCGAACAGGCACCAAAAGCGACTTTGTACCCCATCCACAATTTGCAAGTAAACCTCGTAAGAAGCTCGTCTCCCTCGCCTACCCAAACTTCACAAGCTTCACACACCAACACAAACTGACCTGCTGATAGTGTCGCTGCGTGGAAGCAAAGGCAGGGTCGGCAGCAAGCAGAGCCTTCAGCAGCTCTAAGGGCTTTGCCTGATCCACCAGGTAGTCGTACGCACAGTAGCCTGCGCTTGCAGAGCAGGTGTGCACATGTGCTTATGTGTGCTAATGTGTGGGCACGTGCATATGTGTGCATCTGTGTGGGTACGTTTCGGTTTGTATGCATGTGTGAGTGTATGTATGTATGTATATGTAAATGTGTACGTGCATATATGTGTGCGTGTGTGCGTGAATGGCGCAGAGACATATCTGTTAGCCAGGAGATTTGATTCTTATGCATGCAACTTGTGCAAGCAGTGTCAAGGTCTGTGCACCTTGTCCGTCCCTGCCGCAACCCAGTGCCTTCAGCATTAATTCATGAATTATAAGTGCTCACTCACTCAAGAGAATGTAAATCATCTGTACTTGCAAAAGGTTAATACCTGGACCGTAACCCGAGCTCTCCTTTCGCTTGTGCAACATAAAATTATCAGGTACGTTTCTACAGAACCCAAAAATTACAAGATACCGTATTGCGCATAATTATTTTGCGAATAAATAAGTAAATAAATATTGAGGCCCCTCGCAATAAATCAGGCCGGAAAAATCTCTTGCAAAACTTTGACTTTCCAACAGGGATGATTCTGGGGTCCGCAAAACACCCCCATCGTTTTCAGGGGCAAATATCATCATGGTCAAGTTGAGCGGACGGTTCTGCCTTGGGAGCTTCTGAGGCTGATATGCTTTGAGCAAGCGCAAGCACCTGCTGCTCACCGGCAAGTATCTTTCCTACCCCACTTGGACTTAGGGCAGACCCATGCACAACCTCCAATGGGGGTTCAAGCCTCTCCAGGAGAGAAGCTTGAGGGCAGAGCTGCTGTCTCAGGTGCAAACTCCTTGACCAAGGTGTGCTTGGCATGCAGCAGGCATCCATCCTCCAGCAGCAGCACAAGCAGCACAAGCAGCACAAGCAGAGGGCACCCAGAAGGGTGGGAAGCCCAGTACCACTCTTTAAAATCGCAAAGTTTGCAAATCTTTGAAGGACCTTGCATAAGCTAAATGCTCGCAAATTAATTCTAATTATTTTGGCACCTTGCAGAAATCAGGCCACGCCATTTTAAAAGCGCAAAATGAATTTACCTGTATCGTCAAATGCGTAGGGGTTGGCGCCCTTAGCTAGCAGCAGCTGCACCATTGGTAGGGATCCTTTTTCAGCAGCATGGCACAGGGCAGCGTAGTCGGCTTTTGGCTGCAGAGATAGAGCAAAAACAAGAGGGGGTTCAGTTGCCAATAGAAATGCGTCCCACAGATGCTGCAGCCTTAAGGAGCTGTGCTAAGTAAGACACTTCAGCCCAAGCCGTGCAGGACAGCTGATGGCCCGCCTGCATGGCAGAGGAGGCGAATAAGACATGGCAGGATTTTGATAAATTTGAATGACTCATCAGACCATGTGTATATGTACACCCAGCGTTTAAGCAGAGAATGTTTCTATTGTTTAGCTATGCTGTTTGTTTGCTTACGATGCATGTACACAAGTTGCTGACGTGTACACGGTGACAACCACTCTACGTATACAGCCACAAACGGTGTGCATATACAGCCTGGTCAACCTTATTAGAAAAGCAGCAGGTCAAAAGGATGGAAAGTATAATGGAAGGACTTGTTAGCCGTGACAGCAATGCTTGGCAATGCTTAACGCCCACAACAACTGTTTTTATAACCAGGAAAGACACTTTTGCCCAGTGCAAAATTGACTGCCCAGAAAAAGTCACACAATATAATGCTGCTCCCAAAAATGCCTCATTCATCTGGCTAGGAACGTCTGCTTTTTATCAGTCTGAGAGTCATAGATTTTACTTTTTCAAGCACTCCAGTCGGTGGATGCTCACAATCACATCCCAACCACATGCACTCAAAAACTACTTGACGTGTGAACTTTTAACTGCGCATTGCACGCGCCTGCAATGACACGCCACATATCCCTGCTCCTGGTGCACAAGCGTTTTAGGTGCACAGGCCTTGCCCACACTTGCAACAACACCCACCCTGTGTCCCATAACGTGGCACTCGCGACACTTTTTGCACCTAGCCCCTCGCCTGCCGTACCTTGTTTGGCGGAGCACTCAGGTCTGTGGCGGTAGCCCCCAACTCTAGCAGCAGCTCCACCATCTGCGGGTGCCCCTGCTCCACAGCATGCCACAAAGCGGGCTCTGAAACCGCATCGAGCTTGTCCACGTCAGCCCCTCTTCGCACCAGGAGGCGCGCCATCTCGCAGTGGTTGTTGGCGGCTGCTGAATGGAGGGGCCACCTGTATGGATTGGGGATAAGGCTTGGGAATTACCGCCTCATTTGTGTGTACAGTAACGTACCGTAACGAATGCGAGGTTTGGAAAATATAAATAATAAATCCCTATGCGAGCAATGCGAGGGGGGCAACACTCATTTACTAAGCACAATGCGAGCCTATGCGAGGGCCTTCCGGCCCACTGAACTGCACCTACATGCGTATGCATGCACGTGTGCGCGCGTATGTCTGCGTGCGTGCGCGTACGTGCATGCTTGTGTGTGTGCGTGTGTGTGTGTGTGAGAGTAAGGGTGTGTGTGTGAGCACATACGTGTGTGTGCGTACGTGTGTGTACGTATGTGCCTGCGCGTACGTGTGTGTGTGGTTGTGTGCATGCGGGTACGTGTGTGTGTGCGCGTGTATGTGTACGTGCGTGCGCATGTGTGTGTGTGTGTGTGCGTGCGCATACGTGCGTGTTCGCGTGTGTGCGCGTACGTGTGTGCGTGCATTGTGTACGTGCGTGCGTTATGTACTTGTGCGTGTGTGTGTGCGTGTGTGTGTGTGTGTGCGTATGTGTGTGCTTGCGGGTACGTGTGCTTGCATGCGCGTGGGAAGGGATTGAAGACGTT
>Ga0307972_1002059_pt1 | contig 10583 bp, 16 predicted proteins | sample OrgLakmetagen780_FD_201848 | JGI IMG/M metagenome (GOLD analysis project Ga0307972, IMG submission 201848) | Saline water microbial communities from Organic Lake, Antarctica - #780 | ecosystem: Environmental > Aquatic > Non-marine Saline and Alkaline > Saline | place: Antarctica: Organic Lake...
GCAACGTTGGCTGACTGCAAGGCCAAGACGCTTATAAGAACAGTGCTCATCACTGCTTTTGATATGACATGTGCTCCTACATAAAATTTCCAGTGCTGCTTCTTGACGTGTATAACATGCACTTTTATATGACATGCAATTTTCACACGACGTTACCAGTGCTGCCTCTTGACGTGTATAACATGCACTTTTATATGACCTGTTATTTCTACATAACATCACTAGTGTTGCCCATTCACGTGTGTAGCATGCATAGGGTTGGCCGAAACCGTACATACATACGCATATACGGTGTATGTACGGTATTTTTGGCAGCAAAATTACCAAATATACAGTCATATACGGTGTATATATACGGTTCTGGCCAACCCTAAACATGCACTTTCTACTTTCTATCAAACTTAATGTGTACGCTCATCAATCACTGGGTGCTACCTTAGGGTTTAACCCAACCCTAGACCCTACAAACTAAACCCAATTCAACAATTCAACCCAACCCAACCCTCAACCCAACCCTAGACCCTACAAACTAACCCAACCCTAGGTTTAACCCAACCCTAAACCCTACAAGGTGCACCAAATGTTGTCCACACATGCTGTGCATGCTTATTAACGAAGTGCAAAGCTGTTGGATGTCACATTTGTACACTGTGTGTCACATGTGTACACTGTGTGTCACATTTGCACCTGTGTGTCACATTTGTACACTGTGTCTCACATTTGCGCCTGTGTGTCACATGTGTACACTGTTGGATGTCACATTTGCGCCTGTGTGTCACATTTGTACACTGTGTGTCACATTTGTACACTGTGTGTCACATGTGTACACTGTGTGTCACATTTAAACACAGTGTGTCACATTTGTACACTGTGTGTCACATTTGTACACTGTGTGTCACATTCGTACACTGTTGGATGTCACATTTGTACACTGTGTGTCACATTTGTACACTGTGTGTCACATTTGCACACTGTGTGTCACAATCGTACACTGTGTGTCACAATTGCACACTGTGTGTCACATTCGTACACTGTGTGTCACAATTGCACACTGTGTGTCACAATTGCACACAGTGTGTCACATTTGTACACTGTTGGATGTCACATTTGTACACTGTGTGTCACATGTGTACACTGTGCGTCACATTTGCACACTGTGTGTACACATGTGTACACTGTGTCACATGTGTACACTGTGTGTCACAATTGTACACCGTGTGTACACATGTGTACACTGTGTGTCATAATTGTACACTGTGTGTCACAATCGTACACTGTGTGTCACATGTGTACACTGTGTGTCAAATTTGCACACCGTGTGTACATAAAGGCAAGCAATGATAGTCACTTGCCGTTACACCTTGGACATCATCGCAAGCTGACCAATGGATCGTTGATAGGCCAGGATCTTAGACACGCACCACATGTATGGAAATTACACTGTGCTTAAAAGGAACAATGTATGGCCAGCCTACTTACCTAATATAGCTGGGCGACCATGTGCCTTAATGCTCATGTTATCTTGTTCCTTGCAGATGGAAGCTTTGCGAAAGGAGCTGGCCGGGTTCAAGACCAGCGTCTCAAGAGGTAAGACGTCAAGTACTTGACTGGAATGGGTTACGCACAATCTTGTGCCAGTACGGTATACGGTAAAGCGTCATTTTGTGTGGCACCCTACGGAAGTACGATGTTCAACAGATTTTCCAAAGTTTCAGACCATATGTGTAATATATCTTACCGTACTCATCCCGCACCCCAAATTTCAGAAATGTTTCGTTGAATTTGTCACCTTTCCGCACCCCAAAAATGAATGTGCTTTGCCCTTACCGCTGTCACCCCGCAGGGCTTTTAGCGCTGTTCAGCACCACAGCACCAATTAGCTTTATATGAAAGAGAACCACAAACGGGAAAAGAAAGTCACCACGCAGTTTGCATGTTGTAGCCTGACGCTCTTTGTTCTCTTGGCCTACACCCCTTTCTGCCCTACCCCCCCCACCAATATGCTCCTTCTAGCCACTATCACTGATGCTGGCGCTCTCCTCGCTCTCCTCACTGCTGCTGCTGCTGCTGCTGCTGCTGCTGCTGCTGCTGCTGCTGCTGCTGCTGCTGCTGCTGCTGCTGCTGGGCGATTTGCTTGTGCTTGTGCATGCTGATGGTGCAGCTTGGGTGCGAGCAGCTTCGATGCGGGACCTTATTTGCCGCACCAGCTGCTCCACCTGCTCATCTGTTAGCTGCTGGGCTCCAATCTGCTCTGCGTGCGCAAGCATTGCAGCATGGTCCTCTAAAACCAAAGTTTTTCTTTGGTCTGCCAGGAGGCCTCTTCATTGCTGCTTCCTGCGCCTATCGCTCAGCCCGTTCCACTTGCTGCTGCTGTCGCTGCTGCTGGGGCAGGAGGGCGGCGGGGGGGGTGTGGTGGCCGGGAGGAGGCCGGGGGGCCTCTTATCGCTCTGGGCTTAATGTACCCCAAAAATGTTATCTATACAGATCCCGCACAACCCCGCAGGGTCAAAATAGATGAATATTAGAGCTCCTTGCAGTCACCCTGCAGGGCAAAAACGATATTTATGCGGGGTGTTATTGGAAAGGTACGATATATATATTGGAAAGGTACAATGTATATATATCCATATACACTACAGTGTACGGTACGGTGCAAAAGGATGGAAATTGGCTTTTTTGAACCAAGACCATTTTGGGTAAAATTTTATAGTATAATGTTGTATTTACACACCTCCAAGGTAGAACTGAAGTGCATTGTTCAAGAGAGAAGCACACACACACACACACACACACACACACACACACACACACACACACACACACACACACACACAAAATGGGGTGAAAAAGTAAAGAACTCAGTTCTGATCGGGAGTTGAACCCTGGATATCCTTTTCCCTGCAAACAGGCAAAATACAGCCAGCCATTAGTACGGTTTTGTACTTCGACCGTATAACACGGTTTTGGACCGTGCCATACCTTTTTGACCGTGCCATACCGCATGTACGGTCTGAAAATGGAAATACGGCATAAAAGCACAGCACTGTCTACGTAGCAGTGCATGCGTAGCCTTGCCATTTCATTTACTCGAGCGCAATTCATTTGCTGTTAGCTTTGGGTCGCGTGTCGTTTGTGCGTTTCTTTTCTGATTGTGCATGCAAATTTGCAGGTCACCTTGTAATGCAAGCTTTGAAGTACCCCATTCAGCAGCGATGTTGAACGTTGTTTGCATTTTATCGCCAAGTACAGGTTCATTCACACTGACACAGTTAGAGCAGCAGCAAGGCATGACCCCTTCCGTTTTAAACGATACTCTGTCTCCTTCCACTTTACGCCCTTTTTATCCCTTGAAAAATAAAGCTGCTATTTCTCTAATCATAGCCTCCCACTAGTCTCTCGGTATGGCGTATATATTATGAAGGATGTTGTTCCTCAAATAATCTGGCCTCTCGCTTGTCTCCCAGTGCGGTTTGCAGCCTGCTTGCAGCCTGCTACCCAATAATGTTCAGCTTTTCCACGGGGACAGCACCTCTGTTTTTTGCCTACACCTCTCAGTCATCAATCCAGAGGAATTCGATTGACCAACTTGACCGTCGTTCATTTGCCCATGTATACCCACACCCACACCCACACCTGCACCTCTCGGCCACCAATCCCCCGTGCCAGTGTCTTTCAGAGCCTTGAACTATAATTAAAGCGTAGCTAACCGTAAGTTTCCAGGCATCTATGTCCCGTGCCAGCTGGATGCGAGCTAAACTAACCTCCACGATGGATCAATCAAGGATGTCCCTTCCTTTCCTCTGCTTGCACGCCTGCATCAATTCCAGCATTTTGACTCGGCACCAGAGAGGTGACAAACCACAGGATAGTACAGACGTGCGATATACCTCGTGCATAACCACCACCTCTCTGCTTGCACCTCACAGCCATCTCCCGTGCTGCTACTCGCCACCAAAGCCGCGTCCAGAGTGATGATGACGACGACGACGACAACGACGATGGTGCGAGGCCGAGGTCTGGTGCTGGCAAGGGGGTGGCTTTCCTGCCACCAGGGGAACAGATTGCCCGTCGAGAGGGAAGATCCAGGTGTGAGGGAAATCGGGAGGGACGATGAAGAGGACCATAAGTAAGATCATGATAGAAAATTCAGGTGTGAGGAAAATCGGGAGGGATGAGGAGGAGGACCATGAGTAAGATCATGAACAAACGTCCAGATGTGAGGAAGACCAGGAGGGATGAGGAGGACCAGAAGTAGAATCAGGAGGCATGATGAGGGAAGGTTTAGGTGCAAAGACATGTGGTCTGAATGCGCTCACGATTGCAGTGACCCACTTGTTGATCAGGATTTTGTTAAGTATTGCTTGATGGCACTGTGAAGTTAAAATTCCTGCTCTAAAAGCTCATGTTACTTGATCACTTAACGTGCAGATAAGGTTCAGGAGGTGCACGTTTGTTACCTGTAAGGACACAAACGTCGTCTGCAATGCCATCAGATTCTCATTGCAAATCAGGCTGTACAGATCCGTCTCAGCTATACACCTACATATAGGTGGCACAATTATCTTCTTCCCATGGTTTCTGCAGCATCCCTGGTTGCGCCATGCAGATTGCTGCACCTTGCCATCAATTCATGCAGAATACCTAGCACTCACCGATTTTGCATGCAGGCCGTCTGAACACCTCCCTTCATCCACCCTGGGGAAAGCAGCTGCAGCAGCAATATCGCATCTGGGAGAGGACGACATGCAAGGAAGCTTCCAAGAGACAGGGCCGACATCAGATCTCATTTCCGATGTTGCGGTTGCAAAAGCAGGCACTTTGGCTGTGAAGTCAGAGCTTGGGGTGGTGCGGCAGCTCATGGACGTGATGAATGATGGTGAGTGTCAGTAAGGGAGGCTATGAGCTCATGCACTTGATGCATTATGTTGAGTGTCAGCAAGGGACGCTATGAGCTCATGGACGTGATGCATGATGGTGAGTGTCAGCAAGGGAGGCTATGAGCTCATGCACTTGATGCATTATGGTGAGTGTCAGTAAGGGAGGCTATGGGCTCATGCACTTGATGATCTATGGTGATTGTCAGCAAGGGAGGCTATGGGCTCATGCACTTGATGCATGATGGTGAGTGTCAGCAAGGGAGGCTATGCGCTCATGCACTTGATGCATTATGGTGAGTGTCAGTAAGGGAGGCAATGAGCTCATGCACTTGATGCATGATGTTGAGTGTTAGCAAGAGAGGCTATGGGCTCATGCACCTGATGGATGATGGTGAGTGCCAGTAAGGAAGGCTATGAGCTCATGCACCTGATGCATTATGTTGAGTGTCAGTAAGGAAGGCTATGAGCTCATGCACGTGATGCATGAAGGTTGATTGTCAGTAAGGGAGGCAAGGAGCTGGGGTTCTTTGGTTGAGGGGAAACAACGCTGACTGATACTGGAATTGGAAATGATCGATAATAGCAATTGTGTTATATACCACTGGTTATATACTTTGTAGTGAGCATATTTAGTGGCTGGTGGCTGGAATCTACGAATGATGATCATACTCAAAATGCTGGCCCTCGAGGACTTTGGTGTTTTCTACCTTGAAATGACGGCAGCACCATGCACTGAGCTGGGGGCTGGAAGTGGGAAATGGTTTTAAATAACAGCTGGACATGACAAGCTTGATGATCAGCGACTCGCTGATCTCAAAACGTAGAAGCGAATGAGGTGCCTGAGGACATGCAGAAGGCAAGGTGCCAGGGGTTGTTGATCTTGGTGTACATTTCTGATTGTAGAATTGGCCTGCTTGAACTGCCACTGCTCCTCCCCCTCTTATCGCGCATCAGTGACCCATTTGTTTGTGCAGCAGCGGGTAAATCTCCGCATCAATGACCCATTTGATTTTGCAGCAGCAAGGTTATCTCCGCATCAATGACCCATTTGTTTGTGCAGCAGCGAGGTCATCTCCGCTTCATAAACAATGCAGAATGAGAACTTTGTACAAAACAGATATGCAGGAACTTCTTCATGCAGCTTCTGTACAGTTGCATGGTTGCCACAGAGGATGGAAAAAGTGCAAGGGAATAACTGCACATGCATGGGCTGCTGCATGCAGGTTTTGTGCGACGCATTGCTTTTTCAGGAGGAAGAAAGAAACAAGCAAACAAAACTATTTGCGTGGATTTGTGCACTGCACGACCACTCTTTGCAGGTTTCATGGAGCGCTAGGTCGCCACGCAAGAAGGGCAAAGTGCACACAAAACCACATGCCTGATGTATGACCATATTAGCTGCATGTGTTCTGCATGCAGGCAAAGTGCACACAAAACCACATGCCTGATGTATGATGCGTGACCATATTTGCTGCATGTGTTCTGCATGCAGGCAAAGTGCACACAAAACCACGTGTATGATGTGTGACCATATCTGCTGCATGTGTTCTGCATGCAGGTTTCATGCGGCGCTTGGCCGCCTTAGAAGACCAGGTCGGGGAGTCTGCTGGTGGGCCTGCTGGTCGCAACCAATTCGGCCCTATCCAGCAGAATGCCATGGCAGCAACAATCCTGGATGACATGCTTGCTAAGGTAGATGTGCGTGCGTGACGTTGTGGATGTCAGTATGTGTGAACGAGTGAATGTGTGCGTGCACCCGCCTTTGTGGACATGCCTGTGTCTGGTGAACTTGATACGGCAGGAAAATATTAGGTGGTAGAAAAACGGTTTTGGTGTTTTGAGGGAGACAAAAGGTTGCACGTCCTGTGATTTTTTGTCTCTGCCGTGAACCGTGTGTGTGTGTGTGTGTGTGTGTGTGTGTGTGTGTGTGTGTGTGTGTGTGTGCTGCGCTCTGATCCAGCCACGTAGCCAGCTCTTGCAAGTGAATGTTGTGTAATAAGAATTAATAAGAACGTGTGTGAGGGAAAATGTGTGGTGCCTGGTACCAACATGATGCATCTTTTACGAAGCGGGCGTGACGCTTTCAGCCATATCAACACCTGCACAACTATATGATTGAATTTGTAAGCCACAACGCGACCCTTGTTGCGAGTCATGCAAGTCATTTGTGTGCTCTCACAGGTCGGCCCTGGCTTAAGTGCTGCAGTGCATGACTCTGAAAAGGCTTTACAAGAGGCAACTGTTGCGTCTGAAAGCATGCAGCACCTCAGAGCAAACGCGGACAAATCCTACACCAAGGTAATGAGTGGGTGGGGATGACTATGGGTGGCGGTGGGGGTGGGGGTGGGAATGGGGTGGATTTGTATGTTAATATCAATTATCAATCTACAGCTGTGAGCTCGCTCTCTACAGAAGTGTGTACGCTGCTACAAAACGTATCGCTGCACCATAGGCAGGCTATGCAATTGTGAGTGCTGACCTGCACGTGTGGGTGATATGAACCTTGCAGCCATCAGGCATTGTTCAGTGCGGAATCAAGCCACGCGTGCTAACACTGTGATTTTGACCATAATGGCTATGGGTATGGCACAGATGACTAAGGTGCTTCATTAGATTAACAACAAAAAACATCGGCAACAAGCTTACCTGAAATGGAAGAAGGAAGTTCACATTTGCATCTCCCCCCAGAGTCTATCTCCGCTCCCTTGCAGGATTGCAGAGACACGTAAGCAAAATATGTGTGCGTCTACCTACCTCACTGAGCCATGTGTGGTTATACTGCTCTACCTCTCAGGTGGAAGAACTATCCAAAGGGCTGGTCCTTGTGACACAGAAGATGAATGAGCGCATCAGCTCTCTGGATGCCAGCATGAAGGACGTCTGGTCTTCCAAAGGCCCCGCCGCCAAGGTCTGTATGTCATCCGTGCACCCTTATTTGTTTTTGTACAGTTTGTAAACTAATGTGTTCTATACGGCTGATACCTCCAGCACAGTTTATATGTTGTGCTGCACGTTGCAAGAGCACGCTGTGCTGTGCTGTGCTGTGCTGTGCTGTGCTGTGCTGTGCTGTGTATTATGTACAGTGTATGCATGCCTCACACACTGCAGGCTACACTTCAAGTTGTTTTTATACCTTACCTCTGGATCATATATTATCGTCGTCAATGAAATAAACGACATTGTGCATTGCACACCGTATTATAACCCGACCTCACGCATACCGCACTCTCAGGGTCGGACAGGACCGTCTCCCTGCTAAAAACAACCTGCCTTGCTAAAGACAACGTATGTATGTATGAATGGTTCTAGCACACACTTTTCCCTACAGCATTTTGTGCCATATATCAAGACTCTTGACGCCATCATGAGCTGCTTGAACATTTGTAGAATTAACACACACATTTAGGGTTGGCCAGGACCTTATATATACGGTTTATATACGGTACTTTTGGCAGGGGAACCGACAAATATACGGTTTACATGTACGGTTCTGGCAAATCCTAGGCGTACTAAAAGTTGAAGGTGTCTGTGAAGCGGGCTGCCATGACGACACAAAGTCATGGTAATGATGATGCTCGTGATATTTTTTAGTGTTGTATTTGTGTTATGGTACCGAAATCGCAGGTGTCTGCGAAGCTGGATGCTCTGGCCGTTGGCTTTGATGAAGAGATGGCCACCATCCGATCACAGGTGCGCCTGGGTGCAAGCATTTACGTGTATGGGCATCATTGAAATGTTAGTGCATGCTGTCAAAGGTAGTTGTGTGAAGCAGGAGAGTAAGGGGCGCAGGGGGGGCACTTTTGTTCAGATGTGTAAATTTGCTCGTGTTGATTTATGTGTGCACGTGTGAGTTTGTGCGGGTTTGCAGGTCTGCAAGGCAGCTAGGGGGTTACAGTTTGGCACTAGTGGTGTGTGCGTGGTGTGTTACTAGTTTGCACCAGTGGTGTGTGTGTTGTGCTGCAAGGTTGTGCACCAGTGGTGTGTGTGTTGTGCTGCAAGGTTGTGCACCAGTGGTGTGTGTGTTGTGCTGCAAGGTTGTGCACCAGTGGCGTGTGTTGGAGTGCAGCGGTGATGCGTGTTGGATGCATTTATGTGATCATGTAAAGATGCGATGTGATGCATGTTTTAATCTGATCATACGTATGGATGCTGTGTGGTCATATGTATGGATGCTGTGTGATGCATGTTGAATAGCATTTTTGTGTGCTAGCTTTACTGGGTATAGAGAGAGATACCACCCTTCCCCCCAGGCTGTCCTGTTAGTGTGTGTGCAGGCATCATGGCATTTCGTTTTGCGGTTTTGTATGGATTTAAAATGAAACAATAAAATATGCTCACTGGCATGAAAATCATCACAAGGCGTAAGCACAAAGCAGATGCATGTTAACGAGTGGAAGCCTGAGCACAGTGTGCCTCTCACTTGTTGCCTGCCATTGTGTATGTGTGTGCCTGCAGCGCACCCTTGCAGCAACGCAGTTTATGCTGCCTGCTCAGTCTTTTGCAGCAGCTTAGTTTACGCTGCCTGCTCAGTCCTTTGCAGCAGCATAGTTAATGCTGCCTGCTCAGTGTTTTGCAGCAGCATATTTTATGCTGCCTGCTCAGTCTTTTGCAGCAGCATAGTGTATGCTGCTTGCTCAGTCTTTTGCAGCAGCTTAGTTTTTGCTGCCTGCCCATTTCCATGCAGCAGCATAGTTTATGCTGCCTGTCCAGTCCCATGCAGCAGCTTAGTGTATGCTGCCTGCTCAGTCTTTTGCAGCAGCTTAGTTTTTGCTGCCTGTCCAGTCCCATGCAGCAGCATAGTTTATGCTGCCCGCTCAGTCTTTTGCAGCAGCTTAGTGTATGCTGCCTGCTCAGTCTTTTGCAGCAGCTTAGTTTTTGCTGCCTGCCCATTTCCATGCAGCAGCTTAATTTATGCTGCCTGTCCAGTCCCATGCAGCAGCTTAGTGTATGCTGCCTGCTCAGTCTCTTGTAGCAACTTAATCTATGCTGCCTGGCGTTTACCGCTGTAGCAGTGCAGTTGAGTGCAATAGCCCTGCATCGCGGCCACTTTTATCAAACCTATGTATGCAGCAGTTGTGATGGTGCATGTGCCTGTCAACATCTGACCGCATGCAGACACCTGCATGTGCCTGTCAACATCTGACCACATGCAGACATCTGACCACAAGCAGACATTTGACCACATGCAGACATCTGACCAATGCAGACATCTGACCACATGCAGATAACTGCCCACATGCAGACATCTGACCAATGCAGACATCTGACCACATGCAGACATCTGACCACATGCAGACATCTGACCACATGCAGACATCTGACCACATGCAGACATCTGACCAATGCAGACACCTGACCACATGCAGACACCTGACCAATGCAGACATCTGACCGCATGCAGACACCTGACCAATGCAGACATCTGACCGCATGCAGACACCTGACCAATGCAGACATTTGACCGCATGCAGACACCTGACCAATGCAGACATCTGACCGCATGCAGACATCTGACCTATGCAGACATCTGACCACATGCAGACATCTGACCAATGCAGACATCTGACCACATGCAGACCTCTGACCAATGCAGACACCTGACCACATGCAAACATTTGACCAATGCAGACTTCTGACCGCATGCAGACATCTGACCAATGCAGACATCTGACCAATGCAGACACCTGACCACATGCAGATTGCCGC
>Ga0307972_1002064_pt1 | contig 10573 bp, 9 predicted proteins | sample OrgLakmetagen780_FD_201848 | JGI IMG/M metagenome (GOLD analysis project Ga0307972, IMG submission 201848) | Saline water microbial communities from Organic Lake, Antarctica - #780 | ecosystem: Environmental > Aquatic > Non-marine Saline and Alkaline > Saline | place: Antarctica: Organic Lake...
AAGAATGGCAACACATTTTTGTTGCTCATTGTTCAAAGTTTCAATACAATAGTCAATGCTGTGCTCAGGTTCAACCGACACAAAATTCGTTTCGATGTAGTGATGTAGTTCTTGCGCTTTCATATAGCATGCAAATTACATTATTTTGGGATACTGAACGTGCATTTAGTCTTGTTTTAATAGAATTGCTTTAAAACCTAAATTTTTCTAAGATTTGCCTCTTCTCTTGAAGGCAATTGTATTTTTGTTGAAAATTAATTAACAATGACAAGATTAAGTGTAAACATCAACAAAATAGCAACACTCCGAAATGCACGTGGAGGAAATGTGCCTAACCTTGTTGAAGCTGCCAAGCATATAGAAGCTTTCGGAGCTCAAGGAATAACAGTGCATCCTAGGCCAGATGAGCGCCACATACGCTACCAAGATATACGGGATTTGGTAAACGTAGTGCAAACTGAATTTAATATAGAAGGCAATCCCAACCCAAAATTTATAGACTTGGTTTTACAAAACAAACCAGCACAAGTTACTTTGGTCCCAGACTCAGAAGACGTTTTAACCTCAAATGCAGGTTGGAATACAATTCAACATAAAGTTTTTTTACAAGAAGTCATTCAAATTTTTAAAGCTGAAGGCATTCGTACTTCAATATTTGTAGATCCTGATTTAAAAATGATTGAAGCGGCAAAGGCTACTGGCACAGATCGAATAGAACTATACACAGAAGATTTTGCTGTAGGATTTCTGAAAAATAAAGTAGAAGCTATTAAGCCTTATGCAGCTTGTGCAAAGCTAGCGCACCAACTTGGTTTGGGCATCAATGCGGGGCATGATTTATCTTTACAAAACATCCAGTTTTTTAAGCAACACATGCCTTTTTTAGATGAAGTTTCCATCGGGCACGCATTAATTACAGAGTCTTTATATGATGGTTTAGAAAATGTAATTAAAAGCTATTTAAAATTTTTGAATTAATTTGATATGAAATTACACTCCAATATAGAAGGAAACGGTTTTCCTTTGTTTATCCTCCACGGATTTTTAGGAATGGGAGACAATTGGAAGTCACTTGCCAAAGATTATGCAGAGGCTGGCTTTGAAGTCCATTTAATAGACCAACGCAACCACGGAAGAAGTCCACACAGTTCAGTATTTAATTATACTGTTTTAGCGGAAGATGTTCTCCAATATGCAAAAGACAATGAAATAGATGAATTTTCTATAATCGGGCATTCCATGGGAGGTAAAACCGCTATGCAACTGGCTTGCCAACATCCTAGTTCAATTGAAAAATTAATTGTGGCAGACATTGCTCCAAAATATTACCAACCCCACCACCAACAAATTTTAGAAGGTTTGACTCGTTTAGATGAAGCTGAAATTTCATCCCGAAAGCAAGCAGATGAGCTATTGTCAGAATTTATAAAAGAACAAGGTGTACGTCTATTTTTGTTGAAGAATTTGTACAGAAAGGGAAAAAACACCTATGGTTTAAGAGTAAACTTAGAAGCCTTGAAGCAAAATATTGAAGAAGTTGGAAAATCAATTGAAGGACATTCCCAATTCAATGGAAAAACATTATTCATTAAAGGAGGTAAATCGAATTACATCAAAGATAAGGATGAAAAAGCGATACAACAACACTTTCCAAACGCTAAGATAGTTAGTATACAAGGAGCTGGTCATTGGTTACATGCAGAAAAAAAAGAGGACTTTTTTGAAATAAGTATATCGTTTTTGAAAGCTTAATTTATTATGCGCACATAATAAATTTACTTTTTTGCTTGTTTAATTAAGAAATTAATTTATTTTTGACCATTAAATTGTTGAAAACCTAATAACCTATATTAAATAAAATGAATATGAAAAAATTAATGCTCAGTTCGTTGCTGTTTTTAGCTTTCGTGAGTGCTTACGCTGGTGGATACCGTGTAGGAGCTCAAGGGCAGAGAGCTTTAGCAATGGGCCACTCTGGTGTGGCTGTAGTAAGTAATGCAGAACTTGCTTTCTTTAACCCATCTGGATTGGTTCTTTTAGAAAATAACTTAAACGTTGCAGTAGGTGCTACTGGCGTCTTTAGTAATGTTCGCTATCAAAATCCGAATACAGGTCAGTTTTCCCAAACTGATTCTGGAATTGGAACCCCTTTCTACCTCGCTGCTTCCTTCAGAATTACAGATTGGTTAGCCGCTGGAATTAGCGTAACTACACCTTATGGTAGCCAAGTAGAATGGCCTACAGATTGGGCTGGTTCTCATTTAGTGAATGAAATAGAATTAGCTGCAATCTTTATTCAGCCATTGGTTTCTATTAAAGTAAATGATTATTTAAGTGTTGGTGGAGGACCAATTTTTGTTACGGGTTCTGTGAATTTCAATAGAAATTTGACCCGAAGTTTAGTAGACGAAGAAGGAGTGCGATCCAATGTGGAAATTGATGATTCTGGGATTACCAACTGGGGTTGGAGTGCAAGTTTCATGTTTACACCAACAGATAAATTGAATATTGGATTCAATTACCGTTCAGAAATTTTGTTAAATGCAGAAGGAGGAGAAGCCACGTTTTCCAACGTACCAAATTCTCCCGCAGTTCCTGCTGAAAATGGAGTTTCAGCTTTTGACGCTACCTTACCCTTACCTGCTGAATGGTCAATAGGAGCTACCTATCAATTTTCAGAAAAATTTATGGCTACTGTACAGTATGATCGAACCTTATGGGGTGTATATGATTCCTTAGATATTGCATTTCCTGAAAGCGGAACTGCTTCTATAAATCCAAGAAATTACAAGGATGCATCAATTTACAGAATTGGAGCACAATATGAGGTGAATGATCGCTTTACGCTTCGCGGTGGTTTTTATCTAGATGAATCACCAGTTCAAGCAGGTTATTTTGCTCCTGAAACTCCACGTAATGACGCAATGGGTTATACAGGTGGTTTTTCATTTAATGTGAATAGCAAATTAGCTATCGATGCTTCTTTCCTTTTTCTGAGATTTGAAGAGATAGATGCTTCTTATGATTTCTATACAGAAGATGGCCAACAAGCTCCTTTTGGAGGCACTTACAAATCCAATGCATTCTTACCTGGTTTAGGGGTTACATATAAATTATAAAAAGACTTAAAATGAAAAAATATATATTTTTATCAGCGATAGCTTCATTAGCTCTTTTGGGTTGTGACCCAGAATTTGATAGTTCAATTGAAGAGGGAGATTTTTACACCGCTGGAGATGCGGATTTTTCCAACTTTGTAAGTGTAGGTAACTCTTTAACTGCTGGATATGCAGATAGAGCTTTGTATAGAGAAGGACAAATGAATTCTTTTCCAAATACAATGGCAGGTCAATTTGAGCTTGTTGGAGGTGGAGAATTTAGACAACCATTAATGGAAGACAATTTAGGTGGATTAAAATTAAATGGCAGTGTGATATTAGATAACAGATTGGTTTTGGCTGTAGGTGAAAACGGAATGCCAGCTCCACTACCAATAACTGGAGACCCACAGACAGACTTAAGCAATCCGCTTTCAGGAATGTTTAATAATATGGGAGCGCCTGGAGCAAAGAGTTATCATTTATTAGCACCTGGCTACGGAAATGTTGCTGGAGTAGCTCAAGGTCTTGCTAATCCTTATTTCGCCCGTTTTGCATCATCTGCAGAAGCTACTATTATAGCAGATGCTGCTGCGCAACAACCTACTTTCTTCTCGTTTTGGATTGGGAATAACGACATCTTAGGATATGCTACTTCTGGAGGAACAGGAGTAAATCAACAAGGTAATTTTAATCCAGCTACTTATGGAGCGAATGACATAACAGACATCAATGTATTTGCAAGTGCATTCAACGATGCACTAACCCCAATGTTAGAAAATGCTTCTGGTGGAGTTGTATTTAATATTCCAGATGTAACTACTATTCCATTCTTTACAACTGTACCACAAAATCCTATTCCATTAGACCAGCCAACAGCTGCAGGTTTAGGACAAATATTTGGGTTGTATAACACGCAAATTTTACCAGGACTTCAGGGCTTCGGAATTATATCTGAAGCAGAAGTTGCCTCAAGACAAGTAAATTTCCAGGCAGGTGAAGGAAACTTTGTAACCATAAGAGATGAAAATTTAACAGATATTGCTCCTTTTTTACAAAATCCACCATTTAGTCTTCCACCAGAAATAGCAAATCTATTTGGGCAAGTAAGACAAGCTACCATGGAAGATTTAATTACGCTTACCGCAAGCGGTGTAATTGGAACACCTGTTGGACAAATTGAGTTTATGGGAACGCCAGTACCTTTAATCAATGGGATAACAGTTCCTTTATCAGATCAGTTTGTGCTTACACCACAGGAGCAAACCAACATATCGCAAGCGCAAACAGCTTACAATGCTACTATTGAAGCATTGGCAAGCCAGAATAACCTGGCATTTGTAGATGCAGCCATGTTGCTTACAGAAGTTTCTGAATCAGGAATCGCGTACAACGGGGGAGTACTAACCAGCGAATTTGCAACCGGTGGAGCTTTTTCTCTAGACGGTGTACATTTAACTCCAAGAGGATATGCATTTATTGCAAATATGGCCATACAAGCTATAAATCAAACCTATAATGCAAGTATCCCGCAAGTAGACATAGGTAACTACAAAACAATCCAGCCCAGTAATAATGTAGATTAGGTTTTATATTGTTCTTGAATTTTTTTAACAACTGATATGAATTTTCATATCAGTTGTTTTTTTATAAGTATTTTTGTACAATTTTTAAATCATCAATTTTTTGAGCCTATGCGAGTTTTAATTCAACTTACCGTTACTGCCATATTTGTAGTAATGCTTTCTAATATATTGCCAGGTGTTGCAGTAGATGGTTTTCTTACTTCATTGGTTGTTGCAGCTTTATTGGCATTGCTAAACATATTTGTAAGGCCTATTTTAGTCTTATTTACCTTACCCATCACCGTATTTACATTCGGACTATTTCTATTAGTAGTGAATGCGTTGATTATTCTTATTTGTGATGGATTAGTAAGCGGTTTTGAGGTCGACGGATTTTGGTATGCACTCTTGTTTAGTTTGCTGCTATCTATCATTCAATCGGTTGTTAGGAAATTAGGGCGAAAAGCAGATGCACCAAACCAACCACGCTAGTTGAATTTAAAGAGCTGATATACATCTTTTTAAAAAATTGGCTTTCCGTAAAATTTATTGTACTTTTGCACTTTCAAAAATAAGAACGAATTTTATGCAGATTACAAAAGAAAACTTAGATAATTTAAATGCAGTTGTTAAGATAGATATTGAACAAAACGACTACAGCCAAAAAGTAGATAAAATATTAAAAGACTACCGTAAAACAGCAAATATTCCTGGTTTTAGAAAAGGACATGTTCCTATGGGAATGATTAAAAGACAATATGGTCAAGCCGTTTTAGCAGACGAAGTAAATAAATTGATACAAGAGTCTCTAAACAATTACCTTAACGAAGAAAAATTAGATATTCTAGGAAACCCAATTCCAAAAGAACAAGAAAATTTTTCTTGGGAGAATAATGATTATACATTTGAATTCGAAATTGGTCTTGCTCCAGAAATCAATATCGATTTCAATAACAAAAAAGCCATTACACACTACAAAATTTCAGCTGATAAAGAAATGGTTAACGACCAAATCAAGTTAATTCAGCGTCAATTTGGTAAGTTGGTTACCCAAAATGAAGTAAAAGAGAGTTTCACTTTAGTTGGAAAATTTACAAATGAAGATGAGGGAATAGAAAACGAAACTTCATTTAAGTTAGAAGACATTCAAGGCAAGAAAACTAAAAAATCTTTATTAGGTGCTAAGGTTGGAGATAGTGTCCAGCTTAACACAAAAGGCTTATTTGAAAAAGAGGAGCAATTAGCGACCTTTTTAGGTATAGAAGAAGAAAAAGCTAAGAAACTTGCAGTAGACGTAACTTTTGAAATTACAGAAATAAATGAAGAAGTTCCACATGAATTGAATCAAGAACTTTTTGATAAGTACACTCGAGAGGAAGGAAAAATAACTTCAGAAGAAGAATTGAAGAATTTCATTAAGGAGCAAGCTGCTGAACAATTTGTACAACACAGCGACCAACAATTGCTAAATGATATAACCACCTATTTATTGGAAGCCACTAGCTTTGAATTGCCTGCTGAATTTCTCCAAAAATGGATTCAAATTTCTGGAGAAAAAGCACTGAGTGAAGAAGAAGCTAAAGCAGAATTTGAAAAAAGCGAAAAAGGAATCAGATACCAATTAATTGAAGCTAAAATCATTAAAGAAAACGATATTCGGGTTAAACCAGAAGAGGTAAAAGAGATGATGAAAGAGCGCATAAAAATGCAAATGGCTCAGTACGGAGGTGCTTCTTTTTCAGATGAACAAATGGATCAATTTGCTAACCAAATGTTAGGCAACCAAGAAGAAGCTAGGAAAATTTCAGAACAAGTAATGAGCAGTAAAATCTTAAGCTTGTTGAAAGAGAAATTAAAACTGAAAGAAAAAGAAGTAAGTTTCAATAAATTTGCAGACGAGGCATATAAGTAAATCAGTTTTGTGTCATTAATTTTTGTGAAGCTAGTTTTTCAAATTAAGTTTAGCAAAAATTTTTGAATATAAAAGATACAACACCCTACCTTCGTTTAAAAAAGGATTATAAAGATGAATATAGAAAAGGAATTTAAAAAATACGCAACACAGCACCATGGCATCAATAGTAACTATTATGATAAAATAGTGAACAGCATGACTCCGATGGGCATGACGCCAAATATTATTGAAGAACGCCAGATGAATATTGTTGCGATGGACGTATTTTCTAGGTTGATGATGGATAGAATCATCTTTTTAGGAACTGGTATAAACGACCAAGTAGCTAATATTATACAGGCTCAATTGTTATTTTTAGAGAGTACAGATGCTTCAAAAGACATTCAGATTTATATCAATTCCCCTGGTGGAAGTGTGTATGCTGGATTGGGAATTTACGACACCATGCAATTCATCAAGCCAGATGTAGCAACCATCAATACAGGTATGGCCGCATCTATGGGAGCGGTTTTGTTGTGTGCAGGGGCAGATGGTAAAAGAACAGGTTTGCCGCATTCTCGCGTAATGATTCACCAACCTATGGGTGGAGCGCAAGGTCAGGCTGATGATATAGAAATTACAGCAAAGCAAATCATTTTGTTGAAAGAGGAATTATACCGCATTATTGCAAAGCATTCTAAAAAGGATTATGACCAAGTCTACAAAGATGGCGATCGTGATTTCTGGATGAATGCAGAAGAAGCTAGTGCATATGGTATGATAGATGAAATTTTGAAAAGAGACTAAATATGGCTAAAGACAATTTACAATGTTCATTTTGTGGAAGAAAAAAAGCAGAAACCAATTTGCTTATTGCAGGTTTAGATGCACACATCTGTGATCGTTGTATAGAACAAGCTCATGGCATAGTTAAAGAAGAAGCCAAACAAGATTCTAAAAGCGATTTAAGTTCGGAGTTGGTTTTACGTAAACCGCGTTCCATTAAAAAGTTTTTAGATGAATATGTCATCGGGCAAGATCAAACTAAAAAGGTCATGTCTGTTGCAGTTTACAATCATTACAAACGTTTATTACAGCCTAAAAGTGATGATGATATAGAAATACAAAAGTCTAATATTTTAATGGTTGGTCAAACAGGTACTGGTAAAACTTTGGTTGCGAAAACCATTGCAAGAATGCTGAACGTTCCTTTAGCTATTGTAGATGCCACCGTTTTAACTGAAGCAGGTTATGTAGGGGAAGACGTGGAAACCATTCTTACCAAGTTACTAGCAGCGGCAGATTACAATTTAGAAAAAGCAGAACGCGGTATTGTTTTTATAGATGAAATAGATAAAATTGCTCGCAAAAGTGACAATCCATCTATTACTCGTGATGTAAGTGGGGAAGGAGTACAACAAGCTTTACTGAAATTATTAGAAGGAACTACCGTGAACGTACCACCAAAGGGAGGCAGAAAACATCCGGATCAAAAATTTATTGAAGTCAATACAGAAAACATCCTGTTTATAGCAGGTGGTGCATTTGATGGAATTGAACGTAACATCTCGAAACGATTGAACATGCAAGCCGTTGGTTATGGCGCTTCTAAACAAGGTGAAGGAGTAGATAAAGAAAACATGCTGAAATATCTCATTCCTAAAGATGTAAAAGACTACGGCTTAATACCAGAAATTATTGGTCGTTTACCCGTGCTTACCCACATGAATCCATTGGATAGAGAAACCTTAAAAAGCATTCTTACAGAACCTAAAAACGCCATCATCAAGCAATATGAAAAATTGTTTGAGATGGATGATATCAAATTCAGTATAACTGATGGAGCTTTAGACTTTATTGTAGAAAAAGCTTTAGAATATCAACTTGGTGCTCGTGGTTTGCGTTCGCTATGTGAAGCTATCCTTACCGATGCCATGTTCGAAATGCCAGATACAGACGAAAAAGAATTTAGAGTGACCAAAACTTACGCTGAACAGCGCATAGACAAATCAGGAATTAGCAAGTTAAAAGCCGCTTCTTAAATAAGAACTAGATGAAACAAAAAAATAGCCTCAACGAGTTTTGAGGCTATTTTTTTGTTATTTTACCTTTAACGATATAGTTAAAAGCAACATGATAACTTAACATATAAGCTATTTAGCAACTTAATTTTTTTAGTAGATTTGACATTTTTATGAAATATTTATAATTGCTTGTTTTAATTCAATATATTTTTATAGGTATAGGCACTTTGGTCGCACTTGTTAAGTATTTTTTTTATTGATTATCATCCATAATTTACCATCTTTTTTACTAACACATCAAATATTGTCCCCATATTTGACCTTCTATTGTACCTAAAATGGTATTCGTCTAAATAATTTTGCATGTGTTTTTTACTACAATGATGATGAATGCCTCTGACCCATCCTTTTATGTTCATAATGTGAATATGCAACTCTTTAAAATTTTTACCATCCTCTGAAGCCACTTGTTCCAGTTTTAAAAATTTCTTTTTTAATGGTAAATAACCTCTCCATTTGTCGGTAGTTATTTCCGCATCTTTTGAAACATATTTTTCTAAAAAATTCCCCAATTCTTTTGCAGAAGAATTTTCTATAACTTCTGCGTAAGCTCTACCAACTCCATCTTCCAAAATTTCAATAGCAAGCACTATTAATTTTTTTAACCCCTTACTTCTTCCTTTTTTTCCCTCTTCTGGACCACCAATAACAAACTCATCTACATGAACAACTCCTGTTAATGGGCTTTTTAAACTACTTTTCATAGATAATTGAACTTTGTTTTTAAATGACCAACAGGTTTTCTGACGAAGTTCAAATTCATTGCTTAACTCTAATGAAGACATCCCTTTTTTCTTTGTACTTATCTTAAATGCAATGTGAAAAGCTATTAAAATCGAAAATTTTAATTTTTTAAACATCGTATTTGCCGTCGGACTTTCATCATATCTACATTTAGTACAACGTCTATTATACGCTTTTTTACCAACACAAAATTTATCATTTCGACAGCGCTTGCAGTAATAACCATCCCTCCATTTTACTTCTGCTAAATAATCTAAACAATCATTATCAGTTTTAAAGTGCTGGTTAAATTTTATTGAGTTCACTCCTTTAAAAATATTTTTTTCTGCCATTTGGCAAATTTAATCTTTTGCGACTTAAACGCCTATACCTATATTTTTAATTTACTAAATAATTTTAATTATGAAAAAACAATTACTTCAAATTTTATTAATTGCTTGTGTGGGTCTTTTTAGCTTACAGCAAGGTTTTGGGCAGACTACGACTATTTATACACAGGATTTTGAGACCGTAAATTCAGGCTACACAGCTTCTACTACTTCTGGCTCTGGATTTACCGATGTTTTTAACCGCGCCAATCCCAATGTAGGAGGAAACTCAAGTTTTATTTGGGCTGTAGAGGACACAGATAGTACCCCAGCTACTATAACTTTAGACGGAATTGCCGTTACAGGTTATAGTGATTTCACATTTAGTATTGATATGCTAGCACATCATTTCAACGATTGGGATGACGATGATGAAATGTTAATAACTTATACCTTAGATGATGGTGCTAGTCAAAATTTACTTTGGGTACAAAATGCAGGAGCACCATCTAATCAGGCAGCTTCATTAGATACGGACTTCGACGGTGACGGTGACTGTGGAACTGGTATTTTGCCTGCTTTTACTACTGGGAACGGTGGATGTAACGTAATAAGTAGTAATTTTGGAACTTTTTCCTCTGCAACAATACCTATTAGTGGTAATGATGATTTAGTTATTACTTTAACTTTTAATGGCTTAACGGCAAATAACGAGGGAATTTATTTAGATAATATTCAAGTTATTGGTACATCAAGCGGGCCAACACAACCAACTCTTGCAGTTTTACCAATTGCCTTAACTGATTTAGATTATGTTGAAAATAACGGCCCATCTGATGCTCAATCTTTTGATGTGTCAGGAACAAACTTAGATGGTACA
>Ga0307972_1002065_pt1 | contig 10568 bp, 8 predicted proteins | sample OrgLakmetagen780_FD_201848 | JGI IMG/M metagenome (GOLD analysis project Ga0307972, IMG submission 201848) | Saline water microbial communities from Organic Lake, Antarctica - #780 | ecosystem: Environmental > Aquatic > Non-marine Saline and Alkaline > Saline | place: Antarctica: Organic Lake...
GAGGAGGCATGTCAAGAGGCATCTCCGTCAACATCAACCAAAGCGGACGATTCTGACGAGAAAACATTTTTACCTGACGATGGGCCAGTGATGGATGTAGATGCTGCACGATTTCACTTTTTACATCTCTGGACTGAGCTCCTTCTACCATACACGGAGTTTCTTCAGCCCAGTGTTGCTGAAAAGTCAAAGGCAGCAGTAGCTGAAAAAGTAAACACTGGGCAAAGCAAAGACGAAAGAGGCGATGAGCGTGTGGTCCATGAGTTTGACTCTGCTGGATTTCTTGCAGCATCTCCTCCAACGTGGAGGCCATTTCTTCAAGGACTCCTCGAAACTAATTTGTTTCAGGCATTTAATCATGAAGCTTGTGAAGCTCTGATTAGACGTTCGCGCAACACGCGGCGCCCTGAAGTATTCTTTGAAAAACTTACTCAATCAAAAACCCTCGTAGAAATGCGCTCTATGGTGGAGAACTCATTGCTATCACCAGATGTGGATGGCAATCGCATCCTTCACACATCTTCGTCTTACACCTTGAACCTCCCATCTTTAGAGTTTGCGGACAAGAAGCATTTGAGGACTGCAAACCAAACAAATTGCATTATGTACTTTGCGTACACAGTATTCCCTGATCTGGCTCGGCAGTGGGGCGCTGGTCATGCTCCGTCACTTGAACTACCCTCGGAACCTTTACCCTCGCTCAGTGGCCCAGCGTCGCCTTCTGGCCGTAAGAAGCCTGATGTGCCCGCTCGCAGTCTTTCCAAGCGCGAAAACCTCATGGACGCCCTTGAAAGCGGCGAGTTTCGGTCTGCCTCGTCGTTTCGGATGGGTGGCCCTGGTAGCGCAGGAGGGAGTGTTGCTGGTAGTGGGTCAAGCGCAGGAAGCAGCATAGAGCGGGGCACTATGGACGACATCAGCGTTGGTTTATCGAGGGGAGACTCGGCGCAACGCTTTGGCTCTGATGCGTCAGTTCCAGACGAAGGCCCCGAAGAAGCTGAAAAAGACGAAGTCAAACCTCGACCGCGCGCCATGTCTGACTCGGGCGCCGCAGCGGATTTGCCTCAAGATGGTACTAAAAGTGCAAATAGTTCAAATTCAACGAAAAATTGGCTGGAGGAACAGGAAGAGACGTTGAAGAAAGTAATTGAAGGAGCTTCATTTGGTTTGTTTACAAGTCCTTCTCGGAGTGCTCGTGAAAACGCTGAGGCTTACTTAAACTCAGATGACGAGGATGGAAGTGGCGAGGACAGTATCAAGAGACATTATATGCGGAGCCATGAAGAGTGCATTGAATTTGATGCCGAAGAGCTTCGCTTGCTCCTCAACAAAGAGTCTCTTGAAGAATATTTTGAGCTTCTTGTCTCATCCGGAAACGGCTCTGTTACAAAAGTATCTCTTTTAGAGGATGTGAAGTTGTGCGAGCTTGGTTTACAAGAAATTCACGCACTCCAGCTCCAGAGAGCACTTTTGCTTGTATTCTTTGAGAGCCAAGGGCTGTCCCACTTCACTTTGACGCTTGCAGAAGCCGGCTACGACACGATTCCTAAAGTTGCTGCACTTGACGAAGAGACATTGTTAGCCATGGGCTTTCGCAAGGCGCATGTATTGAAGTTGCAACGATCACTCGATGGTTGGCGAGCTGGAGACAGCATCAGCACCCCAAGGCGTGAAACGTCAACGGCCAACGAAACGCAAAAAGCAACCGATGTGCCGCTACAAAAGAATGAAGAGAAAGTGAACTCACCCGGATTCTGGGATGGATTGTTTGGCGGGTCTACAAAATCGAGCAGTGACGGGATTGATGAACTTCGGTCGCTGTACGAAAAGTTTTTGGTACCACAGCAGTCGCTGGGCGTTCCCGAATCAAGTGAGCACGATCCTGGTCTAGAGGCTGTGCGTTCGGACGTGGAAACGCATGAGAAACCTGAAGCTGAACTTCAGAGCAAGCAGGAGTTTGCTGACGATGAGGGTTCTAGCAACGACGACAAGTCAAAGGAAATTGGCTCCACGGAGGGAGAAGTTGCCGTTCCGTTTTGGAGTGCTGTCGAGGAAGCATTCGCTAGTGGTTTCAACTTCGGAGGTGTCAGAAAAAAATGATTTCTTGAAGCACTTTGAATCTTTTTTGGACTATTATAAGACTTTTCCCCCTTTTGAGCTCCAGTTCCGTTGCGGCTCTTATTTTGAAATGGCGCGTGGCGCGCTTATTTTTTTAACAAGAGCCCCGTAAAAAAATACTTAACTCTGAATAGTGCTACACTACTAAGTATTGCCCACTCCAATTCTAGAATGGGTTTCTGGCGTCTTCCCGCTTCTCATTCTGGCCTCTAGACTCCTAGCTCCCAGAGGCGACTTATTTAGGAGTCTAACTGGCAGCTAAAGGGGGGTCACTTTTCGCAAAAGCGGAAATTTTGCGCGTTATTGGCCATTTCGCATCATAGACGCGATTTATTTATCATCCAATGCACAGATAAGCCGCATTTGGTATACCCGGTAGGACCTCGACGTAAAACCACGGAAAATTTGTCCGTTGTGTACCATATTTTTTTGGTGCTCATCTAGCACAGCGAGTGCAGCTCGGCTGCACTGCGGATTTCGAGCGATTTTGGCCCATTCAAGGCCCCAAATTCAATAGAATACCGTGCTTCTTGGTATCGGGATTCCCCCTCGATATTGTCAAGATATCGGGCCACAGTGCTAAGGTCGTATGAGCTCGCTTAGGGGGAATCCCGCCTCGTTTGCGTGTGCTATGGCCAATAAAGGTGATATTTCAGAAGTGGCCCCCCTTTAGCTGCCAGTTGGTCAGCAGCAGGTTACCTGCTGGTCTTAGTGTCCTTTCATTTACCCTAGTCTAGTCTAGTTAATACTCTACCAAAAACAAGGAAAGGCAAGTACACAGCAGTCACAGAGGCACATAAGGAATGCACTCGAGCTGCAAATGCGCTAGCAAATTCGCTCCAGAAGGCCAATTAAGGCTCCAACTGGCGCCTTTCCTCCGAACAAGTCGTCGAGACGTGGTCGTATTTAGATTTAGATTGACTGGGCTACTGCACTCGCAGTATGGACTTTGTACATTAACAGCCATTGGAAATTTCTGGGTTCGTTCAAATATGCCTCGCTCACCCTCTCGGGAATCAATTCCAACAGTTATCTGCAACGCCGAGGATTTTATAACACGGAAGTGCGTTTCACGCCCGCTCGCCTCGACGTATTCAGATTCAGTACTGTACCGTAAAACCGTAATCTCCCCTGTAGCTAACGTCAACATTTTGTGAGTTGCGAGTTGCGAGTTTCTGCATTCAGCAACGTTCAACCCAGCAGCTTTTTGTGCAGGAAATAGCTCTACAGTATCTTATTACAGCTACTGTGAAAGGCTGTACTATCAAGCTCCCAAAAAGCGATGAATTCTAGTCCTGACCAGCTTCGTATCTGGGCCTCCGCACTTGGAGCAAGTGGGGTGAGCAATTTGCATTCTTCTCGCTTCTGACGAAGACGTCGGAACATGTCTCACCTATTAATTTTGCTATTCATTTATCGACATGCTCAGGTTGCCATGGGAGCTTTTGGAGCTCATGCTCTGAAGAAAACCCTAACAGAGCGAGGAAGCCTTGAGTCGTGGCGCACTGCCGTTACCTATCAAGTCTTTCACGCGCTCGCCCTCTTGGCGCTTTCGACGCGGGAAATAGACCACAAGTCCACGGTTCCTTTCGACACTTCTGCAAAGCTCTTCATTGGCGGCACCGTCCTCTTTTCAGGCAGCATTTACGGCCTTAGCCTTGGTGGGCCTAGGATTCTCGGTCCAGTCACGCCTCTAGGGGGCCTATGCTTGATCGGTGGCTGGTGTGCGCTTGGCTTCGGCTCTGAGAATAGCGGCAAGCAATAAAAAGATACATCAAATTAATTGAAGTCGGGTGGGAATATAGTTTACCGAATCGATTGATGTGAAAAGCCACGACCCTAGGGTTCTTTGACATCAATGTTGTCCGTAATAGTGGGTCTCTTTGAGCGCCGTTTGGCCCTTTTTTAAAATATTCCTTTTGGGTGATTGCTCAATCTCGAAAACTTTATTTGCCTCTAGAAGAATTTAAGCCCCACTTGGCTGATAGCCAGCTGCCTGAAATAAAAAATCGGAATAATATACCCATCGAAACCTTATTAAATGTAGGCGAGTGGCTGCTAAAGGTGTAAAGCGCATGTCGAATATTATTCCCACGAAATCCAAGGCCGGGAGTTGCTGTTATTTGTAACCACGCAAGAGGGGCACAGCAAATCGAATCCCTAAAATCGTGGCGGCCCGTGCTTTGCCGATAAGAGGCATTATCCTGTGGCGGCGTGGCAGTCCAACGTCTGCACCTCGGATCACCTCGACCTCGCCTATGAGAAGTTCTGAGAAGTGAGAAAGAGTCCCTGACTACTACTACCTGTAATAGTGTCAAGCTGTAGTGCTGGAGTCGTCTGTCGTCAAACCTAGGGTTAAACCTCGTCTGCAGATCGAGAATGAACAACTTTCTTGGAATAAGTACTTCGTATCGGCTCGAGGCTTTCTATAAACCTCTCCTCGCTCGGCGAGGTAGTCCCTCTTTGCAGCTCGATAGCACGCTCTACATTCGTTGCTATTAGCAGCAATAATATTTTTTTGAACCTAGCCGAGAAAGCGTCGACTACCACAACTACTTGAGAACGAGACAAAAAAGTAGCGATGTTCCACGCACGATGCACAATGCTAGTGCAAGTGCGTCGGCATACGCCTAGCCTTGTTTCAACTCGAGGATTGTCCTCATCTGGAGTCAAGGGGCTGCTGTCGGTGCCGATTGTAGGTCGGCCGAACGTCGGCAAGTCGACTCTATTCAATCGGTTCGCACGCGCAGCAGTGGGGCGGCGCGGCGGTGGTAGTGGCGGTAGCGTAGGGTTTGGAGGTCGGCGACCTGCTAGCAAAGCCATTGTGAGCCCAGTAGCTGGCACCACACGAGATCGACGCGAAGGCCCAGCCGCTATCGCTGGCGCGCATTTCATTGCGGTGGATACGGGTGGGCTTGAATCGTTGGATGGCGGTGGCAGTGGCTCCGCGTACGGCGACTTAAGAAGTGAAATAGCAAAACAAGTGCGTGGCGTTTTATGGATTTACTAGTAGAAATTTACCTTGCTTTCTCTCTCTTTTCTGCGTGCTGTGTACTCTTTCGACACAGCTATATACGTTGCTCAACACTTATTCAAGACAAACTGAGTTTCTTCACACTGCAATCGCATTATTTCTCTCATAGGTAGCAGCAGCGGTGGCGCGCGCAAGAGTTGCTTTGTTTATGGTGGATGCACGCGAGGGTGTTACGCCGCTCGACAAACACTTCGCTTTGTGGGCGCGCAAACAGCCCGATCCTCCTGAAGGCCCACGCAAATGGGTGAGACAAACGCATTCGACTAATCTATTGATGCTTGAGTAGGGTTGCTTCTATGTTTTCTGCTGATCAGTGGGCTTTAAACCCATTTATACAACATTATGCGATATCTGCAGTCATTAATCCTTTACACGGTCGTTTTATTCATTGCCGCTTCCTGACGTAGATCATAGTGGTCAACAAAGCCGAAGAACTCATTGCACGCGGCGAAGAAGTGCACTTCGACTACGACGGCACCAGACATGACAGCGACCAAGCGCTCCTGTCCTTACACCAGATGCCAAGCAGCAACCACAGCGATGACATTGACAGCAGCAGCAGTGGGTACCGAGGCCACGCGAGCCGGCGAGGTGCGTCGACGCTAGCGATGCTGGCCAATGACGTGCAGCGTCTGGGGCTAGGAGGCGATGTCGTGCTCCTCTCCGCGCAGGTAAAGAGGCCTTTTTTTAAAAGCATTATTTAATCTATCTTCGATGCTTGCTGTGTGCCCTTTCAGCCTGCTTTATGTAATGAACCTCGCAACTTAAATTAGTCTTCCGCTAGGAATTTTCTTGGTATGTTGAGGGTAGCGTATTGTTGTATTATCTCTTTGGGTAAATCTGATTATTTTTTTCCAATGATCTCAGAACGGCGAAGGGTTTGGAGCTCTTGCCGACGCACTTCTTCCGTTCATTGAGCCGGACTCCTTGGCGGGTAAAAGTACTCAAGGGGACGACGACGAAGAAGATATTGAGGGGGCAAAGGAAAGCACTGCTCATAACAATGCTACCGCTGTCAACGGGCACCAAAGTAACGGCGTGAGCGAAGCTGATTTCGCTCTCGCAGAAGCGGAGGCATCAGCTCACAAAGACGGTGGTGGGAACGAAGTCGACACAAGAGAAGCCGCGAAGAGCAGCAGTAGCAGCAGCAGCAGTGGATGGCGAGCCCCGCCTCAGGTGGACAGTGTCATCGAGCTCGCGATCGTAGGACGGCCAAATGTCGGAAAGTCGAGCCTGGTAAGTTGAAAAGACAAAAGTCCTTGAGATGTGAAGACGTTTTTGAGAGTACACAGTCATTGAGATGATAGGATGTTTTTGTACTATACTGCCGATTATTTTTGTCACCTTCGAGTGCGTGCAACCATCGTTCAAATTCCGACCACTTGAATTTGCCTCTTCACGTTATTATTTTGTTTCGTGTATGTGTGTCTCAAGGTGAACGCGCTAGTGCATGAAGCTCGAGTGGTAGTTGGCCCCATGCCAGGTGTAACGCGCGACTCGATTCCCGTAAACTGGACCCTCGTTGACCCCTCCCACCGCCACCCGGACCGGCAGCTGAAGCTCGTGGACACCGCGGGGATTCGCAAGTTCACCATGGAGCGAAACCCCCGCGGAGGGGGGGTCCAAACCCTGTGGGCGGCGTCGGCGGGGCAAGGCGGGTCCTCGAGCATGCTCCACCAATCAAGTGGCAGCGGATCTTCCACGGCAGCAGCAGCGTCTGTGGCGGCGGCGCACCGGCATGCGATTGGAGGCGGCGCGGGCGCTGCTTTGGAGTTGCAATTGGAGCAAGAAGCAGTGAACGCGAGCTTGAAGGCACTCGGCATGGCGTCGGTGGTGAGTTGAGTTGTTTTTGGCGAGGTCATTCACCAAGTAAGTAGTACTGTGGCAGGAGTTCTCATTGAAGCAACATCAAAGCTTTTGAATTACATGCTCGCGCGTGTGCTCTCTTTCTCTCTATAATTCCCTCTCTCTGGCTTTTCAATCGATCATTTCCTTCATGGACTTTATCGTTTCAAGGTGGTGCTCGTGTTGGACGGGAGTGCGCTGAACATGCGGCGACTAGAGTTGGCGCTAGCGGGGCGCATCCTAGAAGAAGGCCGCGCTCTCGTGATTGCGGTAAGGATGCACTGTGCACATGATAGAAGAGGAGGGTGGTGGACTTGGCAGTCTTTCTGCGAGTGGTGTGATCAATGCAAAATTGTGAGTTTTTTGCATTGACAACACACCTCCCTATACTCTGCCGTCTTTTCCCCTTCTTGTTGCTTGTTGTCTTCTGCATTGTTCCTTACCGCGACGCGTGTGTTATAATTTCTTTTCCAACTCTCCATGTCTTGAATAGGCGAATAAGGCTGATCTCTTGGAAGGCACTTCGATGCAAAAGTTTCAATCTGGGGTCCAAGAGCAAGCGTCGCTGCTTCTTCCTCAGCACGGAAGCTTACCGGTGGTAGCGCTCTCAGCATTAACTGGAAAGGTATGCTCTTTCACTTGTTTATATCGAAGTGTGCTGTTGACTCTTCGTTTCTCTTTTACCTTCCTCTACTACCTATTGCATCTTACTCATTCACATTACTTTTCTCATAATACACACACAGCATCAATCACCTGTGGAAGCACAGCGAGACTTTGCCTTCACACACTATGCTCTTGACGGCTCTTTCGCCCTCTTTCTCCCTCTTCTTTCGTTTGGTAGGGAGTTGATCGTGTGCTTCCCGCGGTAGTGTCCGCGCATGACCGTTGGGCTGCGCGCGTCCCGACGGGACTCCTGAACCGCTGGCTCCGAGCCTTGGAGCGGCACCACCCGCCGCCAAGACAGGCCCCCAAGGGGGGGTCCAAACCGGGGGCGCAGATCAGCGGCGGCGCGGTGAAGCTCAAGTACATGACCCAGCTCAAGGGGCGCCCCCCCACTTTCGCGATCTGGGCCAATCGCGCCGAAGCCCTGCGGCCCGACTACTTGGCGTTCTTGCGCAACAACTTGAGGGACGAGTTTGGTTTTCAAGGGATTCCCATGCGGCTGCTGCTGCGATCCACCAATGTTTCCTTGCGCGATCGACTGGAGACCAAAGCCGCAACTGCCAAAACCACTGCTGCAAAAACGAGGAAGAAGAAGCCCGCAGCCGACGACGATAATGATAGCGATGACGGCAATGCAGATTCCCTAACCACACCCGCAAAGATGACAGAGAATGTTACCGTAAAAATCACGCCAGCGCGCGCCCCTGCTCCGAAAGTGCCGAAGCACAAGCAGCCGCACACGGTGCGATTGGGCCAGAGGCGCCGACACCAGTCCAGCAAAGGGAGGCCGCCAGGGACAAAAGCGCAACGAGGAATGTGAAGATCAATTGATGTGACTATAAAAGTTTGCGTTTTGTATCATATATGAGTCACCTGAAATCGGAGATTTGCCTCTCGTGTTTTTTTGCCCTACCAAATCGCACTCATTGAGAAACAATCTTTTTTTCGAGTATCACACTGGCTATCCCATCACCATGCTACTAAAAAATGTTATCCATATTCTTAATTCGACTTCGAAAGCCAGTTTTAATGTTCTAATTCAGAATTCAGCCGAAGTTTTAAACTTTCTTTGTTGGCGATAAATAACTGGGGAGAGCCGACGGACACGAATTAAGACCTTAAACAGCAAGCCGGGCAGGTGACATGAGAAATGAAATACATAGGAGGGCTGTATTCCTGGACAGTTGGCGCTTCAATTCGCATTCGCACTGGACGGCGTATCATTTCTGGAAGCTGGCACCGCAGACGCATTTTCCATGGGTTCAAGCAATGCAGGCGGTGCCTCAACCGGAGGCGGCAATGGGGGTTCAGACGAGACCAAAAACTGTTCAGACTGCTGGGTTGCATTGACCTCATCATGAGGAGGGGCGCTGACGACAGGATTAGGGCTAGGGCTGCTGTGGCACGGCCACGCTTCGATAGGGCGCTCAAGTGCTTCGGCCCATTTGCGCCGCGATGAGTGCGCCTTTCGCTTGATCTCGTCAAAGTTGGACAGCGAATTGGCCGGGTTGGCGGGGCTGGCTTTCACTGAAGTCGTTTCTTTCGGTTTCGTAGCACATGTGCTGCCGAAACCAATGAATTCGGCTACGCGTTCGGGCAAAAAACCCGAACCCCGGCGCGATTGAGCGCAGACGAGTTCTGAGTACGAAAACTCTAGGAAGTTCGACTCGTTTTTACCAGTTCTCAAAGAAGTTTTGAAGCGTCGAGCGGCATCTTTGGCTAATTTTCGAGCCGTCACACGGTGGCTTTCGATATTCTGAATAGTTTTATCAAGTTCTTCGAAAGGCGTTTTCAGCTTTTCACCGATGGCTGCTCTGCAGGAGGGGCCACCGCGTTGGTTAACGTTTACGCAATCCTTCTTGGAGATGACACCCTGCTTTCGATCGGTGACAAGCTTGTTCTTCTTCAGTAAGCTGATAGCCTGAAAAACGGCCTCCCGGTTGTACAGGACAATTTTCGGCCCGCGTGGGCCATACATAGGCCCAGACGGTGATTTTGAAAGCTCTTCCATGTACCTGTCCAAGTAATTCCACGCAAGAAGCACTCCGAACGACTTCCCCCTGGCCTCTTGGAGCATTTTGTGCATGTGGGTGACTAAATCGCCATATTTACTTCCTCGGTAGTGTCCGTCAGGCCTCAACCCAGCTGGGACGAAGGAGTGGGCGCATGGGTGATGTTCGAGGATCTGCCCTAGCCACGTTGACCCGGTGTTGCTCTCAACTATGAAAATTACCGGACGGCCTTCACCGCACATGCATTTCCTTCCCAAAAAGTCTGGCACGCTGAGCGATGCAGTAGCATAAGTTTTGTTGGTGGCGTTGCGTCTGTGAATATGGTGTTCGACATTTTCCGACGGATGATGTTGCCGTAAACCTTTTTTAGAATGCTTCGATGAGGGGCTGCTAGGATTCGACGATTCGACGAGTGGTAGATTCGATGGAATTTGAGAGTGTGCACTATGATGCGACCTTGAATCGTCCCTGCCAAGTGAATTTCGAGCTCTGTTTGCATCATTGCCCTTCACTAAATGTCTAAATGTATCACTCGTTTGAGCTCCTAGCGCAAGCCCAAATGCAGCTGCCTGGACTAAGCCTTTCATTAGGCTTAGCTCGACTAGCTCGTTGAGCAACAGATGCTCGAAAGTTTATAGCTTGAAGCTCAAACAGGCAGGCAGCTTTGGTGGGAAGAGGGAAGATGCCGTTGTAGACTCTAAAATGTACGACAGATGATTAGCTAGCTAGCTAGTAGCTACAGTAGCTAGCTGTCGACCTCTGATCCTCCGATCTCGTCATCTCGTCGCGCATTTTCGCGAAGATACGAGCTTATCCTCTCACTTAATCTTCACATGGCCATCACTCATTTTTTCACTCGTAGTTCGGTGTGAATCTTTCTCTGGCCAATCAGGAGG
>Ga0307972_1002071_pt1 | contig 10548 bp, 11 predicted proteins | sample OrgLakmetagen780_FD_201848 | JGI IMG/M metagenome (GOLD analysis project Ga0307972, IMG submission 201848) | Saline water microbial communities from Organic Lake, Antarctica - #780 | ecosystem: Environmental > Aquatic > Non-marine Saline and Alkaline > Saline | place: Antarctica: Organic Lake...
AACGTCTAGCTTGCTACCGTCAGGGAGCTCAAAATAGATAGTGACTGATCTACTCATAAAATACGTCCTAAAGCGTTAAAGACTGCCAGTACCAAAAATGCTTGGCAGCCATAAAGAAATAATTGGGAAAGCGATTAGAATGACAAGGCGGACAAGGTCGGCTAAAACAAAAGGTATTACGCCCACCATGATATCTTTTGTTTTCAACCCCTTTGCTGCACTTTGAACAACAAACAGATTCATACCGACAGGCGGTGATATAAGGCCAGTTTCAACTGTCACAACGGCTATAATGCCAAACCATATAGGATCGAATCCACTAGCAACAACGACGGGATAGAAAATTGGCACAGTCAACAAAATCATCGCAAGACTTTCTAGGAAACAACCCATAATCACATAAAATATAATGATGGCCAACATCACCATCCAAGGGCTGAGGTTGTACTCGTAAATCAGGTCAACCATCTTGTAAGAAATCTGGCTCACCGATAGTAAAAACCCGAATACTTCAGCACCGATCAAAATCAAGAAGATGGTAGCCGAGACGGAGACTGCTTCGATCGCCGCAGCACGATACTCAACCCAGCTCAGGCCTCTGAAAAGTGCGAAAACTAAAGCCAAACCTGCACCAACACCCGCAGCCTCTGTCGGTGAAAATAGTCCGCCGTATAAGCCACCCATAACCAAAGAAAAAAGAAGCGCAACTGGGAAAAATTGCTTAAGGGCAATCCAAAACGTCGTTCCTTCCGATTTTTTTTGTTCGGCGGTTGGCCGCCATTTACGAACCATGATGGTGACCGTGATCATGTATAGTGCGTAGGCTAACATGCCAGGCAAAAAGCCAGCTAAGAACATATCACCGACCGACTGTTCAGTGATAAGGGAATAAAGCAATAGTGCAACTGACGGTGGAATCATTATGCCCAGCGTCCCACCTGCTGCTAGCGAACCAGCAGCGAGCCGTGGATGATATCCTTGCTTCATCATTTCAGGATAGGCGACGCGTGTCATGGTGGACGCGGTTGCCAATGATGAACCTGAAATAGCGGAAAAAGCTGCGCTGCTACTGACTGCGGCTAAAGCAAGGCCCCCGTTCCAGCCGCGGGAAAAATATCGAGCAGAATCGAATAAATCTTTCGAAAATCCAGACCGAGCCGCAATACTACCCATAAATAGAAAAAGTGGAATGAGCGTAAACGAATAGTTTGCAGAAACTTCAAAAGCCGCTGTTTCCAACACATTTAATGCCGGGTCGATTCCAACAATGGCTGAAAAGCCAAAGCCGCCGGCTAGAATCATCGCTAAGCCAACAGGGCAACCTAGCGCAAGCAACACCAGTACGCCAATCAAGCCAGCGATACCAATAGATAGTGGATCCATTTGTAAATCCCTAAAATTTAGTCATTTGAGGTTGCGTCGCGCTGACCTTTAATTGCTAGCCAAACTGCCGTGAGCACAATACAGACACAACAAATTGTTAGGACTCCATAAAGTAGATAGAGCGGAATTCCTAAATCTTGGGAAACGTCCCCGCGTTTAAACATGATAAGCATTTTATGAAAAAACAAATAACCAACAATGGCAGCGAAGACGGCCAACATTAAATCCCACAGCCGATCCAATAGGCCCTGTATGGGTACTGGCAAAGCCCTCACTAATAAGTCAACTCTGACCATTCCACCCATGACTGCACGGGGGAATGAAGAAAACACCATGATGGCAAGTGCATAACTAACAAGTTCAACTGACCCAGGAAGAACAAGACTCAATGTTCCTCCTGTTAAGTCAAAAATGAGTCGACCTAGAACGCTCGCAACAACGATGAACACCATGCTGCTTAGTGCAAAAAAAGCTATTTTATCGAAAACGTTGATGAGTCGTTCCACATCGAAACTCCTGATTAAGGCCTGTTAAAGCCCAACTTTGCATTCTTCAACATAACCTTTAACGCTTGCCAGCGTCTCGCTACCAGGAAGCCCTTGTCTATCAAGTTCTGCTACATAGGATTTAACGACTTTGTCTGCTGCGGCTTGCCATTGCACACGCTCTTCTGCAGATAGTTGGGTTATCACTGCATCGCTGGCTCTGATTTTTTCAAGCGAAAGAACGTCCGCATCATCATAACCTTGGCCCGCAGTTACAGCCCATTCCATACCAGAGTTATCATCGATTACTTTCTTTAGATCGCTCGGTAATTCATCGTAACTGTCTTTGTTCATGGTTGTTACAAAAGCCAGTGAATAGAACCCGAAATCTAAATGATAATCAGTTATCTCCCCGGTACGGAAGCTTTGAATGGTTTCCCAAGGAAACATGTAGCCGTCAATCACACCACGCTGAAGGCTGGGATAAACTTCAGGAGCTGGCATGCCGACTGGCTCAGCACCAAGCTCGGATAACAACTCCCCAATAACAGCGGTTGGTCGACGGATCTTTAGGCCTTGCAGGTCTTCCAATGAGGAAACTTGAGTGTCACGTGTATGAAGATGACCTGGACTGTGTGTGTGGACATACAATACTTTAGTCTCCTCGTATTCCCTATCTAATGTACCGCTGTCGTAAAGCTTCTGGAAGGCGCAGGAACCAACGGCACCAGTCTCAAACAAGCCTGGTAATTCCAAGACTTGGCTTAGTGGGAAACGCCCGGCTGTGTAGCCTTGAACAGTCCATGCTATATCGGTAATACCTGAGACAGCATTGTCGTAGCCTGCGGGTGCGCGACCAAGTGTTTGAGATGGGTAAACAGTGACAGCAATTCGTCCATTGGACTGTTCTTCTACAGCTTTCTTCCAATCGTTAAAAATTGTTTCCTGCTGCCAACTATTTTGAGGCATAAAGTGGGCAAGATTGAGATTCACCTCAGCTGAATGAGCATATGATGCACCGAAGAAGGCGCATGCTATTGCTGATGTGGTAATGAACTTTTTTGTCTGTTTCATATTTTGGTGACCTCTTGAATGAGATTTCTATGTTATTGTGATCGATTATCGAACATCTGAGCTATTATCGTTCAGGGCGACTAGTTTGTACCCATCAATTGAAGCATGTCAATACAATGCAAAGAAATCGCATCCCGAAATATTGACTGATGGATCAAGATTTGGTCATAAGCCACCGAGATTCTTGCGAATTAAGAGAACTCACAATTTTACAAAAGTTGTTGAGAACTATTATCAACTGAAGTGTTGCTTTGTAATTCATAAGAATTAAATGACGGGCAATAATTATACTTTTGAATGGTTCAGCAACGAAAACAGATAGCCGTTATCATGAAATGTAGCAGTGTGAGCTCGCCAACAAACAAAGTTGCGGTTAAAGTTGATCAGTTACAGTAGCTGCCGAACCTGCATTAAAACAGCGTCGGCTGGCAAGGTATTTAGGGAACATAGATGAGCGAACAATTATCAAAGAAAGATATCTCGATGACCTTTGCCAAGGGGTTACAGGTTCTTTCTGCCTTTGATGCGAATGATCGGGAAATGACTATATCGTCGATTGCCAAGAAAACCAGTCTAAACAGAACCGTTGTGCGTCGCTTGGTTTTAACCCTGGATCACTACGGCTATTTAGAGAGCCGTAACCGAGTCTATCGATTGACGCCCCATATTCTTAGTTTGGCCAGCGGGTTCCTTCAAGGACGGGACCTCGGCAAACACGTCACGCCAATCTTGAGAACATTTTCTGATCAACTAAAAGAAGATATTTCTTTTGCAATGCTGGATATAGATCAAGCTATCTATGTTGCCCATTCACCAGGCGACTCCACGATGATTACGCAAGGTTTTACCGTTGGTACTCGGCTTCCGCTTCAGGCAACAGCTATCGGAAGAGTGTTAATAGCATTTTCAATTTCAGAAATGCAGGATCACATACTCAATACCGTTCCTCGGACCCCTTTTACGTCAGAGACGATTGTTCAGTTGGACAAATTGAAAAACGAACTAATGATTACGGCTGCTCGGGGTTATGCTTTAGTTAGAAACGAATTTGAACAGGGTGTCACATCGCTTGCAGTGCCGGTGTTAAGTTCTGATAGAGAGCTGATTGGCGCACTGGGAATTGTCGGACCAAATCCACGATTTGACGACAAGTCAGTGCAAAAAACGAGAATTGAAAGTTTGCAGAAATGTTCAAATTTAATTGCAATATATACTGGCTAGACCTATCGATTCTTGGGTTTATTTTAATGAGTCTTGGTCGAATATTACATTGTTCGATTGTAACACTTTACGTTATTTAAACGGTGTGCGTTTTCGACACTTAGGAAAATGGTAATGTCTGTTTGATGACGAAATTAAATATATTGACAGATCTGATTACCTATCCGCCTGTGACGAGGGCAATACCACCTGCTAGGGCAGCTATTGCGTGCGCTGATTGAATAAAGCGAATATGAGCAGCCTTCTCTTAACCATCTACTAGCAAGGAACTGAGAAAGCCCACCAGCGCAAGAAGGTGGAGCGACTGGGCCGTTACATCGCAATGCTCGCTGTGTCCGAACAGCACCTTTCGCTCACTCACACCGGAAAGATGCGCTACGAGCTAAAAGCCTCGTTCCGCAACGGCACCACCCATGCCATGTTCGAACCACTTGACTCATCGCCAGAGTGGCCGCCCTGGTACCGAAGCCCTGAGTGAACCTCACCCGCTTCCATGGGGTATTTGCACCGAACAGCAAACAGCGGTAATCCTGATGATAAAACCTTCGCCGAGCACCATGCCGCTATGACCTGGGCAAAGCGCCTGAAACGGGTATTCAACATCGACATAGAAACCTGCCAGAAGTGCCTGGAGCCGGTGCGGCGTATCGCCTGCATAGAGGATCCGTCGGTGATTCGGCACTCTACTTGAACCCCGGGTGAATTATGAACATCCCGCTCCAGTTCACGGTATACGTTTTCTAAGATCAGGCGATTCTCAGAGTGCGCCTCTATGTATGCATTGTTCACCCCACCTCCAAGTTGACCCAAGAGAACATTTTCATCATTTATCGTCCCTTATGGTCTCTGTCGACGCGATTCAGTATGGCTCGGCAAGCTGATCATGCTACTACCTGGAGTCTCATGGCCACCAAGGATCGCGCAGCCACCTGACGATCGTGTTCCGGTGCTCCGGCTGCAAGGTAGCTACATCCGTAATGTCACATCGAAACCGCGATTCGCGCAGCCACACATTGCCCAACCACCCCAGGATCACCCGCTGGCGAGAGGATAGGGCGGTACACACGCGCCGCGTATTCGATCGGCCACCTCAAATGGGTCCAGTCGCGACTCACCGACCGGGAGCGGGTTCTCGTACAGCTCAGTCGTGGTGACCGAGCTGTGCCCCAGGTGATCCCGTACCGACTCCAGGGTCTCATTCAGCAGGTTAACCCGCACCGAGGCGCAGGTATGACGCAGCGTGTGGGGTCCCATCGTTTCCAGCATCCGGATCTGATCGGCCCCCAATAAATCCGGGTTGGATTCGGCAACCCAGGCAGCCGTGGCTTTACCAACGGAACGGACGCGGCGTAATACCTGTGTCAGTGACAGGGCCGTATCCGGGTGCCCTTCAAATTGGACACCGCCCCAGAGGTGCTTCGACTCCCCCGGGGCCGGGGGTCAGCTGAGCCCCATCGCCGCGCGGTACTGCACTAACCCGGCTTGCAGATCCGACGACCAGACTTGCGTGAATCTGTCTTGACTCTGGGGTCCACTATATGTAGTGGATACATTAGGTTCAATGGCTGGATAGTTTTAGCCAATCGTCTTTTACGGGGGTGGATTAACGGGCAAAGCAGATAACCATAGAGATTAAGATGGCCTATGGATGAAGTATATTATCCCATAGACTGAGAAAGGATCGTTTGTAGGTTTTCTAGCCAGGTTTTATTATATGCCTCATAAAGGTTATTCAATATTTTTATATCAATCACGAGGCTATATGAAACAGAAAGCTAACCTAATGGATCTTGACTTTAACGCTTTTGATCCAGCGATACGGAGTGAAGTCAAAGCTAATGCTCAGGCTGCTCAAAATCTATTGGATTTTGGTACTGCTATTAGCGACACCATAAGCAGCCTGAAAAATACAGTGGTCTCAGTATTTACGAGCAAATCGAAAACTCAGGGCGTCAAACCGGTCTGAATCCTTTCAAAGTAACGTGGCCTGGCTAAGATCGATAGCATGGCCTTTATTGCCAGTCAGACCCACTTCGATACACAGCCAGCACATTGTTTTCCACTATGCCCTTAACGGTACCTGCTGTTGATTTGGGTACTAGGTCAGAACGCGGTACGTGCTGTGCCAGGTGTGACACGAAAAGAAGTCTTAATACCAATACTCAGAATCGCCCGGAGCCCTACATTCTCTTCAACATCAGCATGATTTAGTTAAAGCTCCCTCCCGCTTGAACTATGGTCTCTATCTTGTAAGCATTGAACGCTGATGCAGCCATCGCCAACCTTGCGACTAATTAAGATGTATAGACCGATGTCTATTGGGTCTGTCATGCATGTATGAGTGCGAAATCCCCCTGCCATTTCTATTGCATGGCGCTGAATGAATGTGGCGCTTGGGTGTAGCCTGTCTGGTGGTGAGAGTTGGGCTGCTCACATTGTTGTCTGACTAAGTGTCTATTCAGGCCTTTTTTTTCATCAATTCACACACAAAAACTCTGAATTTTCGACTAAATAGTAGAATGTGTAAAAATAGCCCTAAACCCCATTACTAAGCATATATTAACACCCTATAACGTCTATTAACACCGTGGTGATACGTCTATTAACATATCAGCAACACGTCTATTAACATATCAGCAACACGTCTATTAACACCCCATTTTTCGAGTGATTGTGCCGCTAATAATTGACCGAAAAAACGGACGAATTTAATGGTGTGGTGAAGGCGTTTAGCGGGCAATTGCGCGCTAGTTTCGATGTATGGAATCATGATAGTACGTCTTTTAACTGATGCGTAAACGCGGACGCTCGAACGCCCGTGGTAACAAACCCCAATCGGGTCCATGCGGTTTTCGCCTCCTTGTTTGACGCCGAATACTCAAGAACCAGTTCTTGAGCACCCCGTTTGTCAGCAAAGGCAACCAGGTCGCGAAGCAACGCTTTGAAAATGCCCAGACTACGAAACTCAGGTTCAACCCAGATATCGTCTATAACCCCGGAGTGATGTACGTAGTCCGTCGCTTGCTCCCATATATTTTGACTTGACCATAGGGCGATATCACCCATCCCGACCAACCCCACATCAGGCAGTTCGGCCACGACGATTCGTCTGTGCGGCGATTGTAAATTGGCTTTCAGCGCATCCATGAGCCGATTCTGTTCAGCCTCCTTGAGATCCAGCGGAGGGCTACCGGAAACGTGAATGGCGAGTTTGGCAAGAAAGCCCACCAGAACGGGCAGATCAGCAAGGGTGGCTTCGCGGATGATGTAATTATGGTGGCGCTTTTGTCATTGTCACACTGAGTTTAGGTTGAGTAGTACAACGATAATCGGCGCTCGCAACCGCATTTGTCATGGTCCTCAGCGCTTGCGATAGTTCAAGCAGCCCTGAAACAGTCGCAAATGATGATGGCGGAGATGACGGCGATAGTGGCGGTGAAACAGCTCCCGTCGCCCCAGAGCTGTCGTTGGCACCCCAGAGCATCAAGACCTTCAGCTTCGATTGGGATGACGTATCCGCAGAGACCGAATATCGCCTGCTGGAGAACCCCGACGGAATGTCCGGGTATACCCAGGTAGCTACGATTGCCGCAGACACCACGGGTTACGACCTTGAGGTATTCCTGCCCGGCCGCATCAACGCTAGCTACATGCTGGAAGCGTGCAACAGTGCCGGGTGCACCGATTCGGCGGCTGTCTTTGTAAGCGGCACCCTGGCCGAGGCGGTGGGTTACGTCAAAGCCAGCAATGTCGGCCTTAATCCCTCTGGCAACAGCGACTATGATCAGTTTGGCACCAGCGTGGCGCTGTCCGCCGATGGCAGCACGTTAGCGGTGGGCGCAAGTGGTGAGGAAAGCGCGGCGACAGGTATTGACGGAAATCAGGATGACGATACGACAGGAAACGCGGGTGCAGTCTACGTGTTCAGCCGCAACGGCGATACCTGGAGCCAGCAGGCTTACGTGAAAGCGAGCAATACCGGCAGTGGTGATCAGTTTGGCGGCAGTGTGGCGCTTTCCGCCGATGGAAACACGCTGGCTGTAGGGGCGACTTTTGAGAGCAGCCCAGCAACAGGTATTGACAGCGATCAGAATGACGATTCGGCTGGATTCGCGGGCGCGGTCTACGTGTTTAGCCGCAGCGGCGTGAACTGGACTCAGCAAGCTTACGTGAAGGCGAGTAATACCGATGGCGGTGATTATTTCGGCGAGAGTGTGGCGCTGTCCGCGGATGGCAGCACACTGGCGGTGGGGGGCGTCTAATGAGGACAGCGCGTCAAACGTCATTGACGGCGATCAGAATGACGATACGGCTGGATTCGCGGGCGCTGTCTACGTGTTCATCCGCAGCGGAGTGGATTGGAGCCAGCAGGCTTACGTCAAGGCGAGCAATGCCGATGAAAATGATCAATTTGGCAACAGCGTGGCACTGTCCGCGGATGGCAGCACGCTGGCGGTGGGGGCGTCTAATGAGGACAGCGCGTCAAACGTCATTGACGGCGATCAGAATGACAATACGTCACCAAACGCGGGCGCTGTCTACGTGTTCATCCGCAGCGGAGTGGATTGGAGCCAGCAGGCTTACGTCAAGGCGAGCAATGCCGATGAAAATGATCAATTTGGCAACAGCGTGGCACTGTCCGCGGATGGCAGCACGCTGGCGGTGGGGGCATATCTTGAGGACAGCGCGGCGACTGTTATTGGCGGGGATGAGACTGATGATACGGCAACAAGCGCGGGCGCAGTCTACGTGTTCAGCCGCAGCGGCGTGGACTGGAGTCAGCAGGCCTATGTGAAAGCGAGCAATACCGATAGTGGGGATGTGTTCGGCTACAGTGTGGCGCTGTCCGCTGATGGCAATGCGCTAGCAGTGGGCGCGCGAAGAGAGGAAAGCGCGGCAACCGGCATTGATGGAGGTCAGGCTGACGATACGTCACCAGACGCGGGCGCCGTCTATGTATTCAGTCGCAGCAGCGGAATCTGGAGCCAGCAGGCTTACGTGAAGGCGAGCAACACCGATGACGGTGATTGGTTTGGCTATAGTGTGGCGCTTACCGCGGATGGCAGTACGATGGCGGCGAGTGCGCGGCGGGAAGCCAGCGCGGCGACTGGCATTAACGGGGATCAGGGTAACAATGACGTATCAAGGGCGGGCGCAGTATACCTTTACTGAGCCTGGCCCATTCGTTGCCCGCGTAGGCATCTTCAATCCAAATTGACTAAGTCGGACGCTCGCAATAAAGGCCTCCTTTAACAGGGGGGTGTACAAGCTACCCCGGGATCCCCTGACTGCGAAGTTGAGTCCTCCCAACATTCCGCCGACAAAAATCATCTGAGTAGACACCCCCCCCAAATGGGTTAGCCCATTTGGGTGATACTCCCTGCCTGAACGATCAATTAAGGTGAAATATAGATACTCCGCTATCAACCGAAAGGACCCTGCGTCATGAATCAGTTGCCCGTCAGTTTGTCGTCCCAACCCGTCAGCCCTTTTAATCTGTTCGGCCCATTTTCCCGCCCCGTCACCCTCGCCCGTTTTGGTCTGATCGGGCTGGTAACTTTGGGCCTGGTGGCATGTGGTGGGGGTGGTTCTGATGGTACTAACGGTACTAACGGTACTAACGGTACTAACGGATTAATCAGTTTGATAGAGACCAGTGTGGAACCCGTCGGAACTAATTGCCAGTTTGGCGGCACACGCATTCAATCGGGTATTGATAATAACGATGATTCTGTACTGCAAACAGTGGAAGTCACATCGACTGAATTTTTGTGCGGACTGTCATTATCCGCCTTCGATGGGCTGGTCTACAGCGCCGACGCCAATGTGGACGGCATGCGTGAGCTATTCATGACATCGAAAGACTCGGCCACGGTCAGTAAATTGATTGGGCCCAGGTCGAGTTCAGGCGATGTTGAGGGGTTTGCAGTCTCACCCGATAAAACCAGAGTGGCCGTGTGGGGGGATTTAGAAACGCAGGGTGAAGAGGAGTTGTTTGTCATTAGCCTGGTTGACGGGAGTGCGCCCGTTAAAGTATCTGGCCCGCTGGTGGCCGGTGGTGAAGTTCGATCTGATTTCCAATGGTCACCGGATAGCAGCCGGCTGGCTTATCGAGCAATCCAGGATACAGATGGTGTAATCGAACTCTACAGTGTACTGGCGGATGGTACCGGTAATGCAAAAGTATCTGGCCCGCTAGTGGCCGGTGGTGATGTTCTATTTAATTTCCAATGGTCACCGGATAGCAGTCGGCTAGCTTATCGAGCAGACCAGACAACAAATAATGTATTCGAACTCTACAGCTCGTTGGCGGCAGGGGGCGACAATGTCACAGTATCTGGCACGCTGGTGGCCGGTGGTAATGTTCAATCTGATTTCCAATGGT
>Ga0307972_1002076_pt1 | contig 10543 bp, 7 predicted proteins | sample OrgLakmetagen780_FD_201848 | JGI IMG/M metagenome (GOLD analysis project Ga0307972, IMG submission 201848) | Saline water microbial communities from Organic Lake, Antarctica - #780 | ecosystem: Environmental > Aquatic > Non-marine Saline and Alkaline > Saline | place: Antarctica: Organic Lake...
GGTCTGCCAATAAGGAGAGTTGCCTTTACTATCCCAACAGAAAAAAGTGACATCCAACCAAACAAATGTGATATACGCCTGATTAAAGACGACGCATGGAACCTCTTTCTTTCCAACAAGCAAAAATTGCGCAAAACAAATCCAGCTGTTTAATCGGCTGTTAAGTAGGACCCCACAAAAATCTTCACATTGTCAGAAAATCCATGCAATGGTTGACGTTGATTGAATGTGGTTGATTTCAATCACGGGCATTTCAGTCAATAGTGCAATCAGGGTGTGATTGAAATCGATGAGGGCCTTTTTCTATTTATTTGCCTGATTGAAATCAATCAGAGCTGTGATGATGGAAATCAATCAAGGGTTAAATCAGGCGTGTTTACCCTCGATCACTTTATCAATTGAAATGATAAAGGTATCTATTTGATCGGGGATTACGATATTCAATCAGGGCCGTAGTTGGATTTTTCTTGATACAGCTTTTAACTCGTTAACACGGGCATCACACAACTAGCAAGGACATGTTTATTATACTATGCAGTTACAAGAAGGAATAATATAAGGTATAAAGATAAGATTTCCAGGTAATAAAGAAGATTCGATCCAGAAATTAGCATCATTGGTAAAACAGTAAAGGCAAAAGCTAGCTAATAATAAAATTAGGATAAATAAAAGGAAGTGTAACTTCTAAATGGACCGTGCTGAAGAAGAAAAAATAAGTTAAGGCTCTCCTTTTCTGCCAGAGGCAGCCTGCGTGCTAACCTTGGAGAAGGTCAAGATGTTCAAGCAATTGCTAGTAATTGATCTGCAGAGGAAGGCTATTAAAGCCTGAGGCTTGGACAAATCTGCACCCCAAAGGCCATGGCCTCCTGCAAGGCAAATGGATCATTCAAGGCGATTGTGCTTTTTGTTGGTCTTTTATGCACTAGGTGTCGGTGAAAAACACTGTGTTGGGGGGATTGTGAGTTCTTTTCCTTAATCGTGCTACCTGTGTTACCACTACTACCTTAGCCTTTTCTTTTCTACCATCCTACTAGGAGCAACACAGCACTTTGAGAATACAAAACCACCTGATCCCCACTGAAAGCCCTTCCTCTTTTCATCCTCCAGGAGGGATGTCGTGTGGCTCTGCATCCATTGGTGGTGCAAGTCACAAAACAACATCCTTTCCTTTTACTCTACCTGCGTTCGTTACTTGCTATATCACAAAAGAACTTTTTCATGAGGGTGGCTCTGGGGAGCAATGGACAAGTTCGATGCTTGATCTAGCAGCTCCCTCTGTGCTGTTCCTTTCCAAATGCTCAGCTGATTCTGGAATCTAATGTCCTCACAGTACTTGATCTCAATGCATGAGATGTCTGCCGAGATCTTAGGGTCGTTCTGCCAAGCTCAACTGCTGGCAACCGGCAGTGTTGCTGCAGCAGCTATCCCTAGCTGCCACACTCAAGAACGAACAATTTGCGTTTTTTCGGTTCCGCATGGAAGCTGGAATGCTTTTTTCAACGAGAAGATGTTTGTTTCATATAGTATTTGTATGTAACCAGCTTGAAAGTGCAAGAAAACGAAAAGTCAGATCAAACCGCAAAAACAGCATCACACACACACACACACACGATGTTGAATTATATGAAACTCGCGTTTTCTTGCGCGGGCGTTATCATCGCATTATTTGTTTTGGAGATGAATCATTTACGGAATTTATTTGGGTTAAACAATGCAAAGATGACTGGAACTCAGCACACGCTGGTGGAATCTCTAGTAAAGCAAAGGTGCGCACACACACACGCTCACGCACACGCTGACGCACACGCTCACGCACACGCGCACACACACACACACACACACACACACACACACACACACACACACACACACACACACACACACACACACACACACACACACACACACACACGCACACGCACACGCACACGCACACGCACACGCACACGCACACGCACACGCACACGCGCACGCGCACGCGCACGCGCACGCACGCACGCACGCACGCACGCACGCACGCACGCTGGCACGCTCGCTCGCACGCACGCACGCTCGCACGCACGCACGCACGCACGTATGCACACACGCATACACACATGCACACAAGTGTACACACACATACACCACACACACACACACACACACACACACACACACACACACACACACACACACACACCACACACAAATACAAAGCACACAGCACACAGCTCACACACTTAATCACTCTCCTTTGCTACATCATACAGGCTTGTGTCGAGCCCGAGGGCTATTGCAGCTTTGAAAGGCGTAGATCGGTGAGCGAGAGCTATTTCCGTTTCAGCAACGAAAAGCTGGGTCTAGGAGTGACATATCCTTGTAGGCAACCTTGATGAGTGAAACGTAAAGTCACATAATTTTCCTACAAAACTTGCATTGCTTTTATTCTGCACGTCACAGGGCTGCCTTCATAGACGAAAAGTCTTGCAACAAGTCGTTCAGTTACGTAGATGAGCCTGCCCCCATCGGTCACGGTCAGACCATAAGTGCTCCACACATGCATGCGACTGTGCTGGAAATGGTGTGTACGCATCGGCATGTCAAATGCGTGTAGTTGCTGTAAAATGTGTAAACACTTGACATAAATGGCGCAGCTAATGAAAACCTCATGGGTGTTCACTCCTGCACAGGCGTATTATCAAGCATGAAATAGTGAGAACGCGGGTTTTCATGCAGCCGTGTGCAATCACAAAAAGCACCAAACCAAGTATCAAACCATGATTGTACAGTTCACAACCTCTCACAAACTCGCACTGGAGCTTTAGCGATAGTTAAAAATGCCATAAACACAGAGTTTGCTTGATTGCAGACACGTCTACAACGCCACATTTCCATTTATCCATTGCACACGCAGCTGGACGCGCAGCTTCAACCTGGCAATCGAGTTTTGGATGTCGGATCCGGTGTGTTCAAATAAAGTGCCGTCCAATTACAGAGAGAGGGAAAGGAGGAAGTGAAAGATTACACGTTTTTGCCAAATGTGAAAATGCAAAAGAGATCTTGAGAGCTTTCTTGGTGTGTTTGCCGTTATTTCTGTGGCTGCATAGACAAGTTTAAGTTTTGGGGGCAATTTGTTCAAGGGAGTTCAATGGTGCTTACTGATCTTGCACCACCAATGAAAGCAACTTGCAAATCTAAATGCAGGTTCTGGCTATTTGGTTGCTGTATTTGCTAAGCTCGTGTTGCCAGGAGGCTCTGTTCTTGGCCTGGAAAAAGTTCCTGAACTGGTGAGTACCTTGCTATCGAGCACTTTTCTTTTGAAGTCTGATACCCACGTGTTTGACCTTGTGGTCTTATTACCAGTGAGTCATTGGTTGTCCTCATTTTGCTCGTTTGTAAATTTTACACAGGCCCAGCGCTCCATTTCCTCCATCCAAACTGCGTGTCCAGACCTCCAAGAAGAGCAAGGCAAGGGGTGGCGAGTGGAGCACGGGAATGCGCTTTCAGGCACGCTTACTTCATTTGCTCAACGTTGTAGCATAGCAGTGCTAATTGTGGAATGGTAGCTAAGCTTTTTGCGTCTGTACTGTAGCAGACAAAATGGGATCAGCGTGGAAGGCTGGCGCATTAGACGATAAATATATGTGTTTAGACGAGTTGGATTGCACCCAAAGCCATCTTAAGCCCCAAGCAAGCTTGAAGGATGAACAGGCAAACCGATTTCTTTCGTAAGGTTAGTTGATACAGTTAGTAAGTTGCCCTCAATAATTTGCAAACGCCTGCACTCTGGTCGTACCTGTGCAGCCAGAGCACCAGATAGAATGATATTTTGGTGTATTACAACAGAAAAGAAGAGAAAAGACCACGTGGACGGTGGGATATGCGACTTATAATGCCATTCCTTTGTGGAAGGCACCAATATAGGGTGCAGGTGCCGTGCGTGTGCTTTCAGTTGTGTCAACTCGCTTGAAGACTTATTCTCACACCCAAATGTCAGCTTCTCATACCCAAATGTCAGCTTCTCACACCCAAATATCAGCTTCAAGCTACAATGGTTCCAATTTGATGAAGTGGCTGTGAGTAGGTACCCCTTGAATGCAAAATTTGATTTCTGTTATGCATGTCAATGTACCTCTGCGTTGGTTAATATGCTTTTAAATCCAACCTGATTTGATGAAGTGCATACATTTATGATTCATGCACACAGATGTGACAAAGGAGGAGGCCCCTTTTCATGCCATCCACGTTGGTGCTGCAGCTGATGAGCTTCCCAGGTGTATTCTCCTGAATTTTTCTGAATCAATCAAAGGTTTGCTTTTCTTCGCTTTCTAAGGAAGGTGATCAAGCAGGTTGTGAAACGTTTACTTCTTCGTTAACAAAATCTAGTTTCTCGTTGTCTGATTTTGCGTTATTTGTGTGACACACTTTCCTTTTTCTGCATCGTTAATATGAACTTTATTTCCATGTGCCACTGCTCACCAAGGGTGCTTGTCGACAAATTAGCAAACGGAGGGCGAATGGTGGTCCCTGTAGGACCGCGGTATGCAGCACAGGTATGTTTGTCTGAAATTTTTGAAAAGGAAAAGGGTTTATTGCGATTGTGCTGTCTGAATGTTACGGTTGGGGTAAGCACTCCGGTCATGCACAAATTGACAATGTTTCGTGTTAGGCTTCTTGCACGCATCGCGAGGACACTGCTGACAAACCTTCACCCTATTTGCTGCAGCAACTAGTGGTCATCGACAAGGATTTAAATGGCAAGGTGACCCAATTAAAAGGAGGGCTTCTCGTGAACTATGTGAGTATATGTGAGCTCAAGTTGCTCATCTGCGTGCTCTGGTATTGCAGGCTCGGGCATGAGTGTGCGCTTACCTGTGACTTTTTGTCAATCGTATCTACTGCATTGACTATATTGTGTGATCCTGGTAAGCCCCACTGGCTTACAACCAGCTTCTTCAGCTTCCTGAAATCCTTTTTCTTTTCGTGAAACCATCGCTACGCGTGCATTGTACCTAGTTCTACTTTGTGGAAATTGTAAGATCAACAGCATTGTAAATGCATGTCCCTTATCAATCAAATCGTTTTCCATGGTGCCATTTTATTCCTTTGCCTGAACTACAGGTCCCTCTGACCAGACCTACCGAGTTAGAAGATGGGTATGCGCCATGACCTGGAATTTTGATGCTGCTATGTCATGTTACCATAACGGCTGTCTAGATTTGTCATCTCATTTGTTGCGTGCATTATGATCTTTCATGGTAAAGTGTCTTACCTGGTTTTGCATTAAAGTACAACCTCGTACCAGAGCAACTTCCTGAGTCGTATGTTTAGGTGTAGGTATTCCTTGTTTTCATCTCATTCAAACATTTCTTTGTGGATTTGACCATTTTATTCCAGAGTTCAAGCAAAAGAGGGACGCTATGTGCTTTGTCGCTTTATTATTTCAACCTTATGCTGATTTCTCCTTAAAGCTTGAAGGCTCAATTTGGCTGCGTGCTGTTTAATGTTTAATTGAATGTTGATCACCAAAGATCTGCATTCGAATTTCGCAAACATATCTTTTATAGAGCTTCACAGCAAGGAACGGATCTGTTTAGCATAAGGTTATTGCTGCAGTTTTGCTGCATTCAAAAGGCTGCTGCATTTAAAAGCCTGAAACTAAATATTTTTACTGCCTGCGTAGTTATTCCTTCTTATCTGAATTTAAGGAGGCCACAGTCCATAGGAACAGCAGGCTGCGTGGGGCTAGTAGGCGTTAGGAAAGCAGGCTCCTGTATGTGCTCGGAGATGAGACCAAAGAGGGAGTAGGTCATTGCTTAAGTTCAGCGGTCATTTTAGCTTGAGCTCAGGTCGAGACTGGGCTATTCCCGTTCCATAGATTTAGGCCATTGACTATGATATGTAACACGCTTGAGCCTAGCTTAGAAGTAAGCTGCAGTGAGGCAAGTTATTGAACTTGACCTGGAAGTATTGTGGTCGCCCCCGTGAAAATCTCAACCCCATACTAGCCAAATAGTTTCACTTAACTTTCTGCACAAGCATATCTCTGCAACCACTCCACCATTCTGTGACCTGAGATGTGCATTGGAGTAGTTTTTTGTTCTCTTAGCAAATGCTTGAAGGTTTGGGAGAGGTGCAGGGGCCGGGGGAATTTTTGCTGCGACACTCAGGAAAAACCACACCGCTTTTTGCACAGGCCATCGATTGGCCTCATTTAGATTTAATTTGACGCGTATAAATTGGCAGCAACGCTGAGAGGAAACACCGGGCTGAAACCCGCAGTCAGTAAGGAGCGACATATTTTTCTGTCTTCTTCCCCTGTGTCCCTTGTGTGAGTGCCTTCCACTCACCGGCATTCCCAGTACCCCTGCCCCAAATTCGACATTGCAGCATTGCTATAAACATTTATAATGCTTATATCCTGAAGCACAGGTCGATCGGGGCAACCTCAGAAATGCACCTTTTCCTTGCCAAAGTGGATGCAAAATACGCAGCAGGCCCCACAGAACCCCCCAGAATGCCAAATTTCCAGCAAATATCAATGATTTAGATATAACATCAAGTATTCAGTATTCAGATAGGGTATAGGGGGCTTTGAATTGGGTGGAGAGCTAAGTGAGAATGGTAGGGTGGGTTTTTCACGGGGCGACCTTGTGTAGGGTGATTATTAACCAATGTTCCTTACATACCGCAACAAATTTAGTGTTATTATCTGTTTACTTATAAACATAGCAGTTAATTATTTACAAGGACCAGTCACAACTGCTGCAGAAATTAGGGTCCTCACAACAACAGCCAACTGGCAGTGGGCGTCACCATCTGCAACACAATAGAACCTCTCGAGGACTTGGGTCTTGGTTATCTGAGTGTTCAGACGCTTGCTTCCAAGCTCCATTTGCATTCTGTTTATTTTATGCTGCTAAATTTTTCCATACAAATTTCCAATGTTATTGTTACCTCTTATGGAGCCTGTTTCAGGTCAAACCTGCAACCCCCTTGCTAGTGATTCACATTGATTTATCCCTTTTTCCATGGTGGAGGACATTAATGTACCAGGTATCAGAGTGGCTCGCTCCTTTTCCGTCGTTTATGATGTGGGAGGTATTTTTTACTGCCCGCTTGTTTTGTCTTCTTCCTTGCAACTTCAAATTAGAAGGAAACCCAGAAATAGAAAAGATGTTGAAATCCAAAAGGCAGGAACACATATAAAAAACGAGACTGACATAAGCGATGTCACACTGCTTCAACTCAAGAACTGGAGTTTAAGAGCTCACAACTGAATACAGAGATTGCCTGCTATGTTGGAGGAGGAGCTTAACGATACCGAAATGGCTCCTGTTTTGTTGGAAACGGGTATAAATTACGCAGCGTTTGGTGGCTGAACTCATTTGCTGGAAAGGTGTTCCTTGCTCCATGAGTGAGAAATGCAAGTAATGAAAACATACCCCACATTTAATAAAAGAAGGAGCCACTTTGGTACCGGGTGTTGTAAAATACATCCATGGCATGGTGAATTAAAAAAGAAAGTTCTACAAGGTACGGAGGGTTGCAGTACTTGTGGTACTTTTTTACAATCAGCATTATGATTGAGGTAACAAATTCTGCAGGTTGCTGCAGTTTTAAAATACCAAGGTAGCTATAACGAAATGCAATTAAAATGGTCTGATTTCTTATCCTCGCAATCCACAACCTAAATTTATTGCAACTGCTAGACGCTGTTGTCCAGCTTACGCATACATACTCGTGCAAATGCAGTTGTTTTCATGGAGAACCTAAAATGAAACAAGACGGCCTGTGAGTCTAAGTGAACCAGTGGTTTTGCTTTCCTGTAGATGTTCTATGTGCATTAGACAGAAAGGAAAAAGAAAAACGATCGCAGGTACCAAATGTATAACTTCTTGCCTTTTTCCCATGAGCTATATGAGGCAGAACCTTGCAGAGTGATTGCTATGACTACAACCGTGATCTTTCTTGTTTGAATATAATTACATAATCTATATTTAGTTTAAGATTGACCGGGGACCGTGCATTGGAACAACACAGAGATTGATTTGGCGAGCAATTAAGGATGAACAATTATCAGGCTCCAGCCAGTTTAAACACCTAACAAAGTCGCCCACCCACAACAAGCCCAATAGTACATTGCAAGAGAGCTATACATTGTAGGCTGAGGATGTATAGCAAAACTTACTTTCAATCCTGGATTTGGAACCTTTCTACCTTAAGTGGATATGAACTAGATTTGCACTTCACTTACTATGGCACTTCGTATGCATGTAGGTCATATCTTAGAATGGAAAATGATGACTAGAACTCAGAACCTGTGCAGTTTTCTTTGCGACAATATTCAGGGCACATGAATAACATTCCAAAGTGGCATACTGAGCGTGCCCAGAGGCGCACTTTGAAACATTAGGAGTCACCACTTCATGTACAGAGAGCCAAGCAACAGGTACTTCCCAAATACTCTCTACACCGTTTTGCTACTGTTGATTCAAATTAAAAGCATGAGCCAAGCCTGCAACCCACTTGATCCCCATTAATTCTTCCTTTCCTTATCGTGGTGGAGGAGCTTAACGGTACTCGGTACCAAAGTGGCTCCTTTTCCTTTCTTTTTTCTTTTTCATGAGTTCTTGCTTTTTATCTGTGTTCCTCTTTAATTTCTCCATCGACTTATTTTCTTGCTTGTTACAACTTCTCCTCCTTCTTAAGTTATTTTCTCTGCAATTTTTCTTTCAATCTTTAAGATGTTGTGATGAGAGATGAGACTTCTTACCTAAACAATTAACCACCATCTCACAATGCAAAAAAAGAAATAATGCTGTTTACAAACCCAAAGAATCAGACTCCAAACTCATCTTGACCTCTCTTGGATGAAGCTGGATTTGCTTTTCATGATGGCAGGGATGCTTACCTACACGGATATCTTATCGTAGCAATCTACTGCTGACATAGGTGACAGGATGTAGAACAAACTCGCTCAAATAAAAATACACAAAAAATATCTAATGCATTATCAATGAATTTCAACAATGAGTACATAGTATAGCACACTCCTATACTATATGTTAGACTGTGTACACTTAAGTGTTTTTTTTCACTGGTCAGCTGCTTGTGACACACGACCAAATGCAATTTGCTCTACAACTAGACACATTGGCTCGCAGAAATCAGAGTACATCTGCACCAAAGCTTTTTAAAGACCACACTCATGGCTACCCATGACTTCGCCAGACAAGCAAGAAGGTGGCTGTTCTGCCTGCTCAACCGCATCATGAAGTGGTTCACCCACTGCTCGTCGCTGAGCTGCAAGGGCCGCCATGCGTGCAGCGTCTTCATGCAATGCAAGAGCTGATGTATCTGTTTCTCCGCTCCTTGCTGAAGCCTGTAAGTGGCAGTAACAACAACTGGATGCGTCGTTTTAAGCGATGACCGAGCTTGTTTCGGCGGTTCTCAGCGCTCAGCAACGATCTTTTTAGGATCTGCATATAGTACCACCGACACTTCATTCTTTGAGGTCCAAACTATAGATGAGTTTGGTGTGCTGAGGCAAGATCAACACAATTTGTCATTATGTGGCCCCTTTGCTCATATGGCTGAACATATCATCTTCTGTGTGTGTATGTGTATGGAGTGGGTGTGCGCGTGTGTGTTTGTGCGTCAGAAAAGTATCATGTATGATTGTAGCAATTACAGATTATATGAGAAGCTATTACTTGGCTGCTTTTCAAGTAGTTTTGACAAGTCTGGTTAAAAAAGCCGGGAGGCGCAAGTCGCTTGAAGAATGATGGTAGCCAGGGTTGCCTCTCTCTTTTGAGCAAAGGTGGTAAATTGCACTGATCGATGGCGTAGTCTCTCTATCCCTTATTTGCTGTTCCTCCCCTAGCTTTTATTCTGCTTCAAATGCAAGGACGTAAAAGGCTAACTGTTTCTCTGTTACAGTATAATTTGCTATTGAGATTCCAACTGATTCCAAAAGCGGCTTCATTGCCTGAAAATTGCCTCGCATGATCACTAAGGCCCTCTGTTGTATACTGACCGCAACACGCCGCAGGCGGTTCTCTGCCTCAACCTCTAACGCTTGCATTGCTTGCTCCCTGTCCGTTTCATCTCGCTGCAGTTGGTGGTGATGACGTCCTGGCACTTGGAAGGTGTGGCACCTGGTAAGCGTTGAGAGAGACAACATATTCAGCAGGCAGAGGAAATTCAAAAAGAGAGAAATTGCAGAAACAAGCATGAGTGACACAGAAAGCGCCAAAGTTGGCAGCAATCCTAATACTACTGTGTGGAGACCTCTGAGAAAATTGAACTCTGGGCATCATTGGGCTTCATCTGGTAAAAACCAGCTTGCAGACCAGCTCACCTTGCGCCTGGCATGAGTGTTGTGGCTGCTGCCACAGGCACTGATGTGTCTATTGACTCAACCGCCTGTTGCAAAAGCTCGCCCGTGGCTTTGTGCACCGCTGCCTTGGCAGCCTGAGGAGGTATATAGCACAGGACCCTGATACCTTCCTATCTTCACCATTTTGGGTGGGGCGCTTGTTGCTTGGTATAATATCTAGCC
>Ga0307972_1002077_pt1 | contig 10540 bp, 9 predicted proteins | sample OrgLakmetagen780_FD_201848 | JGI IMG/M metagenome (GOLD analysis project Ga0307972, IMG submission 201848) | Saline water microbial communities from Organic Lake, Antarctica - #780 | ecosystem: Environmental > Aquatic > Non-marine Saline and Alkaline > Saline | place: Antarctica: Organic Lake...
TGGCATCAAAGTACATTCGGCTACACAAATGTTCCAAGCGCATGTAGCGCTCTGGATCTTCTAGCTTCATGCGCTGAAAAACCTGAGTCTGACGCAGCATGGCACGCGCGGTGTCTGACTCCCGCATCTCAATCATTTCAAGGACCACCTGTGCATGTAAGTTGATTTGTGTGCGCTTGTGTGCGTTGGCGTGCGTGTGTGTGTGCATGCGCGTGTGTGTGTATGTGTGTGTGTGTGTGTGTGTGATGATTCACTGATGAAGCATTTGCAGGTTTTAAATGCTACGCTTTTCATGTGATGCACCTGAGCAATCCACAAGTAAGCAATCCTGATTAGGGTTAATGGTAGCATCATGCTACTAGCATGTGTGACTGCAGGTTTGTGCATCAGTTTCTTTGCATGAACAAATGATGCAACACATTCCAGCATATGCACACATGCACATCTCTATCGAGCGTTAGTGCATAAACCTTGATTTGATTGCAGCGCATTCATTCCGTTCCGGACACCTGAATACGTTGGAACCTTGCTTGTTCAAGCACTCGTCAAAAAATGAGTGCCACACCTGCTCATACAGGTCCTCCAACTTCGCCCTTGGCAGCTTGAGCTGGGCGACCTGCGGGAGCACCACATCCCAGCGCCCCTGCTGGATGTCTGAGACAAAGTTTTCCAAGCTGTCCACAGTGTTCAGAGATATCTGGCACTCGTTCTGCAGGAAAGGAAAGGTGTGTTCATGTGTACATTTGATTGCAACAGCACTCCCTACGAACGCACACGGTGCACATGAACCCACACGCGCAAAGCACCTTGGTAATGAGCTGGTTACCTGTATGGTGTTGAAGGAATCCTGCAGGCCGTTCTCCTTGCAGAACTGGAGAATAACGCGGATGACACTGCGTGCGTATGGGGGTAGCGTAGCTCAGGATAAACAGTTGTGCATGGGCTGAATATGCAGTCTCGGCACACTGCTGATGTGCCATTCAACACGCACTCGCTGGCCTCAATCTCCAAGGACATGCTTCTCCCTCCCTCCAGGAAGACGTTGCAACTTCTTTAGGCTTTCATGTGGTTAAATTTTTATAGTTTAAGTCCGGGGGTTACACAAATACACTTGCTTTAATAGAATTTTCGGTTGCATGCGAGTACATTTTTGTGTGCGCAGTATTTGGGCATTGAATTCCTGTCATCGAGCCATGGCACCCTTTACCTGTGACATCACGTATTTTCCCCTCATTGGCTGCTTACAAGAAAAAAACTGTCCACGGTTCTATTTGCTGTTTGCGATTTTACCCGTCTAATTAACAGAGGCACGATGCGTGGAATTGTTTGTGATGCATGGTAGTGTGTGTTGAAGCAAATGTGCATGTGCGCTAGTCGTACACGTTGTTAACGTTATTGCCAGCAAGAATTGGTATATCGTTATTGCAAAACAAGATGAGCTTTCTTTTAATGAAGGGTGTATTGAACAACAGACTCCCTCACTGAAGAAATGCCAATAAAATTCAGGAGGTTTGCAGACGTGGCCTGAAACTGGCTCCTGCTCGAGAGTTGGTAATAATGGTACTGGTGTTGGCTAGTAAACTTCACCTCGTGCTGCACTGGAGACTTGATTCGATGGTTGCTTTAAACTTAAATTATGGTTCAAAGTTAAAAGTTCAAGGTGTTTTGGAGGAGCAATTATATCGGACGAATTAAAAACATCCGCCGGAAGCTAGCTACCTCCTGCGTACCTAAATAATCCTTATAATATTTTAAGGATTCCTGCTTAAATCCCCCCAGCTACTCCTAATACAACTGTAAAAGGTCTGCCTTTCCGACAAGCTATACATCTCTTCTGGTGTTGCCTTTTCTTTGGGTAATTTTCAAGGATCTCATCAGGAGAATCTTCATTAATGCTGTCTCCATTGTAGCGAGCTGCTCCGATAATGGGATGCAGGTAGTTGTACGGAAAGAATGTCCCTAACTGAAGTGAGATCACGACGAGGCGAAGCTTTCAAAGCATGAACTACTACGTTGGGTACCGCCGACAATTTCGCTTTTAAATAGGCTATATCCTGCAGACTAATCAGCAATGCCCACCTCAGTTTAAGCAACCTGGTAGGCATCGTAGGGGGGGCATGGCCTGACTAATTGCACAGCTAGTGCCCTGAAAACAGGGCTTGGTATTTGGAACAACATTTGGTCTTGTACAATAAGCTCAAGAGAATACTGGCAATGGACTCGATCCTTCAGGTCAGCCTGATCTGCAGGGATTTTTTTCAAGGGAAAATTTTGGGCAAATTCTATTTGCGTCGAACAACTCGTTCATAGACAGCAATTTATAGAAATAAGTACAGCATGATGCTTCGTCTCAAACTAATTACATTGCAAGAGGAGCAAAGGATGTTACATTGCTTCATTATGCATTCTGTTTTTTTACACAGTCCTGGTATAACGAAATGGCGGAAAATGCGGCCATGGGCGAGCATCCTCAGCTTAAGATCCTCCACGGCAAAAGAATCGGCCAGAAGAAAAACCACTGCAATTGCAATGGAGAAACAAAGAGTAATGAACAGTTTGTCCTTGCAAAATCACGCTGCCCTCTATCAGCAACAGTATTTAAGAGCTTGGAATAAATATCCAGGGTCAGGATTTTAAAAGCCCTAAAAGTTTGACCCTAAAACCTACAGCATATGAGGTCGAGGGTTTCGTTTTGGCAGAATATTTTTCAACAGAGCTTTGAGGGTGTTGGGTGTTTAGCAGTGTTACTGCGACTCCATCTTGCTTCTTCTGTTCCTGCCTTGACAACTCTCTTTGCCCCCGTTAGATATGTCCAGGCCGTGCCTTTTTTCCCAACTTACGCTGACCTGGTCCCTGCTGAAGCTTCCAGCAGGTTTTGAATTAATTTCACCAATGTCTTCACGGAGAAACAGGACATGCATTATTTCTTTTATTGTATGCACTTTATACATTCTTTTACACGGAGTGTCTGAACAGGAGCGTTACGCACCAGAGTGGCTTTCACGATTGCAACAAGGATGTAAATGGGAATAAGCACCGGCAAGAGCAGGAGCTTGACTGGCAGCAATGCCTGGCACAGATAGAGCAGGGAGGGGAGAGGGAACAGAAACAGGTTGAATGGAGAAACTCGCTGGACCCTGGACTCGCTCTAGGCAATGTGATGATCAGGCAAGAAAATTTGTATCTTGTGTATAATCCAGCTTGCAATTTGAACCCACCAGCCTTATGAAAGCAAATATCAACGGGATGACAATGTACTGCAGGAGTGGCAGAATGGGCCTGCACGCAGACGTGGACAGACTTCTGAATTTTAGCGTTTGCGTGAGCGCATATGTGCACGTCTATTGGAAAGGCAATGATGTAATCGGGTGTCCATTATTCATGGTCGAGGGTAACAGTATGAGCTCACCCCAAAACAGGAGCTAAAGCTAGGGTGATCAGCGTAGAGACGATCCCCATTTTTACTCTCGACTCTCAATAAAGCGTTAAAACTAGCTTTTTGGTTTTTTATATTACTAATTTTTGAACAGTTTTATAATAGCATATTTCGTGTCTAACTGTTTTCTACCGGATTATGGAATATTTTCACATTGCTTGCGTTGTTTTTTCCCCATCTTTTTCACGACCAATGGATGAGAGTCGCACGCACACAATATCGATTCCACTCGAAATTAAAAGAAGGGCTTTTAGATGGAGGTCAGGGGTCTTGGGGGAAGAGCCTGCAAAATACCAGGAGCAATGCTCAAATATGTTGAAAAAGAAAGATGGGAGCCTTGCTCTAGTCTGTGTGATTTTTATTGCGGATCTGATGGCAGATGCTTAAATTTCTCATGAGCGCTGTGGCACGCAAACCAGTAACTCCGAGGCTTTGAAGCCAGTTCTAGAAGATTTTATACGGCTGTAGCAAAACTTAGCATGCTCACAAAAGCCACCAGCAAAACAGGCTCTCCCTAGGATCCTGCTTTGTCTCCATGATTGTCGATGGCAGAGGACGGCTGGCTGTGTAATACCTCCAAATTACTGAGGCTAGACCAAGCTAAGTTTTCTATTCACCCCGCTTCTCAGACAAAAACAGGTTCACCGCCAGTCGTCCAGATGCTGTACTGGTCGCTCCCATCTCCACTAAAATGAATAAGCTACAACTTGATAATGGAGATCGGTGGGTTCTTCGGAGTGGCAGCATGAGAGGGTGACTGAGGGAGACTGGGAGCACCTCAGCAGCACCGCCAGCCATCAGCAGAACTCTTCCAGACAGCACCGGCCCAAAGATTCTGCAGCGTGACATCCACCTCATCGTGATCAAGTACTGTGAGGACAGTAGACCGCAGAAACAGCTGAGCGCCGCGCAGGAACAGCACAAAGGCTTCTGCACCATCCTTCAAAGAGCCTCCACTACCCACCACACCATCCTTCTAGGAAAGGGCGGCACTATCTACAACATTTACACGCTGGAGCCTTTCAAGGAGCTGGGTCATGACTCTCAAAGAGATAAGAAACTTGCTTCCAAACTTCATGTACATTCCGTCGACCACGCTGCCAAACTTGCCCATACCAGACGCGCACTTACCATACTGTCATCAGGAGCCAGTTTTGGGTACGGGACCAGGACAAGCATGCACCCTCCTTTCTTATGTCCCTCTTTTCTAATGCCCCGCTGCTCTGTGTCCCGGATCCTCAGTTTTGTAATGAACACTACCGAACACTACCTTTCAACGCAGCAATGAGCAAGCATCTGTATATGAGCTACCCTCCATACACCCCGGCTACCTCTGTCTAGAGAAACATTTCAAACATGAACGTGCAGTCCAGCCCAGGTTTTGATCCGTTTCCTACTTCTTTCATCAACCACGCAGAAATAACGGTCCAGGATGATCGTGGTAAAAGATACACTGAAAACATGCTGCTTTTGCTTCTTACTGGCTTGTTCCATCTGTTCCTGTCAGACGGTGTCACCCCACATCTTTGGAACAAAGTCAAAATTACGCCTCTGCACAAGAAAGGCAACTACGTCCCCCAAAAATTATCGTTTGCTGGCTATCAATGGCTGTATCTAAACCTTTTGCAAACGTGGTCTGGGACTTGTTGACAGACTGGGCTCTTGCTGAACATCAAATACCAGACAATTTGGTTTCTGCCCCACAAGGAACACCAACCAGCCCCATTTTATTCTGTGCCACATTCTCACGACTGCAAAATAGGACGACTGCAAAATAGGAACAAATGGTGTACACTGCTTTTCAAAACCTCTTTGCTGCCTTCGACAGTGTTCCAAGAGAGAACCACCATGTGCCTGATGAAAAAGTGGTGTTCTATGTGAGCGCATTGTTGGGTAACCCCACGCACATCCGTCCTTTACAGAGCAGTAGAATGAAACCTTAGTAAAAGAAACCATGCTGCTCCTGAATATATGCTGATACAGGCAGAAAAGAGCTGATCTGCTAGGGTGCAAGCTGAGTGACAAAATGGGTTTTCAGCTCTAATGGACACAGGCGTGCTCTTGAGTGTCTAGAAGGTAGGATGGGTGCTACATGTCCATCATGTCTGTGCAGGCAAAAACGAGCACCGTGCTGTGCGTGCTGTATAAAGAAGATGCCATCGATACCCACACACGAGCCGAATGACGCACAACCGACGCTTAAGTTCCTAGGGGTTGAAAACACAGCCTAGGGCAGCCTAGTGTCATTTTGGGGGTCCTTACCATGCAAGCGCGTCCAACAATGGAAAATGTTCGGCCCTTACAAGCACAGATGCAAAACCCCAAACCACAGATGTGCAAATGTGTACCAATGCTATTAGTGCTATGTCGTCGCGATACACACCAGCGCACACACACACACACACACGCACACACACACACGCACACACACACACACACGCACACACACACACACATTTCTCTCCCTAGAGGACTGCCCCCCCTCCTCCGGGTGGATTTTAAACAGAGCGGGATACCCGGAAAAACAGCAGCAGGAGGGGGCTTTTCCGGGTACCTGGCGGCCCTCCTGGGCATACCCGGAAAATGCCCGTTACCCGAAGAAAGGGGTCACACATGAGTTTATGTATACTGATTTTTGCCTCCTTATTCTTGGTATCCTCAGTGTGACAGTCCATGTTTTTTTCTTGTGCCCGAAACACAGATTCCCACCCCTTCTTTGATTTAATGCGGTCGGTTGGTCCTGGTTTACTGGTTTAAATCAGTGCTGCAAATTATAAACAGCGTTGTGCCTTTTCTCCCTTTCCAGGGGCTTTTACGTGTTTTACATATGCAGCCTAGCAGTCGCACGTTTTGCTGATGGCTTCATATGTAAACTCTGTACACTCTGTGAGGTAATACCCGGAGGAACCCTGAAAACGATCTGAGGCAAAATAAACAACCACGTTAATTTCCTATATCTTTCGACCCTTGGACCATCTGATAATTGCATCGGAAAGCGTTAAAACGTTTTTACACCCGTTTATAAAGCTTGATTGGAAACTCAGTAAATGGACGGTTGTAAACTTGTTTTTGTGGGTATTGCCCAGATCTGTGTACCACACTGCTCAGATCAAGCCTGTATCAACGCAATATGGCTTTTAATGTTAAACAAAATGCTCAACAAAATAATGTATGATCTGGATCTGTATGATCTGGAACAAAATAATCTGCGGTGTTAATAAACTGAATATAAATAAATTACCCTAAACAGTGGAAATTGTCATAGGAGGTGCGAGATGCAAGGCCATGATGTGCACGCACAGAGAATATTCACCTTTGTCCTTTTATCTCTCATCTGACATCGTTTTCCATTTCTTTCGTGTTGTGAAATTTCGTTTTGCACCTTCAAGCTTTCAGTTGTGGGACAAAGTCACAATATGTTGCGAGATCCCAGCAACTGGGGCAGGATGTGAGAACACGTGCCAAGGGTCTTGTCATGCTTTGCTTAATATTCCATTTTCCGCATGCATTCTTGCGCATTTAAAGGGGAAAGGGTCCTTGCGCAACTTCTTCTACCGGAATTTTATACTTGATATGTTAACTTGCTACCTATGTCAAACTTACTTAAGTTAACAACTGGCATGGCATGGCAACCCCTTTCACCTGCGGCCTCGTCCTGTGTAGCTATGATCAAACTGTGAATATTTTTGATATCATTATATCAACTGGGATTTACCACAAGTCATTTGGTTATGGCATTGTGCTACTGCAAACAAGGTTCACAAATCAGTCTGATAATGTTCCGATGAAATCACCATCCATCCATATTCCGTTATCTTCCCGGTGAATTAGTGCAGCGCTTTGTGCAGATCGCCCACCCGGAAAAGCCCCCTCCGGGTGGGAGCCCCATTCGGTAAAAGGGTGCAGGATATCTGGCGGAGGGGGGTCAGTCCAGGGCGATGTCACTTTAAACACGGCTGAAAGTCTGCAGCTCCAACTGAACAAATTCTATGATTTATGACTATACACGTTTCAAAGGGCTCAAGCTGAACACTGGCAAATCAAAAGTCGCGGTCTTCTTCAGTAGGATTACTTCTGTGATTCTCACCTTCACGTACGACGGCACACCTCTGGAACCTGTCACTCAATTCATATACCTTGGAATCACTCTTACTCGTGATGGAAGCATGCACACAGCTGCTGAGAAGATGGCCGACAACTTCAGGTCTGCCATAGCCAGAGTTTACAGAACTGGTGACAGCAAGGGTATCAAACGTCGTGGCTTTTCCAGGTCTTTTCTTTGACAGCTGGTCTGTACAGCTGTCAAGCATGGGCCACTTCTTCTGTGACATATGATTCCTCAAAAATCACCACTGTCCTTCATCAACGCTTTTTGAAAAGACTCCTGGGTGTCAAAAAAGGTGCTGATACTGCGTGCACCGCAAAACAGGTCAGATGCCCACTTTTTTCTATTGGTTCAGATGCAGGAGCAGTCTTCTCTCTTCAAACAATCATCTCCTTGAGAAAGTTGTGCAAGCTGACCTTCTTCTTGCAAACAAAAGTGATATATAGACTCAGGTTCAGCACGCGCTCCAGAATTGCATCCCAGCAAAGTATTTTGGATGCCATACAATCTCGCGAGTCTGTCAATCTTAAAATGTTCGAGCAATTTGCACGGACATATCATTGGGGGCTGGAGAGAGCTTGACAATTTGACACCACATGAGGCTCACCATTCCAGCAGAGTTATGAAGACTTATCACACACGTTTTGGTGTACCTCTGGAGATTGTTCCTGGCTGGTGGGATGACAGAAAAATAAATCACGAGCCTGTGTTTCTTCTCTACCTTTGCTTGGATATTTCCAACAACCTCAGCCGTGCACTTTCTTGCCTTCGCCTTTCTGGCCATAACTTTCTGGTTCAAAGAATGTGTCATAACAGGAATTGAAGGCCTTATGAGCTCGGGATCTTTGATAAATGTGACTGGCACGCACACTTTCCGCATGAAAAGTCCGCATGAAAAAAAAAGGAAAAAAGTTCCGCTTATACTTAGTGATGACACAGCCAGCATGATTAAGGGAGGGGGCTACATAGTTGCCCGCACCAGGCCGCGCAAACAATTAAAAAGAAACTCATGTTGGTTGTGTGCCGTAGCACCTAGACCCAAAACTTGGCTGTTGTTTTTTGTGCAATATTGCATACCTTGCTTTTATGAGTGCAGATGCATGTCTGATGGAGTGTTCATTCAGTTTGTGTGTCAGTTTCTAATCTTATGGTATCCAGATTAAGGTCTGCCAGAGATTTGTCTGTAAAGTCTTTGTAGATAGTCCCCATAGCTCCAACGAGGATCACTTGAAGCTTGACTTCCCTATATCATTGTCTGTTTAGGTTGGCAATTAGCACGCTGTGCTGTGCTTTTGCTTTTTGGAGTTGGGGATCGGGCCTAGTGTCTTCACAAAATTTAAACTCAATCAGGTGGGCCTCCCACTGGTTTGGATTCAGTTTCTTGTCTTTAGCAAGCTGTTAAAAATTTGAGTTGCGGGTGGTTACGCGAGAGGAGCACACAGTGCTAGGTAAAAATAAAATAGCAGGGTCAGGACGAGAAGAGGCTTGTAAAGCATGTACTGTTATTTTTGGTAGCGACCAAGAGGGCATTATTGTTTTGTTGGCAGTGTTTCTCAGATCTAGGCCTTGCTCTGATAGTTTATCTGCGCTGCCTATGTCAGTGTATGAAATCTTGGAGCCGCATGGTCCCTTTTGTGGCTTGGACGCACAATCAGCGCACTTGCCATATTATGGCGTTTTATAATAATGTTCCTCATTTTAGTGTGTTGGCAACCTGCGAGTATGTGAAGCGCACTATCAGTGTGCACAGGGCAGATGAGGCAGTTTGCATTGGGAGAGAGCAATGTTTTTGATTAAAAACTGTATCAGTGCGGTACCTCATAACATTACGCTTTTTGTTGAATTTGAGATTACTATTGTTCCATAAAGCATTTGTGGTTTGTTTATTGACCAAAGGTCTAAGGTCCTTCCAGTAGTTATAATACCCTGTGTTTGTTTTGGCACTCCCCAGTCTGTGTGATTTGCACATTTCTGTTTTCAGCTTGGCCTTTAAATCAGAGAGTGCACGAAGCCTAGGTGTAGTTGCCCCTCTTCCGCTGGGATCCTCATCACCGATGTCTTTAGCCGCAAGCCAGTAGAGGTGTGTGTATGCATAACTGTCTGGAGCTGGAGGCTGAAAGTGCACGTCATGACCTCCGTCATGTAAGGCAGAGTGTTTGGCAATTGCATCTGCACATTCATTTCCGGCAATGCCACTAGTATGGGCTTTTTTCACTTTATAGAAGCAGATAGGCTCGCTCTGGTGAAGCATAAATCATAGATACAATTTGTTCTAGCAGATTTGAGTATATGGTCTCGTTGCATTTCAGGGAAGAGTAGCTGTTTTCTAATTTGGCTTAGGGTTTAGTGCATGCTTCTTAGGCAGGCTTACTGCCGCTTGTTTGTCAGCCTTACTACGGCTTCCTGCACCGCTTGTTGGTACCTTACTGATCGGGCTTACTGCATGCTTCTTAGGCAGGCTTACTGCCGCTTGTTTGTCAGCCTTTCTGTGGCTTCCTAGCCTGCTTCTTTGTGGCTTACTAATCAGGATTGCTGCATGCTTCTTAGGCAGGCTTGCTGCTGCTTGTTTGTCAGCTTTACAGCGCCTTCTTTCCCCACTTATTTGTGGCTTATTACTGCTTGCTGATATCTGTGGGTTACTTGGGCTTACCAAGCCTGCTTCCTTGGATTCTTGCTCCAGTAAGACACCCTGCTTCATAGCTGGATTGCTAAAGTACTTGTGGCTTACTAAAATACAGTCCAGCAAAGCAAGCCTTCCCAGGGTTACTAGCCTGCTTCCTTGGATTCCTGCAGCAGTAAGGACCCACCGCTTCCTAACTGGATTATCAAGGCACTCGTGGCTTATTGAAATTCTATTGAAAAAAGCATTACTGGAAAGCAATACTCATGGCTTCCTATTCGCTTCCTAGGTAGTAATCAAGCTGGCTTACTGGCCGCTTGTTCATCAAATAAGCGAGCAGTAAGCCAAACAATGGATCCTAGTAAGGCTCTCTAACATT
>Ga0307972_1002079_pt1 | contig 10532 bp, 7 predicted proteins | sample OrgLakmetagen780_FD_201848 | JGI IMG/M metagenome (GOLD analysis project Ga0307972, IMG submission 201848) | Saline water microbial communities from Organic Lake, Antarctica - #780 | ecosystem: Environmental > Aquatic > Non-marine Saline and Alkaline > Saline | place: Antarctica: Organic Lake...
TCCGTGCACCGGTTCGGGCACGCGTTTGCGCAACTATTTGTGCACGTGCACGCGTGGCTCCGACTCCGGTCGCGGCTCAACCAGTGAAATCAACTAATTAGGGGATTTTGGCTCCGGCGGTAGGGGCTGGAGCCAACCAATAAAATCAATGACTTAGTGTGCGATCACGCTGCGATTATCCCGGAAGGTGTCACGACCTCGCTGCGAATTCAAGTCTCATTCTGTGCTCGCGGCGCGATATCGGTCCTGGCGCGCAGGAGAGAGCAGCCGGGGCTCTCGATAACATCGCCCAGACGCAGGCAACGGATGGAAAGCGCCGGGCCTCTGTAATTCACGTGGAAATGTCTCGGGCAGGTGGCCATCGATGGAATCTTGTCTCGGGATGCCTTGGCCAGGCCGTGGACACTGGTACTAAAAGCAAGCCAGCATTTGCCCAACGAGAATCCGCTTCATGGCGGATGTTTGTGCGACTGAAGCCTGAAATTCGGTGAGAATTCTACTCCGGATACGATGCAAATCGGGGTGATGCCATCGGTTTCACGCATAGCTCCCGTATGCCAAGCCGCCGATATTCACGACCTTGCCGCGCGATCCGTCACCAGCGATACTTGTTATCTGGATCAGGACAAAGGGCGAGCCAATGCGGAAAGTCTGGATTTGCGTGTGGGTCGGCGTCGTCATTTGCCCAGCCATCGCCACGGCGGACATGAAAACAGCAACCGAGCGCACCAATGCAGGTGCGTTCGATGTGAGGGGTTAGGTCGCCTGCGCACAGGAGGTTGGACAAGCGATGGACACCTGCGCAGCGGCGGTCGCCCGTGTCGGCGATATTGCGGCGGCGGTCGTTGTGACGTTCCCGAACGGATTCGCTCGGACGCTGCTATTCGAGGAGGGGGTTTTCGTGCGCGGAAATCCGACGATGTCAGGCGTCGGCACTGACACGGACTGGCACCTGTCCGACAGCATGTACTTCGTTCGCGTTGACGATCAGCGGTTCCAATTGCCCGAGGCGTTAGTCTTCGGGGAATAAGTCGCTCGACCTCTGCGGTGGGGCACCCGTTCTGGTGCGCGGAGTGTAGCCGGCGCTCGCGCAATAAGACAGATTGTTGATCCTGTCCTTGTAACAAGGTCAGTGCCGCTCGGATCGTCGCGTCTGTTACCGGATGAGGAATGCCCCGGCCCAAGCACGAGTTAGAAACGCAGGAGCACGATTTCCTCGGCGTCTCGTAAAAGTTCGTTGCTCTTTCGCCGCACGCCCCAACGTGGTGCATACAACGGCCTTGTTTGTCTGCATGACCGTTCAGCCAGTACCTGCAGCTATCTACGAATGTTGGTCAGATGACCAAACTAAGCCTTTGGGCAACAGCATGCAGCGAAAACGGTCGGTCGCCAAAGTGGCGCGTTCGCTTTGACCTCAGCGGACGGCGATCACACCCATCACGGACAAAGTGATCAGCGCGATGCCCCAGCCTTCGCGCACACTGATCCGTTCGCCAAAAAACCACACCGAGGCGAAGATTGAGAAGACAACCTCCACCTGACCGACGGCAAAGACCATCGCCGCATTCTCGAGCGTGAAGGCGGTGAACCAGCACAAGCTTCCGGCCATGCCGGTCAGACCGATCCAGACGGCGGCGCATCGCGCCGCGATCACTCGCGGGACCTGCCCCGGTTCACGCCACATCAGCCAGAACGACAGCGCGATGGTCTGCATCACGGTCACGATCGCCAGGGTCAAGCCGGCGCGCAACACCGGGTCGGCACTCTCGATCGCCAGTGTGGCACCGCGATACCCGACCGCTGACACGGCGAAGAGTAACCCCGAACCCAGCCCGAGCCTCACGGCGCGACCACTCAGATCGCGCCAACCCCGCCCCGCGACGCCAGGCGTTTCGGACAGAAGGAGCACACCGACCAGCCCCAGCAGGATCGCGCCCATCCCGAGCGCCGAGACCCGGTCGCCCAGGATCAACAGGCCCACGATCGCTGTCTGGACGACCTCGGTTTTCTTCAGGGTTATTCCGACAGCAAAGTTCCGCTCTGCGAAAAGTGCCACGACGCACCATGTTGCCAGGATTTGCGATAGCCCGCCGACCACGGCATAGCCCCAGAAAATCGGGGCATGACCCGGCCATGCCGTGTCTTTTACCGCCAGATAGAGCAGCATGAGCAGCACGACGAACGGCATGGAGTAGACAAAGCGCGCAAGCGTCGCGCCGCCCGCACTGAGCGCGCCCATGCTGAGATGCTTTTGCAGCATGAACCGCAAGGTCTGAAACGCCGCCGCAGCGATCGACAAGATGATCCATGGCTCCATGCTCTCTCATGCCGTGGAATGGGACGCTTGGCCAGCGAGACCTTTCCTCGCAGGACGAGGGAGGCGAGGCGCAAACCAAACAAAGGTCCTGCGGGGTCGCCATTGCGCAGCGAATGGCCGCCTCTTTGGATCAGTAGAGGGCCCCGAATGCCCAGCCTGAAACCATCGATCCGACCGCAGCCAACCCGAGGTAGAGAAGGAACGGCTTCAGTTTCAAGACCGGGAAGATCGCCAATGCGCCCCAGATACTGACGACGCCGCCCGAGACCAGAAAGGCCATGGCCGCACCGTTTGACATGCCGTGCTCGAGCAGAGCGCGGGTCAAGGGGAGTGCCGCATACCCGTCGATATAGGCAGGCCCGCCGAAGATGACTGCCAGAGGAATGGCAAATGCGCTGTCGTGGCCCACATATGCCGCGACGGCATTGGGCTCCAATAAGGTCTCTTCTCCGTTCAGGACCGGATCAGCCGTGAAATCGTGCGAACTCTCGCGGTAAAGCTCACGTCGTTCGAGCAGGATAGGAGCTTTGACAAACCAACCGATAGCCTGAATGCCTACGAGAAGGTCCTGAGAGGCAGGCAGCTTTTGAGCGATACCGAGTTCTCCGCCAATCTGGATGCGCGTGAGCTATTCAAGGAGGCAATCGATCTCGACCAGGCATACGCCGACGCCCATGTCGGGCTCGGGCTCACTCACATCGCTGATTTATACTGGGGCTGGGTCGAAGACCCTCTTGATGCTCTTGACGCATCGGAACGCCACGCCCTCCGGGCGCTTAACATAAACCCCGATCACGCCGGTGCGCGGGCTTTGTGGTCGGAGATATGGTGGTTCCAGGGCGATCTTGCTCGGGCCGAGGAGGAGATTTCGCGGGCGCTGGCGCTCAATCCCAATAAAAGTCACATGATCGACGGCCGGCTTCTGTTGTATAGTGGGAAGGTCATCGAAGCGATCAGGGCCCTTGAACTCGCCATTCGCATCGATCCCAATATTCGAGCCTTTGTTCCCCTCGCAACAGCCTATTATCTTGACCGGCAGTACGCGCGGGTATTCGGATGGCTTCGACGAGGCGCTGCGCGGCGCGGGGATCCGTCATGTCTGTTTGACAACTGGCGCATGTCGGCATGACGTAGGCAGCATCACCTTCTACATCATGGCCACAAGGGCCAATCGCAGCAAGCGACAGACCCGAACTCATCTGTCGAACAATCCGACCCGGAACGAACCGGGCCCACGTTGCCGCGCTCTTGCCCCACAAAGTTCTTTGGTTCATACCCTTATTGGTCATGGGCATTATCAACGCGAGAGTTATTCACCAATGGTAGATTTCAAGGGTCGCCTTCGCGGCAAGACCACTATGCGGCCTGTGGATCCAATCGATCTTTACAAGACACTGGACCGGACGCACGATAAGGGCCCTTTGCGCCCCTCCCAAGAGGCCGTCCTCCAACAATGGAACGATCGAAAAGCAAAGTCGGGCGACGTAATTGTTAAGCTACATACCGGCCAGGGAAAAACGTTGGTGGGCCTGCTGATGCTACAGTCAAGGCTCAATGATGGGAAGGGTCCGGTGATGTACCTCTGTCCCGACAATTACCTAATTGCCCAGACCTGCGAGCAGGCCCGGCAGTTTGGCATCCGCACCTGCACAGCTAAGGACGAGTTGCCGGAAGAATTTCTTAACTCGGACAGCATTCTTGTTACTTCAGTCCAAAAGCTTTTTAATGGGAAGACGAAATTCGGACTGAAAGGCGCATCAATTGATGTCGACACAGTCCTTATGGATGATGCGCATGCCTGCGCGGACCGCATTCGCGAAGCCTGTCGTATCAGAATTCCAAGCAGCGAGCCGGGCTATTCTGCATTGAAATCATTATTTTCCATTGACCTTGAGCAACAAGGCGCTGGTACATTTGCAGACATCGAAAACGGAAAACGCGAAGCGCTCTTGCCAGTTCCCTACTGGGCCTGGGTCCAACAAGAAGCCGAGATCGCAAAGATTCTCTCCGACCAAAGCGATCGGAAATCCGTTAGATTTGCATGGCCGCTTTTGAGAGACATACTCCCCAACTGCCAATGCGTTTTCTCTGGAAATTCAGTCGAGATCGAAGCCTATTTGGCTCCCTTAAATGTGTTTGGGTCCTATTCGAACGCCGCGCATCGTATTTTTATGTCCGCGACCGTGACTGATGACGCGTTTCTGGTGAAAGGGCTTCGCCTCCCACCAAAAGCGATTACCAATCCGCTAACCTACGAGGAGGAGACATGGTCCGGCGAAAAAATGGTTGTGATTCCGTCGCTCATTCACGAGGACCTACACCGTGATCGGATAATAAAGAGTATTGGCAAGCCAAAGCCCAAACAGAAATGGGGTTCCGTGGCGCTGGTTCCCAGCTCGGCCATGAGCCAAGCTTGGGGGGACAACGGGGCCGAGGTTGCCGACAGGAACACCATTGATGCCGCTGTTGAAAGGCTTCGCGACGGTGATTTCGAAAGGACTGTCGCTTTAGTCAATCGCTATGATGGAATCGATCTACCCGACGAGACCTGCCGGGTCTTGGTCTTTGACTCTCGACCCTACTCGGAGAGCCTGGTCGACCTCTACGCAGAGGCAGTGAGACCGCGAAGCGAGGCGACTCTCATGCGGACTGTGCGAACAGTCGAACAGGGCATGGGCCGTAGCGTTCGTGGCGAGAAGGACTACTCAGTCATTTTGATGATCGGTCCTGACCTCGTCAGATTGATACGTGAAAAGTCAACTCGCCGATTTCTTTCTCCACAGGTTGAGAAACAGATCCAAATTGGCCTCGAGGTGGCTGATATGGCTCGCCAAGATGTTGTGGACGGCGAGGATCCTGCCAAAGCATTTTCAACACTTGTGAGACAGTGTCTTCAGCGGGATCCGGATTGGAAAGCCTTCTACGCAGATCAAATGGACGGCATCCAACCGCGAGGTCCGAACGAGGATATTCTTAATCTTTATGCCGGAGAGCTTTCGGCCGAGGAAGCATATCTCTCCGGCGACTATGCGAGTGCATCAAGAATTATCCAAGAGTTACTCGACGGCGGTAAGGCGGATGAAAGTGACCGCGGATGGTACTTGCAGGAGCGGGCGAGATATGAGTGGGTGAGCAATCGGCCTGAAGCTCAAAAATTGCAGATCGCTGCGCACAAGAAGAACCGGCTACTGCTGAAGCCGCCCACCGGTGTGACGGTAACCAAACTTAAAGTAGTTAGCCAGGGCCGCTCGGAGCGCTTGGTCAAATGGTTATGCAAATTTGATAACTATGCAGACATGAACGTAACAATTTCCGCAATTCTTGATCGACTACGTTTTGGTGTGAAGGCAGATGATTTCGAGCAGGCGCTTGACGAGTTGAGCATAGCGCTGGGATTTGCAGGTGAGCGGCCAGACAAGGAATGGAAAGAAGGGCCAGACAACCTTTGGGCGCTTGATGATAGGCGCTATCTGCTTATCGAGTGCAAGAGCGAGGTAGACGTCACACGAGCGGAAATAAACAAACGCGAAACCGAGCAAATGAACCGCTCAGCAGCATGGTTTGATAAGCACTATAAGGGAATGGATGCCACTCGGTTGATCATTCATCCTGCAAAGCGCATACAAAGCGCTGCGGCTTTTACTCACCGAGTAGATGGCTTGACAGTATCGGACCTAAATCGATTTGTCCGGGCCTGTCGGGGCTTCTTCAAGTCTCTTGAAGGGCAAAATTTTTCTGATCTTTCGGTGTCGCATCTCGAAGGCCTGCTCGAAGCACATAAGCTAAAGGTTGAGGATATCGTTTCCAAATACTCCCGAAAACTCAAAGACGTAAAGTAGCTCAACTTCTTGGCGCCTACTTATTTTTGGCTTCTGGGGCGAAGTTTGCCCTACGCTGTTGATTGCCGCTGAGAATTGACCCGGCATTGGGCTGGAAAATTCCGGTCGCCTTCGAACGGAAGGTGGCTTAAACGAGCACTTGGGGCGGCACAATTACGCGACAGGTCCACGACATGGGGCGGCGCTCATTAAGAGCGTTCCATTAGCCGATGTCGGCAGATACATCAGACTCCACGGCCGTCTGATTGAGGGCTCGGAGTCGCTCAAGGAAGAGGTCCACATCCTGCTCGCCGAAGACACTATCGGGGCCATCGGGCGTGAGATCGGAAAAGGGGCTATCGTAGAGCAGCCCTGGGTCGATCACACCGTTCCGAGTCAGGTGCTCGATGACCATGCCGACGAACTCAATCTGGGCGGCCGAGGCACCATGAGCGATGAACTCGGCAAAATACTCCTGGACCGCCGCGCGATCCAATCCAACGATTGACCTCAGGAAAACGCCGAACCCTCCGACCTGTGCGGTCTCCGTTTTCCTTGCGATCTCGATGTCGGTATCCGATCCCACGCCTGCTTCGAGCAACATCCGTTCGAGTTCTTCAATGTCGAGGCGGGTAAGCGGCCGTCCGGATCGCAAGCGGCGCAGAGCGACGTGATCGCCGTGCCCTGAGAGAAACTCACGGGCCTTCTTCTTGAATGCGGCGAAATCTGCTGCCGGGTTGAGGGGAACGGAGGTTGCAGCCCCGAGATCATCTTCGAAATCGGTGTAGAGGATGCTTCGGGACGACTGGTCAATGAGATGCACGATATCGCGCAGTCTCAGGCGAGCCGGCTCGGCTATGGGCACCGACAGGTTTTCCCACCAAGCTTCGGTCAGGATTTCCTCGATGACTTCCGCGTGCCTTGCCACAGCGGGTATGTCCAGCTTCGTCGAGAGCGCGGTCGCGATCTCCATCACCTTCCGGCGGCAGGACTCCATTTTTGTCGACCGGCTCATCAGGCTGAGCTGGACCTCGAACATCACGAGGTCGAATCGCTTCGCCTCTTCCCCACCGAGATCGGCATTGCTCGGCAAGGCCGCCAGGCCTGTCAGCTCCTCTGTGGCCTCCTCCGACAACGCAGACCATGGCGCATCTTCTGCTTGCCACGCCTCGACGGCGCGCAGATGACCTCGGACGACGAAAGATGAAATGTCCAAGCCCATCACGAAACGGCGAACATCCTCGACAAGGTCCGTCCGGACTCCCTTCAGGCTTTCCACGATCTCATCGTCTTGCTCGCCGCCCGGGGCAGTCAGCGAATGGTCGAGACCCTGCGCCACCTTCAGCCTTGCCTCTATCAGTCGCTCGGTCAGGGATTTCGGGATCGAGGGGTCTTTCAACTCCGGGTTGGATCCGAAGAACTCCAGATTGCCGCAGACGTCGAAGATCCGGAACTCCGTCTTGTCCTGCCCGGGTCCGAATAGGGCCGGCCGCAGGCGCGTCCCCCGGCCGACCATCTGCCAGAACTTCGTTTTCGAGCGCACCTGCTTGAAGAACACCAGGTTGACGACGTCGGGTACGTCGACCCCAGTGTCCATCATGTCGACCGACAGGGCAATCTGGGGCTCCTTGCCCGGGATCTCGAATGCCTCGATCAAGCTTTGGGAATAGCTCTCGCCGTGGACGATCCGACGAGCTAAAGTGCCACCGTAGTTCGGCCACCCGGCATTGAAGCGCTCCTCGATAAACTTCGCATGCGACTTATTCGCGGCGAAGATGATCGTCTTGCCGATCTTGTCGCCGCCGGCGACCCGGATGCCGTGCTCCATGACGTGCCTGAGCACCTTGTCGACCGTATTTGCATTGAACAGATACGTGTTGAGTTCACCGGCCGGGATCTCGTCGCGGCGGCCGCCTTCGCCCCATTCGAGCTCGTCCCACTGATCTTTCTCGTCTTCCGACAGGTCGTCGTAACGGATGCCCTCACGCATGAACCGCGTCGGCAGCGAGATCGGATCGAACGGCACGAGAAACCCGTCTTCGATCGCTTCCTCGAGGCCGTAGAAATCCGTGGGATAGCCGGGGTCGAGGTCAAACAGCCGGTAGGTGTCCCGGTCCACCTCGTCGCGCGGCGTGGCCGTGAGGCCCACAAGGTAGCTGTCGAACCACTCGAAGATCGCGCGATAGCGCTTGTAGATCGAGCGGTGAGCCTCGTCGATGATCACCAGGTCGAAATGCCCGGGGCCGAAGCGTCGGCCGGAATGATCCGCCCGGTCGATGAGGTTCATCATGGTCGGGTAGGTCGAGACGTAGACGCGACCCGTGCCCGAGGGGTCGGTCACCAAATTCACCGGAGAGCTGTCGGGCAAATGCGCCGCAAAGGCGTTGCGCGCCTGCCGGACAAGGCTGATGCGGTCGCAGAGAAAGAGGGCACGCTTTACGAGCCCTGCGCGCACCATCATGTCCACGAGCGCGATCACAGTCCGCGTCTTACCCGTTCCGGTCGCCATAACCAGCAGCGCCTTCCGTGAGCCAGCATCGAAATGCTCGGCAATCCGCGTCAGGGCGCGGCTCTGGTAGGGGCGGCCGGCAATGGCCGCCTTGGGCTTCTGGTCCACAAGGGCCTTCGCCTCAGAGCGCCGCGCGATCATCTCGTCCAGCTCTTGCGCCGTCTTGAAGCCGCCAAGGCGACGCGGTGGGATGCTGCGGGCGTTGTCCCAGATCCAGTGCTCGTAGCCGTTGGTGTAAAAGATGACCGGGCGGCGGCCGTGCATCTGTTCCAGCGCGTCGGCGTATAGCTTCGCCTGTTGCTGCCCCTCGGATGGGGAGCGGCGGGTGCGCTTGGCCTCGACCACCGCCAGTGGCAGGCCGTCGGCGCCCCACAGGACGTAGTCGGCGAACCCATGGCCCTGCTCATTGGGCATCGGCTCCACCCGGTATTCCAGATCCCGGCCGTCTTTGAGGTCGGTCCAGCCGGATTCTGCCAGCAGCAGGTCGATCAGGCGGTCACGCGTCGTGGCCTCGTTGTAGTCGTGCGGGTCGACGGTCTGGGCGGCGCGGGCCTTGGCGACCTCGGCGCGCTTGGTCTTCAGTTCTTCGTCGAGGCTGGCGTATTGCGCACGCAGGCTTTTCAGTTCCTCGTCGCGTGCCTCCAGCGCCTCCTCGGTGCTCTGAACGCGTCCGCGGGCCTCGCGGATCAGGTCGAGCCGGGCGGTCAGCGGGGCCGGATCGAAGTTGTTCGGCTTGGGCGGCTTTTGGCGGCTTGCGTAGGTGCGGCCGAACCAGTGCAGGACGTGGTGCAGCTCCTCGACCACCTGGCGCGCGCCCTCGGGCTTCAGGTTAGACCCCTCGTGGGCAGACTTGTTGCGGACAAGGTTAATGAAGCGGGCCTTGGCGTGGACGGTCGCGCCCATGATCCCGCGCAGGTCGGGGTCGTTGATCAAACGGGAGGCGCCGGTGTGCGCCGGGGGCGTGAGGCCCGCGTCATGCGCGAAGGCCCAACCGAGTGCCAGCTCCACCGCCTTGCCCGCCAGGATCGCCGCTGCCTCGGGTTCGGACATCGCCAGCCGTTCGGCCGAGGTCGCCGCCGCGTGGACGGCGGGAAAGTCGGGTTCGAGATGGGCGAAGTTGCTGGCGGTCATCGTGGAGTTCCGGGGTCAGAGCGCTCCTGCGAAGGCGCGGGACTGGAGGGAGGCGAAGAGGGTTTCGATTTCGGAAAACTGCCCCACAAGATTCTTCCTCTCAACGTCTATTGCATCGAGGCTCTTTTCGAATTCTTTCTGTTGATCCGCTGACGGCAGTGGAACATCAAATTCCAAAAGCTGCTTTCTATTCATCTTTGGAATATTCGCACGACCGGAAACGCGATTGCCATAGGCCAAGAATTCAGCACTACCCAGAATGAAATGAAGATATCGGACAGTCATCCGTTTGGAGCTTGGACGGAGTGCATACATGTCGGCACTGCACATGCCGGTACGGTCCGCGATCGCGACCTTGTTCAGATAGGGCCGGATCTTACTATAAATGACATCATTAGCACAGAAGTGGTATTTTCCGCTGGTTACACCGTCTTCTTGACAGCTCTGGACCCGTTCCCATTCGATACGACCCCCGCCTTGGTGTATATGCTCTGGTCCGACGTGAGGAAGTTCTGCGTTTTCTGGCAGCGTGGGATCGGCCAGTGATGACCTGACCTCAATCAGATCCTTTGCAGGGGCGTTCTCCAAGCCTTTCCCTTCCCCGAACATCTCCGCGAAGATCGCGCCCGGAAGGGTGTCGAGTAGGGCGAGGGCCTCGCGGCGGCGGCGGCGCAGGGCGTCGGCCGCATCCAGTATCCCCGCAATCCGCCGCTGCTCTTCGAGTGGCGGGAGGGGGATAAGAGACTCCGCCACGATC
>Ga0307972_1002087_pt1 | contig 10513 bp, 17 predicted proteins | sample OrgLakmetagen780_FD_201848 | JGI IMG/M metagenome (GOLD analysis project Ga0307972, IMG submission 201848) | Saline water microbial communities from Organic Lake, Antarctica - #780 | ecosystem: Environmental > Aquatic > Non-marine Saline and Alkaline > Saline | place: Antarctica: Organic Lake...
CAAAAGGCGCGCGGTGGCGATCGAACCTCTCCAGTAATCTTGCCCACGCCGGTGAGGCAGTTCAGGAGAGTTGTCTTGCCCGCGCCCGAGGGTCCCATCAGAGCAGTCAACTACAAGAAATGAAAAAGAGAAAGGGATAGAGGAAAAGACGAAGATAGTGGACGTTGTAAAGTCAGAACTCAGTACGCTCGCTTTCAACAGTGCATTAACTCTATTGAGGAAGCGCCCACGCTTGCCAAAAAGGTTAAATGAATGACTCATTGATGCAAATGTTCGTTAGTGTTGCTAAAGCCGGTACAAAATGTGAAACATGGTGTGAATCAATGGTTCGGTGAAATGTGGGAGTTCAAGCTAGAATACAAAAGCAAACAAAGGAGTTGTTGTGCCACGTTGCCACAGTGATCGCACCTTCGAGGCCCCGAAAGTAGCATTGACGTTTGTCAGCGCCAACTTGCGCGATTTCACGTCACGGCCCACCTCAATGCTCAGATTCTCGCAAGTAATCTGCATCGCAGCCAAAGGAGCAACACTTATGCTACACGGAAACATAATTACATAGGTCAAACTTCAGAGACGGTACTGTAGCTATGTGAGGTACCTGAATCTTGGGACCTGAATTTGCGCTACCAGAAGCACCGCTAGAAGATTTTATGGCCTGAAACTCCGAGGCTGTCAGCCCATCTGACACTAGCTTTGGCATTTGAGCGACGCGTGTGATTGTGCGCGGAACAGAGAGCACTTGTGCTATTGCTATTACAACTCTGCACGTAACAGCTCACTTCGTAACTCGAATGACGCAAGCGGACGCAATTCCGACGGAATCTTTGCAACTCGCAACACGCTTTCTTTTTTTTGCCGCGGCTGCGGCACGGAAAAATCCCAGTTTGACGTAAGTACACGTGCGTACCCCGTACAACTGTACTACAGTAACCTCCTTCGTAGAGGCAGGCAGGCTTGGGCGAACATGGAGCGAAGAGCCTCTGACGTTTTTTGTATTTTTTCCTACAGTAGCCTTCTCGCTATTCGAGTAACTACTAGAAGCAAGCTCTAGCTAGCTAGCCTGAATTGCAGCAGCGATAGTTAGTGGCCATGGACTGGGCCGAAGAGTGCGCTGATATACCACTGGCCGACCTACCTAATGAGAACCCCGAGTCTACTGCTGGTGGCAAGGGCAAAGGCGGCAAAAACGACAGACAAAAGAGTGGGAGTCGCGGTGGTGGAGGCGGCGGCGGCGGCAAAGTGGCTGGGCATGATATGAAATTCTGGGCAACGGTAAGGATGGCACATTTTGTCTTGCAAAACTATCCTGCATATCGCCACTGGTCATTCTTGCCTTTTGACTCTTCTTGCTAGGATCTACCACTCCTTACTGACGTAGCTTGCCTTGCATCGCTTCCGCCAAGTCGGCGACTTCGCGCTTGAGCTAGTGGCTTTGCTCCTGTCTATGTCATCTTACTCGTAAAAATCATGATATGCCTAGGTGTACACATGCTTGGCGTGCAAGATCGAGATTAGCGGTGAAACATCCTTTGTGCAGCACTGCCAGGGCGCGAAGCACATCGCGAAGTCGAAGCGCAAGGGCTTCGCTGGGCTGGCACCCAACCGCGGAGGCGTTACTCCTGACGTGTCCGATTCTCTCATTCGCCGCTGCGCCGAGAGCCCAAACGAGAGTGGCGGCGGCAATGGCAAAAAAGGCAAAAAGGGTGGCGGGCCAGCGGCGGCGCCGGTCGTGGACGTTGGCTGCAGCTGCATGAAGTGCAGATTTGACCGGCACCGCAACCCCCCGAGCCATTTCATACCTATGGACTACAGCTACTGCTGCTCGCTGTGCCGCATGTCGAATGGCGCTCAGCATGGGGGCCACTGCGAAAAACGCCTTCGGACAGTGCCCCTTTTTGGCCACAACGGACAGGTGCGTATTGCTTTCAGGGGCAGTAAGCTAGTAAGCTAGGTCAAGAAATTGTGCGCTTGATTTGTGACAGCCCATTTGACCTTAATTCCTGTAGCAATATTGCAACATAAGTGTGACACACCTCCTGCTGACCTGATTGAACGAGTAGCCTCTTTCCTTCTTCTCAAATTCCTTACCCTTTCACCACCCTTTGCCTTCTTGTCTCTCCCTCCATACTCCTCGCGCGCGCGTATGTGCTCTTTGAAGTCGGCGGCAGCCAAGCAAGCAAGAGCCAATGCCCATCTCGCGTCAGCGAGTTTGTCGAGCGACTTGCTTGACTCGCTGTCGGAAGCCTTGTCGCGGAACAAGTCCGACACCGAGCTCTTGGCTCAACTCGAAGAAGAAGCCCAAGAAGAAGCAGCAGCTGCTGCTAGCGCTTGGTCATCTGGTGCGCAGCCCATGAGCCGGAGCAGGAGCGAGGGGTCGGCTGCATCGCCAATGGCTTTGTCTGGCTCGGCTGGCGCGGTTGCTGCCACTGAGGATGGGGCGAACCCACTGCTGGACGGCGGAGCCCCGATGCTGCTGCAACACGAAGAAACCCCAGCTGAAGCCAAGTTGCGCAAGTACAAGGAATTTCTGGCCGCGGAAGCTGAGGAGGAAGAAAGGGCCGCTGCTGCTGCTGCAGGCGCCACTGCCACTGCGAACGTTCCCACCGGAGGGGAGTCCGTGGACGGAAAGAAGGACGATGCCGAAGGTGTGCTTTCGATGGACGGCTCGCTGCCAGGTTCAGCTTCCGCGGCGCCCTCCAACGATTTCTCTGCTGACACTACGCAAGTCGTCGCCCCGGTTGTGGCGGAAGCGCCAGTACCAGTACCAGTACCAGTACCTACACCAGTACTAGTACCAGTACCTACACCAACACCAACACCAGCGCCAGCGCCAGCGCCAGCACCCCCACCACCGCCGCCGGCAGCAGCAGCGCCCACGTGGGTGTGCAGATCGTGCGCGTTCAACGGCAACCCGGACGACGCTGAAAAATGCCGCTGCGGTCGCCGCCGCCCGTTAGCTTCTAAGAAGGCAGCGCCCAAGGCAGCTGTGCCTGCTCCTGCTGCTACACCGGCTGCTGCACCGGCTGCAGCCGCTCAGGCACCAACGCCAGCACCAGCGCCAGCAGCAAAAGAGGCAGACCCATGGGCAGTTGCTCTCGCCGCAGCAGCGCCCGCAGGCCCTTCTATACCAACTTCTTCCTCCAGCTCCTCTGCCAAAGCTTCAGCTCCTGCTTCTACCACAACCACCACCACGAAGGCGCCTGCAGCTGCTGCTTCCTCAGCAGCGGCTTCCTCAGCAGCAGCACCACCTCTGGCTGGGAACAGCCGCTGGCAGCGTGACGACGACCACAAGTCCTCCTCAGCGTCGTCGTCGTCTTCCTCGTCTGACTTGGCGGGAAGCAAGGGTGCCGCAGCCGTAGGAGGCGATGGTGGTCCAGGAGCGAGGCGGCGAGCGCCCGCGCCGGACCAGACCCCACCGCCGATGCTACGCCCCAACGAGCCTACTTGGGGCCAGGCCAACAAGAAGAAAGGCGCCAGCGAAGAGGAATACCTCGGCCCAATGGGCGACCAACGCAAGAGTTTGCCGGTGTTTGGGTACCGGGAAGAGCTGCTCAAGACCATTGCCAACAACAGCGTGGTGGTGGTGGAGGGAGAAACCGGTGATATATATATATATGAGAAAAGAAAACAAGCAGAGAAGAATATAAACAAATGAACCAGTACGCTCTTGTCAGCTTGCTCATTTTTTCCTTTCTTGACTGCCCTTTCTTCGCTCCTTTTCTCCCTTCCTATCCTTGTCTTTATCCCCCATCGCTCACGAACGAAAGGCTCGGGCAAGACCACTCAAGTCCCGCAGTACTGCTTGGAGCAGGCCGCCGCCCAGGGCAAGACTTGCAACATCGTCGTGGCGCAACCCCGGCGCATCTCGGCCATGTCGGTGGCCGAGCGGGTAGCGGCCGAGCGCGGGGACCGCATCGGCGACACGGTAAATTGCTGTGATTGTATCATATTAGAGGATCATATCGCGCAAGGAATGTTATGCTGTGTTGTTTCCTTCTGAAATGAAGAGAGGAAGACACCAAAACCCGTCGAATTTAAACTTTTTTTACTGAATGAATGATTTTTACTCCCTCCTTTCCTTTCCTTATTTTCTTTTTCTTTTTCCCCTTGGTATTTCCTTAGGTTGGCTACACGATTCGCCTGGAGTCGAAAGCTAGCGCCAACACCCGCTTGCTGTTTTGCACCACGGGCATCTTGCTGAAGCGCTTAGAAGGCGACAACGAACTCGAAAACGTGACGCACGTCTTTGTGGACGAGGTATGGCTGCCATGTTTGACTATTTTATTTGTTATGATTGATATTGTTGCACATTGTTTACAAAAACTCTTATCGCATACTTCTTTCCCGTTTTCCATCTTATAGCGCCCGGTATTTTGCATGATCCGCTGTACTGTTTTCTTCTGCTTCTTTAATTCCTTCTTTCTTCACTTTTCTAACACCCACCTGTTTTTCAGGTCCACGAGCGGTCGATCGAGTCAGACTTTCTGCTCATGGTGCTCCGCGACCTCTTGGTGAAACGCCCTTCCCTGCGGATTGTCCTCATGTCCGCCACTCTCGATGCCGACCTGTTCCACCGGTATTTTGGCGGCGCGCCGTCGGTGAAGTTCCCCGGCCGCACCTTCCCTGTAACGGAGCTTTACTTGGAGCATGCGCTGGAGCTGACCCAGCACCAGGTGGGTCCAGTAGTAGAGAGATTGCAGTTAACAGTGTAGCACTTGAGGAATTATTTGGTACAGATTCCTTTCTCTCTATCAAAAACGCAAAAGATCTCCATAGCAATTGCGAATTTAGAGCTTTATGGAGCCCTTGCGTTTACTGCATCAACCGAAGATTTGTTTGCGTGATTTTGAGTTGGGTATGACCTTTAGCTCTACGTGCTACTACTATTTCCCATGCCTTTAGGTGCGGCCGCGTGACGACTGGGCTCGCCGAGGCAACAACAACAACAGTGGTGGCGCAGCAACAGCAGCAGCAGCAGCAGCAGGTGGCGGTGTCGACACTCGTGACGACGAAGCCCTGACTCAGTTTGAGCTCAGCCAGCGCTATTCGAACAACTCCATAACAGCGCACAAAGCCATGTTAGCCCTCGACCACAATGCAATTGACTATGAGCTGGTGGTTCAGGTGCGTGAATTTCACACCCTCGTTCTTTTGAACATGCCTCTTCAATTTTTTCTCCCTCTTTTTCGTTCCTCACTTTGCGCCTTCGGTACCCACAATTCATGCTGAGAACATCAGATTTCTCAAAAATAGCTTTTGAAATTGTGTTCTTTTCGACATGTGTATCTTAAACGTGGTGGTGAACGAACGACAACCACAACGATGGGCTCAGGTGGTGGAATGGATGGGTCGTTTGAATGCAAACACCGCCGCCGGCGACGTGAGTAAATGGCTGACGAGTTTCACCAGCGGCAAAGCTTTGCAGAGTGGGGGGCTCCCAGCGCCAGGCGTGAACACGCACCACCAGAACATAAGCCGCATTGGTCGAGCCAGCAGCAGCAGCAGCAGTGCCAGTGGCGGCGGCAAAGGCGGAAGCAGTGGGAATGGCGAAAACAATGCAGTGCTGGTGTTTTTGCCGGGAATCAAGGAAATCACAACGGTAGGGTTTATGTGTGTGTATGTGTGCGTGGAATTGTTCTCCTCATCTGCTCTCACTTTTATTTTTGGATTGTTACGAGTAGCTGAACATTCAAATTTTTACTTTTTTCTCCACTCATTCATAATGCTTTCAAATACGCGTGTCCTGACCCTGACATATTTACTCAGTACTTGTTTGTCTCCTCTGTGTTTACATTCTGCTGCTACTAGGTGTGCGAAATGCTCTTGTCGCTGCCGGCGTTTCGGTCCGAGCCGGCCAAGAGCTGGGTGCTGCCGCTGCACTCCGCCGTGCCGCCCGAAGACCAAAGGAAATGCTTCCAGAAACCCCCTCCGGGGGCCCGCAAAGTCGTGCTCGCCACCAACATGTAAGGGATGAGGCCACATCGCTACCCTAACTTATTCTGCGTCTCTCTTCTCTACCTCTTACCCCCCCCCTCTCCTGTCTTCTCTCTCTTGAACTTTTCTCACAAAGGGTGCTCTCTTTATCATTTTTTTTTTTACTTCTCATTCGCCCCCTTTTCTCTCACCCCGTTCCTCCTTTCCCAGTGCGGAGACCGCCATCACGGTGGATGACGTAGCCTTCGTGGTGGACACGGGACGCATGAAAGAAAACCGCTTCGACCCTGCCAAGCGAATGGCCAGCTTAGACGATTGCCTGGTAATACTGGTTGAAGAATTCATGATGAGGATGAGGATGATTATTTATACTGCTTCCTGATTACTTTCGTAGTCATGTTCAATCTCTTCTTGTTCTTCACCTTCTATCATATTTTTTGCGTGTCCGCGTTGCCACTGCTGATTGTTTGTTTGCCTGATTGATTGCTCAATTGGCTGGCTCATGGACAGGTGGCTCGAGCCAACGCCCGGCAGCGGCGCGGGCGCGCAGGGCGGGTGCGGGCAGGCGTAGCCGTGCACTTGTTCACGTCCCACCGGCACTTGCACGTGTGCACGGCGGCGCAAGCTCCCGAAGTGCAGCGCGTGCCGCTCGAGCAGCTGGTGCTGCGGATCAAAGCCCTGAAATACCCGGGCACAGCCGCGGAGGTAAATCAAAGAGTGCTCGAGATGAGATAGAGAGAGAGAGTGCCATTCGGCCTAGCGCTTATATTATTCGTTTTTCGATCATAATGTGTAGTTCCCTTGTGTGCTCCTACATTCGCTGGCCCTTTTCGCCCTCGATTGACCCTCTTCTGCCTTGCTTGCTCGTTATCATTTTTGCGTCTTCATTCTTTTTCCCGCTCACTTTCGATCCTATTTCCTGCTTCGTTATTTCCTTCTTCTTGTCCTTCTCCTTCCCCCCCTCATTCAACCCATCCCTCAGGTGTGCGAGCGGCTGGTGGAGCCTCCTGCCAAGCAAGCCGTGGCGCGCGCCGTCTCCGAACTGGTGTCCCTCGAAGCGTTGGCGCTGGAAGACGAGGAAGACGATGCTAGCGGAGGTGGAGGCGGGAACGCTGCGCCGGGGAGTTGGAGCCGTGGGCAACAACCGGTGTCTGGAGCCCGGGGCCAGGCTCGGCGCAAGCGGGAGGTAGGCTCACTCAAGTTATTGGAATGAAATCTGTGCTATTTTGTACTGCTAGTACTTACACGTGGGAGTGGTTGCCGTAATTTTCAAATCTGATGGTCCATTTATTAGCCTCGTCTCATGTACTTTTCTTTCAAAACCCTTGCAATGTGCATTCGCTTATTTATTTTTCTCGCTCGTTTTCATTGTCATCGTGTACATAACACAGGTGCTCACTCCCCTAGGGGTGCATCTGGCGTCTTTGCCCGTGGACTGCCGGCTCGGCAAGCTCTTGCTCCTGGGGGCGGTGTTTGGGTGTGCGGACGAAGCTTTAACCATTGCGGCTACTCTAAGCCAGCGGTCGCCATTCCTGTGCCCGCCCGACAAACGGGTAGAAGCGGACGTGGCGAAAATGAGCTTCGCTTCCCACAACAGGTGAATAGTGATAATAATGGTGGCGGTGATAGTGCTTCTTACCTTGTACAATGCATAAGAGCTGCATCGGGAGTGCATTGCAAAAATAACAGTTGCCTCCAATAACAGGCAAATGATAAGTTTTCTTTCTACAGTACGATAATATTGTTGTTGGGGGCTAAGAGCGACTCTCTTTAATCTCGGCCATATTTCTCTGACACGCATACACTTGCTCTTTTCTTGCGCATGTAGCGACCATTTGACGGCCCTCCGAGCGTATTCGGAATGGGACCGCGCCGGCGCAAACCGTTTCGACTTCGCTCGAGACTCGTATCTGTCCATCAAGACCTTGCAGGTGCTCTTTATGATTTAGATATATTTACTCTATTTGATAGCTCATACTATACAAAGCAGAGCTCTGTACCTTTCTTGGTGCTTTTTTTTTTTGATTTTGAGATCTACTTCCCAAAAACAAACCAATTCAAACACAAAAACAGGCTACCGGCGATTTGAAGCGCCAACTGCTGGAGCTTTTGTCGGCGGCGGGCTTTGTGCTCCCCGGCCTGCGGTCCAAAGTGGTAGAGAACCTGGGCAAGCACGAGGGCAATGGCAGCGACGGGTGCCGGCTCGCGCTGAGCGGGGCGCTGGGCCCGAACCATGGCAAAGGCAACTGGCGGTAAAACATGCGCACCAAATACTAACAAAAAAATGCAAACACGAGCATTCTTTATTCAATGCACTATGCACTATACCCATGCATACGCACACTTACTCGTAGACTTACTCGATGTACTCACTACAGAGTCGTCTGATTTTCTGCCAAGTATTCACCGCCAGCCTCGCCTTCCTTATCGTCTTGATTTCCTTCTTCCTCTTCTTCTCCTCTCTCTCATAGTTGCCCCAAGTGCTCGGCGGACGTGTACGCGTCCAAACAACGGTGTTTCAAATGCAGCGCGCCCAAACCGCACCACTTGAAGAACAGCGGCGGTGGCGGAGATGCTCTCACCGAGAAGCGAATCTCGGAAGTGGACGGCCAAGCCTACACCAAGCACGAATTCTTGCTGTGGGAAGGGCCCGGCGGCGGGTTAGCGGGATGGGAAGCGGCGACGCGGCAGGGGCCACCGCCGTCCCTGAGTGCCATGATGCACGGCGAAGGCGGCGGCGGTGGTGGAGGAGGCCTCGCGGGTCTGCAGGACGAAGCCGGCTACGACGAGGACCCGGTCTCCACCGCTGCGCCCCTCCTGAAAGCCCTGCTGGTGGCTGCTCTTTTCCCGCAGGTGGTGAGCGTTGAAAAAGGCGACAGTGGTGGCGGCGGCGGCGGCAAGAAGAAAGGCGGCGGCCCCAAGCTCAAGGCCCGCGAAGACAGCGGAAGTGTTGGGGGTGGCGGGTCTTCGTCCACGGACGTGGCACTGCACCCGAGCTGTGTCGCTGCTAAGGTGAGCCTGTGGGTGGGGCGCATATTTGTGCTCTTTAGTGCTCACAACCGATAGCGCGCTGACATTCTAAAATGCTGAAAGTACTGATGTTTAGGTTTGGCTGCTTTTATCTTTACGCGAAGTTTTCTCTGTCGTCCATCGTACCCTTCGTGCCAACTTCTCGTCGCATTATCTTCCTGCTTCCTTCTTTCTCAGGTCCCGCTAGCCAAGCTCGGCGCGCAGCACTTGGTGTACTTGGAGCGGGTGAAAACCACCCGCATATTCGTGCGCGACGTGACCCCCGTGCCGCCCCACGCCCTCTTGCTCTTCGCCCGCGGCGCGGTGGAAGCCCCACCCACCACGAGCAGCACCAGCTCGTCTTCCGCTTTTGGGCGGTTCGGGAACAACAACAACGAAGACGTGGTTGTCCGGCTCGACGGGTGGCTGGGCATTCGGGTGCCGCGGCGAGACCTTGAGGCAAGAATGCTAGCTAGTAGTGTGCAAGCTGTAGTAGTTCAGTATAAATATTTATTCATTTACCCTCCTCGTGCCGAGATCTAAGTACCTATATATCTTGAGTGATCCTGTGTTGAAAGCCTTCTCATAAATGTTTTTTTTTTTTTTGGCATTTTGCCCTTCTTTACGTCTTGCTTCCTGATTGCGTTTGAACGGGGGGTGTGGTGGGATGCCATGTTGCATGCCCACAGGTGGTGCTGGAAGTGCGTTCTCAGCTGCTTGGTTTGTTGCGGCGCAAAGTCGAGCAGCCGCATTTGGAGCTCGGCGACGGGGCCAAAGCGCTCATGAAGCTGGTGGTGGCGCTGCTCGCGTCGGCAGACGACGCCAAGGAGGAAGAAGACCGGTACGGCTCCCAAAAGTCGCGCAATCACAACGGCCAGGGGCGGAATAACCGCGGCCATTGGTCAGGAAAGAAGAGATGATTTTTCTTTTGCGGTACTCAGGACTCTTCTTAGATCAACTTACTGAGAGCACCACGAATATAGATAGGAAATTTACCCGAAATATGGAGTCTTCTGCTACTTTTACATCTACTTCGGTATTACGAAAAACGAAATGCCCATTTCACATTTCAATTTCAATCCGAATTGAGTTTTGAGATGGCCGGGTCGATATGAATAATTTCCATGGGCCTGTCGCGCTAGAGCTCATTAATAGCCATGGCCATATCTCTATATGCTGGCCTTAGTTTTGAGCTAATATAAAGCTAACTTTAAGCATCATGAAGGATGCAGGCTACCAGTAGAGAAGTAGATGTATATGTAGAGTACAGAGTACAGGAACAGAGACAGGACACAAAGCAGACAGGAAGGCTGTTACAATCTTGCTTGTTCTGTCGCAAGTCCCACACCTCAACTATTCTTAAGTGCAGGTGCATAGGGATAGGGCATGCTCCATGTGGCAGAAAGAGGCGAACGGCTGATTTGGCTCGAAATATATAACCTTATCAACTACACTAAAATCCATGGCCACTCGGGCATGTGCGCCTGATTAGCTTCCTAGGTCTAGTTTGCGCTGCTTTGCTCTCCTTCTCTACCTGTTAGTCTTCTAATTCCGGCCCTTCGGGGCCTGT
>Ga0307972_1002094_pt1 | contig 10500 bp, 7 predicted proteins | sample OrgLakmetagen780_FD_201848 | JGI IMG/M metagenome (GOLD analysis project Ga0307972, IMG submission 201848) | Saline water microbial communities from Organic Lake, Antarctica - #780 | ecosystem: Environmental > Aquatic > Non-marine Saline and Alkaline > Saline | place: Antarctica: Organic Lake...
GTTGCCTCTCTACCTTCCCTTGGACATTCCCAGCAACCTCAGCCGCGCACTTTTTGGCCTTCGCCTTTCTGGCCACAACTTTCTGGTCCAAAGAATGCGTCATGACAGGAATAGAAGGCCTTATGAGCTCAGGATATGTGACAGATGTGGCTGGCACAATATTCATGATGAGGAACACATTTTGTCGGACTGTCCGATGAACATCTGGTCAGACTTCGCACACAGCAACAGCTTATCTTCCCACCTCAGTTTGAGGATGGTCCAGCTCGTTTGAGGACATATATGGACCAACCTGATATTTTTGGTGTTGCCTCTTTTGTAGCTTAGTGCCTAGCCCTGTTCCCTTAATTTTTCTAGCGTTTTTTTGGTTTGGTTACAGGCTTTTTTCCAAAGCTTCCGCTCAGATGCCCACCAGAGGCATATATAGCGATGTAACCTTACCTTACCTTATGAGCAGGCTAGCAGTCGCACTTCCTGACTGAAGGCCTTTCTTTGTAATCATAGTCACTAACAGAGCCACTCTGCATTTGCTCAGCTTGCTATTTGTTGGTGTACTATCTAGCCTGCTGTATATGGACATATATCAGGTACACGCTGAACGCACCTAGATTTTCATTTTTAACCTTTGCAAAGAATCGTGCAAAGACTCGAGATCATTCTTTAATCCTCTGCGAATGAATATATCCAAGTTTGTTGTTGCCGACTTCGCAGCAAGCAGCAGAAAGGCGTTGGTCCTGGACCATTCAGGAAGTTGAGAAAGACGACAGACTTTTTAGCTTCAGCTTAGAATCGCAGCTTGCTGAAGAACCACCTGCAAAACATTTAACAGAAAACGTTTGTGAGTACATCACCGGCAAGCCTGCTTTCCCTATAGAGGCACACTGTAGCAGAGGTGGTCATCTGAGGCCCCAAACAGGGGTGGTTTTGAAATGTGAATTGAGTATGGTGGCCAAGACCGGGAATAATCAAGCTCAGTTCCCAGAGGTAGCTGCTGATAGCACTTGAGCTTGAATGTTGCCGGTATTGGCAAAAATGTCTGATTGCCTGCGGCGTGAACCTATTTTTCACCACAAAAATCCTGATAGCAGGCCACCCACTTTACCAAATCACATGATTTTTGGTGTTATAGTCCTGTTATAAACAAACATCATTGCAAAATAAATGGAGTGGAACGGTCAACTAGTTGGGGATGTAGGCCAACATATGCTGTTTTCCCATGCAAAGCCACCTTCTTAGGGTTTTGGTGGTCACTGTGGGCTTTCAGCCCTGCCAATTTGCACACAGAGCGACCCACATGAATCCAAGCACATCCTCGTGTAACTCAGAATAGAATGCCAGCTTCAATTTAAAGCAAAAATGGTACCAATCGGATAAAGGGGCAGTGGATGGCTGGCTTCCGAGTGCAAAAAGGGCACATATTTGGACATTTCCTCAATTGACCCCCTCTGACACTGTAGAATTCATTTTGTTAGACACAAGCCTGGCAACAAGTGCCGCCCAACTTCTTTCTATCTTTGTAGGATTTATGCTGCATCTTTTCACTGACCCACATTGAACCAAGTCAAAATATTGACACCAAGCTACAGTGAACACCACCACCACCACCACCATTGCATCATTCCTGAAATTGAAGAATCTCTGCGTGAGCCTTATGCACGAATGGCGGAACAAGCACCCTCCTTTCAACTTCCCAGCAACTAGGCGGAAAAAAGAGATACTCTTCAGTTCTAGCCATGACAAGCTTTGGTAAGCTCTCATGCCCTATGCTCAAATTGTACCCACTGTTCCTCTATGCATGACGAGCCACCCTCACGCACCTGTTCTTTCCAGTCTTGAACTTCTCCTCTAACAGCTTCTTGCACTCCTGCAGGATTGCAAATGGTAGGGGATAACAATGAGATGCTGTTGCTGAACGGGCAGCAACAATTTGCTGCCAATTTGCTGTAAAATTTGTCAACACACGCATACATACACTGTATTCTAAAAAGCTGTCACCCATCTACGTATCCACTTTGGACACACAAGGGAGGTTAATATGCATACCAAACTCTAGTACAAAAAAGGGCTGCATAATCTTTCCACGGCCAACTTGTTTTTAATCGCATGAGCGAACATTGCAATCAGGACTGCTGCTGTCACACATTACATGCTCTGCCATCAAACCCTCTGCTAGTTGGAAGGAGAGGGACTTTGGGCAGTGGGGACAGTGGAGGGTTCTAGGGAGGAGGGGGCCACCCACACCAACCCTAATATTCGAGTAGTTACAAGTAGGCGGCACCCTCATCTAACCTCTGCAGCTCCCCCTCGCTCTTTTGCTCTAATGGTCTCATGTTAATGTGTCTCCGAGCACCGGTGTTCTCTCCCCTGCTGAAGGAGTTCACGCATGTCGGAGAATGTGCTCTCCTACCAACATGCAGGTTTGTGGCTGCTGCTGCTGCCTGCATTCTCCTTCGACAGGCTTCACTCTCAGAGGGCTGAATGAAACTGGAGCGGAGGTGCTGCCCTCCTGCTGCAGCTAAACCACTCCCCCCCAGCGCGCGCAATTATTCCTCCTCAGGCATGTGCTCATGAGCCTGCTACCTCCTCTGTTGCCTGTTCTTGTGACAAGACCTGGCTGCCCCACTCACAACCTTCTCCTGTTACCCCTCCAGTATTACCTTGCGGGCGTCGACCTTCTTGGTGGTGTTCTCCAGCACGTCACCGGCCACGTTCTTCAAATCCAAGTCTAGGGTGTAGCGGGTGGGCATGAGGTGGTTGTAGTTGACGGTCTTGATGAACGTCTGCGCGCGAGGGGAGAGGGAAAAGAGCGAGAGGGCGATTCGGATGGGTGAGGGAAAGGAGAGCGCGAGAGAGAATGGAATAATGAATAAGGTTGATTGATGCATTGCAGTGTGTGAGTGTGTGTATGTGCATGTGTGCAGCATAGTGTGTGTGTGTTTTGTACACAAGTGCACTCACCTTGACAGAGGCCTTCTTGTCCTGCTTCTTCTGGTTTTGCCTCTTGGTCACCTGCAGAGAGAGAAGATGAGAGAAGAAGTGACACACTGCGCATGCCCTACGCGGACACGCGTTCGCTTGGCACCATTACACTGCGTGCGCGTGTGCGTGTCAAATGGGTATGTTGGTGTTGGCAGGCAAGCTTGCCTTACTGCACATACAATGCACAACAAGCATATGCACATACACTCACACCCACACACCTTGCGAGGCTCCTTCTGCAGGCCCACTAGGAGAGCGTGTCCGTAGGGTCTGGTGGAGGTGCCGTCGTCGTGGTTCTTGACGATCACAGCCTTCTTGCCGGCGAATCGGCCGGAAAGGACCACCACCACCTTTCCGGGCTGCGAAGGAGGAAAGAGAGAGGGGGGAAGAGGGGAAGGGAGGAAACAAGTGAATGCTTGCCGGAGAGAATTGCTTATGACGCCGTGTGTGCATGCGCGACGCACTGCAGCCCAACATGCCTCCACCTTGTGTCAGCTGAGCTAATGGTGCAGGACAGAAGAGGCAAAGTTGGCCGCCGACCAGGTCAGGACTAGCAACGTACCTTCAAGAACTTGACCATTTTTAAACCAGGTTAGCTTCTCTTTAAATCGAAAGGGAGTACTCGACCTTCAATCTTTGATTTGTCAGAATTATTAACGGCCCACAAGCGGTATAATGATGTTTAAATTAATTTAGATATGGGGTCTACCTTTGTGGACTACGAAGGGAGGACGTAGTGCCCTGTATGCACATACCTAGCAGGTGTCCGTGGTTGGGTGCGGCAAATGTCCGGAATTAAGAATCTTGCTCGACATGTAACATTATTCCTGGAATTTTGACGCTTTCCATATCTTGAAAAGCTTGCTTCACACCCTACCTTAGATGCACGCACTGTACGGTCAAAAGCAATGCATGTGGTTGAGCAGGCCTTAAATTAATTTAAATTAAATTAAATTAAAAAGAGCAGGCCTTAAATAAATTAGACTTACCTGCTCGCGCACAGAGCAAGGCCAGGCCATTGCAGGGGGTGCACATTGTGAGTGTGTGTGTTCATGCCATTATGTTTAGCTACCTGAGTCCGGGTGTCCAGTTTTTACTCCAGTTGGAGGCAAAACTATTCGGAGAAAGGTCCACATTTTCCAGCAATGCATAACCCTAAACACTTCGACAGGGAAAGTAACGCTGTACGGCCGATGAAAGAAAAAAACGCAGAGTGTAAACACTACCGGCATGGATGTTGTTTTGTGTTTTGCATCGCCCAATGGATGCAGAGACACACAACATCCCACCTGGATTAAATACAATAAGAAGAGTTTCCAGTGGGGGGGCACTGACAGGTGGTTGGGAGGCAGAAGCCTGCACACCACCAGGAGTATTGCTCAGATATTTTTGGGGGTTGCGTCCAATGTCTCGTCTCATCTGTATGATTTTTGTTGGACCTGGCTGATTGCATGTTGGCAATATTTTTTATGAGCGCTGTGCCAGAAACTCCGAGGCTGTGGAGTGGGTTCCTTGTGTGGCTGCTGTAAATGGTGCCTATTGCTCCTAGCAGGATGGTGTGGAGGGTTTTCTGGTGTCCAAGAAAGCGAGGCCTATGCTGTTCTCGTGCTTTTTTCTGCTTGTTGGGTAGGGGAAGTGTGACACTAGTAGGATCAGTTGTATTTCGCATTGAGTCAATACTCTTCCTTCGTGTTTTACGCAATGTTTTTTGCACACTTCCCTGTGCCTGGCGTTTTTGCTTCTTTTAGCCTGATCTCCTGTCTCTTTGACTTTTCTCCTTCTGTTTCTCTGATGGACCTCGCAATCTCGTTATTCTGAGAGACCGTAAAATAGAGCGTTTTGGAAGTCCGCAATAGTCTTGTTCCACCAGCGTACATATGTATGTGAGCACGCGGGCAGTGCCCGAAAAATGCCAACCGACGGCCAAAAGGGACATAGCATCACCTTTTGGACTTCATATGCATGGTCTTCATGTATACGGAGAAGGCGTCGATGAAGGTATGCCGGAATAAAAACCTCGATAAATACGAAGAAGGACTTGTTCGTGTGCTGGTTTTGGGAAACAACATAGAAAAGGATCACCTCGGATTCGAGTGTCAAGAGTTCTTTTCATGAAAATTTTTCTGATCGAAGCGTCGAAATTTCTTTTGAGCATCCAAAAGATGTCGTGACTAAAAATATCAACGTTGAGAACGAAATCGTTTTCATAAACGCGGTGAGGTACTCGGATTCGCCCGAGTATGCTGGCTTAGTACGTGATATAGTATATTCTACATCAGTCCCCGTGTACGTGCTTATATCAGATGCCAGGAGCGTCCGCACCGACTTATTAGACATTTTCGATCACGTCTTGGTTCGCGAGAAATCATTTCAGGATTGGTAGGTGAAGCAACGTGACTTTTTTACCTGATATCATCCTCGGACACACCTGGGAAAAAGTATACCGTTGGGATTTCTTCTAAGCTTTTGGCTCCCCCTTGAAAAAGCAGAAGGTGAGGCGCCTGGACGACGACCAAGCCTGCCACGTTGCTGACTTAAAGCAAGGTGATGAGGCGCTTCGAGCAGACATAGAGGGCCGTACCATCCTGCACATGCACACTCTGGAGCTGGAGTTCCAGAAGTGTGGCACCTCTGTCACACTTGTTGCTGCTGACGCGCTGCTCCTGGCTGCCGAGGAGCTGAAGGCAGAACTGCTGAGGAGGCTGGAGACCAGGCCAAAAGAGAAGGCGCTACTTCAGGTGAGAGGTGGTTCCTCCCACGCACGTGCACACGCATGAAATGCACGAATGAACACAATTTGTGCAGGCTGTGCCCACCCTGCTTGTGTGCCTTTGTTTGAACACATGCGGGCATGCTTGTGCATTTCGTGGGTGGTTGTGTTGTTTTGTGTGCGCACACCATTTGCATTCATGTTGGAGATGTGCGTGGCTTCATGGCAAATTCAAGGGTTTGCAACCCCTTCCTTGCAGGCTGTCAGCGACGCCCTTTCGTGGATGAAGGTGGGCGCAAGGGTGGCCCACAGGTGCTGGACAAATGCCCTTTCTTCTGGCTTGCGCGCTGTGTGGTGAAGCTGTCCACGATGCCTGACTTGTTTATAAGGTGCGCTCGGTCTCTTCAAGTTTCTCCACCTTGAAAACGCTAAGCTGATGGTCCATTCAAAACATGAGGCTGGTCTGTAGAGTAGATGCATCATCCTTACTCTGTTAGCCTGACATGTTCACATATTTACGAGAAGGAAGGAGCAGCTGGCTCAGTCCTACAAGCCCATCATCAAGTTGCCCTCGATTGCTCCTTGTGCAGCCATGAGGACGCCAGAAAGGCGGTGAACATGCTCTGCGACCTATTTGCTGAAGTGCTGGAGGCCTTGCTGCCAGGCCCTTGGGCATCATCTGGGGCATCAGAAGAAGGAAACAGCAGCGAGGAGCAATGGCTGCTTCCAGCATCCCAAGAAGAGCGAGAGACACGGAAGATGAGCCAGGTGTGTGACCGAACATTTCCTTTAGAGGCCTCTAGACTAACGTAGCGCAACCTGGGCATCTGAGCTGTAAAATCGTTGAACAACATCATGGTGTTGGAAAACAACAGTTGAAAGTTACGTTCTAACTGGAGAGTCCTGGAGAATCTGGTCGGGATCTTGGTTCCGTTGCAGCAGTATCTCCTCTGGATATGGTCAGCCTTTGAGGCTTCAGTATGGTGCTTGATATAAGTAGAGTCCGTCGATATATACCGCTTCCTGCATTTTTCAGCCTGATGGAACAGCTGGCCCTTGCAACAATCTGCCTGAGAAAAAGAAGAGGCGGACTCTAGATATACGGCAATTCCCATTGCTTCTGTTGTAAAAATAAAATAAAATGCGTTGCAACAAAGCAGTGCATGATGGCGACCATTGCATTCAGGTTCGGCCCATAAAAATTGTGGCCACTCCATCTCCAATGGGCAAAGCTCAGTCATTTGAGAGCTTGCATATATCTTGCTTTTCCTGTCGTTTTATAGCTCAGTCTTCCTGCATTCTGACATTGAACTAAAGTGCGTGGTCAACTAACTATTTGCTCTCATAACTACCTCTGCTCTCCAGGAAACCTTGAATGCGCTGCTTGAGGAGGCCTGCCATGCTGACAAGCTTCATCTTGTTGGCCGCAACACCATCAGTGCCCACCCGCTGACAAATGGCAGCATTGAAGACCGCGCGCACCTGCTGGGATTGTTCCAACAAGCTGTGCAATGCGAGATTCCAGTGCTGTCACCTTGGTCACACTTAGCCAAGCATGCACTCCATGTCTCCCGAGTGAGGCTGGAAGAGCGCCAAGCCCAGAGCAGTCCAGGTGTAGGCAGCTCACAGCCTGCATTACAATTGCAGGATTTTGGCTTGTGAGCAGCTGCACAGCAACAATGTGTTAACGTGACTGTCTCGCGTGTGTGACTTCTTGTATTATGTGGTGAAGTGCTGCTCAACACATACATTGAACACGCACACTTGGCAGGACTCCGTGGGCTCTCAGTACTAGTCCCCTTTTCTCCTTTGCTTAGAGTGGTAGCCCATGCTTACTTTTGTGCCTCCTCTCAAAAGTTGACACTATTAATTTTCTTTCTGATTACTCCCATCTCCTTTTCCTTCTTCCCTTGCCTGCTCAGGCTTTCTTGCTTGCCAAGATCTCTCTTGCCTTCTTAGGATATTTGCTCTCAAAACTCTGGTGGTTCAGCATGGGCCAGGATCTCTCTGCCTGCGTTCTCTTCATCCTCCTTTTTTTATTTGATTGGATTTAAGCTTGACCATGTTATCGTTTGATGAGTTGACTCATCAAACAGCCCCGTAATAGGCAGGTGTAAGATAGCTCAAAGACAGATGCTGGTTTCAAAAAAGGAGCAAGAACGTAGGACGAGACAGAGAAGAGAGATCCCGGCAGGAGCAAGAAAACAGGAACAGGAACAGAGCAAGCCTGGTGACAGGCAGAACAAGAGCAATAACAAGTGAGGGAGACGGACTCTATACATTTTATTCACACATGTCACCCAGCGTTTAAGTGTCTGGCTGAAAAGTGGTTGTATATCAAGAAGTCAATTGTCACGCATGAATGAGGGCATGAATTAGGGGAAGCTCAATTTTAGACCTCCCGGTAATGATTCGTCTCATTCTGTGAGGTCGTCAGCACTGCCTTCCTACCCACAGACAGGCCAAAAAAGAGTCAGCGCACATCACAGCTTAGATATTTTTTTGTTAATTCACTCAGCTAGTGCGACTCCGGAACCCAAAAGGTACCCAAAATCCTAACAGAAATTGAGACTGCACTGGAAATAACTGAAGCGGTTTGAAGGCATTTTGATACTGAAGTGCGCGCTGCATACTGCAGCTGGCTGCGGTTGACCTTGTCTGCTGGTAAAAGGGTTTTACATTACTCTGTTTTAAATGCTTCCTTTCCTTAATCAATGTGGTTTTCACTGCCTATGTAGTCTATCTTTTTTCTTCTTCCTAGTTCATGCTAAAGTGTGGTACAACATGGCGTTAATTTACTACCCCATTTAAAGCATCACTCAACCAAGCGAAATCAGGCCTAGGGCATGGTTTGAAAAGAAGTAGCAAACGTCTTGCGCCAATAGGTTGCGAGAACTTTACGACACTCAAAAGCATTCTCCTATCCTTGCAAGCTTGCGCGCCCTGAAATAAGCATGCCGCCCCAGAGCTTGGGTTTCGATGACATTCCCAGCAGCCTGTGAAACACAGTTTGCATCATATGTTGCGTTACTTAGTCACAGCAGAGCATCTTTGCCTCAACGCTCATAAACTTCACAAATAATACTCTTAATCTGGTCGGACGTCCTGCTCTATACAGACAGGGGATAGCAGCAGCAGCAGCAGCACATCCTCACGCGTGCTTCAGCAAAGGGTGCTGCAGCACAGCGTCATGCACACCACTGCAGCGTCTGTGGGGCAGCAAGACACACACACAGGCGTGCCTGCACACACGCACACATGTGCACGCACACACACGCACGCACGCATGCGCACGTGCACACACATACGAACACAAACGAGCGTGTGTATGCACACAGGCGAGCACACACAAATACACAGGCACACACGCGCGCACGCAAACATACACACACGTGCATGTGCACGCACGCACACACACTCACACACACTCACACACACATGCATATGCACACGTTGCGCGCGAGATGGGCTTCGCCAATTTTTCAGCGTCGCTAGCGACGCTCCCTCACTTCGAAATAAGAAAGGAATTGAGCTCTTCCAGCTTACAGCTTCCGGCTCCAACAAAACAACGGACTACTCCTTGATCTCCAGCCTTTAACCCTCTCTCTACTAAATTTGCTGTTTAAACATCCATACTTCAAACATTCCTATATGTATCACATGTCTCTAACTTGGTCCTTCTGTATGTTTCGGTGAAAGATCCACCTATAGTCTCCCCAGGAGACGGTTCCAGGTCAATCCTGCAACCCTCCTGATGCCCATTAATCTCTGTTTATTCAAATGGTGGAGGAGTTTTTGGTACCCGGTACCAAAGTGGCTACTTTTCCTTAATTGATGTGGGGAGTGGTTTTTCACCGCCTGCGTATTTTATTTTTTTTTCACCTAAATAAGACGCCCCCAGCAATATGCTCCTTTTCCTTAGTGACATGAAGAGGTTGTATTCTCCTATTTCTGCACTTTGTCTTAAAGTTCTCTTTCTTCTTCCTAGTTGGGTACCAACAACAGGACAGAACACTTTACTGCATTGTGAGTGAAGGAGCAGTTTGGTACCAAAAATAATGACATTTCCCCTTGTATTAACCTCTGCATTTAATCACAAGGGCTAACAGCAGGCAAGCCCTGCTCACGTGCAATTACCTGTCGTGTTGTTGGTGTGAAACTCAATCGTTGCTGGGTGCCAGATCCAGCCCCGTCCTTCCCTTCCTCAGCATCCGCTTCAAACTTGATGTCAATGGCCGACTCAGTCACCAGCCTGCAGTACAAGAGAATCTGGGCATGCTTTTATTTGTCGCTCTGGTGCATAATCGTATGAAGTATTATGCACGACCGCCTCATGTAAACAATGCTGACACGGCTGTAATTGGTAGGAGCATTTCAGTTCAGTAAGCGGCCAGCATAGAAGCACCTTTTTATTTGTTCAACTAACCCCGCCCGGTCTGGTTTGAGCGAATCAACGGGAAGTAGAAAACTATGGCTGTTGCTAATGCCGTCTTGTCTATTACTGCAACTGTTGCACTCTGCAGACATCGCTGCTGGATATGTTTGTATCAGACGTGCCCTTTCCGATCCTGCTATCAAATTCATTAGTATTCAGGAGACTACATACGAAGCCTGCAATTCTTCCGATCCTCATTTTTTTCATGTGGTGAAAGACTTTATTATTATAATATTGTGAGCATTGCAGCAAAAGCGGTCAAAAGCCTAAGAACATTTGCAGTCTGCAAAGGGTATGGGCTTTGATTCCAGAAAGTCAAGAGGCCCTTAACTTCTACAAGCAGGTTGGCCAGAACCGTGTTCATACTCCAAGTATG
>Ga0307972_1002098_pt1 | contig 10494 bp, 7 predicted proteins | sample OrgLakmetagen780_FD_201848 | JGI IMG/M metagenome (GOLD analysis project Ga0307972, IMG submission 201848) | Saline water microbial communities from Organic Lake, Antarctica - #780 | ecosystem: Environmental > Aquatic > Non-marine Saline and Alkaline > Saline | place: Antarctica: Organic Lake...
TAAGCACATGGGTACGTTGCACTGAAAGCCACTGCCCTGCCTATGTAATGATCCCTTTAACACATGGGTACATTGCACTGAAAGCCACTGCCCTGCCTATGTAATGATCCCTTTAACACATGGGTACGTTGCACTGAAAGCCACTGCCCTGCCTATGTAATGATCTCTTTAGCACATGGGTACATTGTTGTGCAAAAGGGATCATTACAAAGGCAGGACAGTGGCTTTCAGTGCAATGTACCCATGGGTACATTGCACTGAAAGCCACTGCCCGGCTGAGAAGTGTACCCTATTGTACCCGTACGCAAGGAAAGTTGCTCTCTTGGTTGTGTTCTGAAAGCACGTTATGCAGCTTGAAAGTCTCCAAGCCTGCTGCTTGTAGCAATACCCATGACAATGTATCCAACAAAAACGAGTATGCCTGTGAGCATTGCGTTACAGCGTTTCCTTGGTGCTGTTTTAGCCTATTCAAGTCCCTTCCTGTCTTACATGAAAAGCGTCCTGATTGTCAAAAAAAATAGGGACGCAGCTTCTCCCTAAGGAGTTGAGGGGGTAAATTCTTCCCGTTACCACAGCATTCTCATTCATCCTTGCGATTTGCCTTCATTTAACATATATATAATAACAATAATATATATGCATAACACATCAAGATAGGCAGTAAACGAAGTATGGGGTTGTGGAGTTGACCCACTGGGCCTCAGCGCTTTCATTGGCTGCACCTGTAGCAAGAAACTACCGACTTGGTAAAAAAATCTTAACTAGGGCAACCCCCCCGGAATTATGTACACCATGATATTGAGCCACCTCTTTTGCCTTCTTAAAAGGAGAGGCTGGATCTCAATCTTTGCCCACCCACCGAGTCATTTCATGCCTCTTTTACAATGATGCGAGGACTCTTCAAAGGTCCAAAAGAAGGTTCAAAAAGCCAGTTGGCGTCCTGTTACTGCGTTTTAAATCAGTTACAAATCAGTTACAAGTGGTGCATCACTGCATGCCTCTCTAATGTCCTGCTTTGATAAATCCTGCTTTGTAAATAGTACAATTTGACGCCAGGTCCGTAGATAGCAAGTTTGGTCAGCCCTACAAATCAGGAGCATGCAGAAGCACCCCCTGAAACAAGGTTGGGTTCCTTCACTGTCTACCAAGCGTCAATTCATACAGTTCTGACTATATTGAAAGGTCACAGAAGCACGATGTGTGTTGTGATTTAATGGTATAAGTGCACTCTTTGCCACAGCTGCTTGTGGTGGCGCTGCTCGTTTACGCTAAACAGAAACGACACTTTTTTGTGCCAGGCAGAGCACGCGTGAGTACACCGACAGCTTTGCTAAGCTGGAGAGCTTCACACGCTTGAGATGGCCGATGGTCAAAAGGGTCATCAACAAATGGAGTGGTCAGGTGGGTTTCTGAAAAGTGCCATCAACTAATGGAGTGGCCAGGTGGGTTTCTGAAAAGGGTCATCAACAAATGGAGTGGTCAGGTAAATTGGTACGTAGTCTTTTGGGAGAGGAGGAAGGATTGCAAAGGACGCACTACCAAGAAAATTGTTGATGACAGCCTCTGTAATTACCTAACAAAACTCCTACTCTTATTTGTACAGACACATTCCCTTATATTGCTGTTCTGTGTTCATGCAGTACTACGAGCCGGTTGACGACCTCGGATTGTATGGCCTGGATCCACCAACAGGAACCTCGGCACCTTTCTGCTCTGGCGTGAAGCGCTACATTGCCACGGGGGACTCAGGGCAAGGCATGACAGGTATGTCTGTGTGCTTGTCTGTGTGTATGTCTGGGTGTATGACAGGTGCGTGTGTGCCTGCGTGTTAGTTTAATTACTGTATAGACCACTGTATAGACACTGTTTACAGACACTGTATAGACCCACTGTATAGACCACTGTATAGACCATGATGGTGTGCCTTCCGATTTGGTGTGGGGCGGCTGTTTGCAACCGAAGGAGAAATAAAAGGTGGCAGAAAAAACCACTCACCATTTTATCACAGAATATAAAGCTCTTGGCAATGATTTGTCAATTTATATGCAGGCAGCTTTGGCTAATGTGGGAACTCATTGAGGGCTGTTTCCAATGAAACATTGATCTTTCCGGTGTGCGCCTTTAGTTTCTCTGTATGGACAAAAGCAAAAATATAACTAGCTTTACACTGCAACGAGTGTAACTGTGGGTGCTTTTAGTCATGGCAAAATTAAAATGAAAAATATACAAGATGAAAGGTAAACAAGACATCAATTGCTCAGCAGTCAGCGTCAGTCACATTTCATTAGCTAGCCTGCTGGCTGCTCGTCCAGAATCCGTTTGGTGCATTTGAATGTTTATGTTCATCAAGGAGTGCGGCCACCACCACGTGACAGCACAGCACAAGTTTCTCAAATTTCCCAGTGAATTTGCTTTGGCACATGCGTCAGGGAGCACACGGCTACACTACAATAACACGTGGCAAATTTCTGAACAATGAATTGCAGGAAGTGCGATAGCAGCCATGGTGATTGGGGCACAGATCCTGCAGCGCCCCTGTCCTTGGATCAATCTGTACAGCCCTGAGCGCTTAACCTCTCTGGCAGCTCCTTCCAGTGTGCAGGTAAACATTGTGTATCAAAATTCACGGTGACTCTGTAATATGTACAGCCGAGTGCTGGTCTGACTTCTCTTTTTCCTTGCTATGCTGAAAGCTCTTTTTGTGTCGTTGTTAAGGGAGAAGCGCCTTTGCAACATGTGTTTCCTCAGTTAGCTCATTTTGCAAAATCAGCTATGGTGCAATTTGGCACCACCAAAATGGACAGGAACTGTCCTCAATTTAAGCTTGATCATTCAGCTGTGCTTTCACGCATTTTTGTGCGGCATTGCCAGGATCTGGGGTCTGAGGTGCTTGACACAACTCGTGGGTATTTGCGTCTTGCTCCACACACACCAGAGGTGCGTTGGAATTAAGAGAGGGATTTGGCACGGAGAGCTTGGCAGCACTAGCTTCTGGTTTATTTGACAAGCATTGAGCCTTGTTGTGCTGTTATATTAAGTATACATCCATCTACGCACCAACCCTCCTGAAATTATTTGCAGTTTTACAAGGTTTCTTGCCAGAAGCAATCCTCTTTCTCCTTAAAGGGGAGCATAAACAGCAATTTTGTCTCACTTTTTTTGCTTTATTCCTGTGTATTTTAGGACTTGCGTGGCCTCGCTGACAGTGAGGACATTGGCACAGATCTGCAAGCAGGTGAATGGTCTGACAGTATTTTTTTATTGGTTGCTATTTAATTTGTGCTATTATGCAGCAGCCTGCAGCAAGTAAGCATCAATCGTACCACTCCAACTTTTGAGGGTAACGGTGGCGCTTCCAAAACACAGTGGGGTATCAAAGTCAAAGTCTTGAAGCCTTGCAATTCATTTTGCAAATGCGAATGCCATTCATGATGTATGATGTATATACAAACGAAATGCAATTGGTGATGCAGACGCAGATGCAATTCATGATGCAAAAAAGCTGCCCTTGAAAGCTTATTCACTTATTCAACATGCTTGTTTGGCAACAACGACAGCAACGTGTTTTTGGAGTAGGTCACACAGTGGCAAAGCTATTCGAACAAATTAATTCCTTTTTGAATGTTTGTGGAGGTCATTGTGGTAAACAGTATTATATTATTTCAGTAACGTGTGCAGGCTTCTGATCTTGCTGTGAAAAATACTGATTGGCAATTGGCGCAGTCGCGCTTGAACAAACTTTGCAAGCGCTTGCACACACACATACACACTTGCAAACACGCACACACGCACGCACGCACACACCTCTGCACCATCTTTTATACGCATACATAAGCGCAGGGGAAGGCACGGTTGTGCAGGCAGGCCTGAACAAAGTTGCTCTGTACCGTGACGAAGACCGCATGCTCCACAAGATGAGCGGGATTTGTACGCATCTGGGCTGCGCAGGTGGGTGGAACAAAAAGGAATGAAGTGCAGGGCAAGGGCATCAAACTTGTCAGTCTCCAACTATAGAATAGTATCAACAACTTCCAGAGGGAAGTGATTAATGCAGTTTTCTGTAACATTGGATGTCTCATAGAGCTACGAAAGGAACAGCTTCTAGCTCTCGACATTGGTTGGCATGGTTTGCCTTTGAGGAGATACTGCACCAGCTTACACACACACACACACTCCTATCATCGACCTCGGACCTGTTGTTGAACTTTGATTTTATATTTGCAGTGGAATGGAATCCAATGGACAAAACCTTTGACTGCATATGCCACGGTGCGTGCCAAACACTAGCGCTGCTTTCTGCCATTGCAATGAAATCTTTTTGAAGCTGCTGTGAATTAATTTCATCTGCTTCTTAAATGGCACATGTTCACGTGCACACATGCCACACGTATACACATTTAACGTATTACTGCATTGTTTCCCTCCTATCCAACCTTTGGATTCAAAATTGGAAGGGACCCTTTTTGGGTCGTCTGATTTCAAAGTTATAGGACACATTGCAGCAACTGCTGCACCATGATTTCTATACTGCTTATTGCAGCAACCAGCAACCATGCAAAACATGTGATGCAGGTACCAACTACAATCGCTATGGCAAGCTGATTCAGGGCCCAGCAGGTACGTGACTCGGTTTGGTGCAACTCATGCTTTATTTTGTTTTCAGGCCGTTCATGTGATCGGCGGCACAAAGGTCGTTGAACAGCTCTGTTGTGTGTAAAACAGTGGTTGGTTCAGAAAACGATTGTGAGCACCTGTTGCTGCTACTCACACACATACATACACACACACTTAATTGTAGTGTCTGATCTTGAGTACTTGGGATCAAAAGGAAAACCGCTGCCACAGACTGCGGCATCAGCGCAGCCAAATCCAGCTGAGGCTGTACAGTTGCAAAAAGGACCTGAGGCGTAAAGCAGCCATGCTCGTTGTTCTTATAGGGTCAGTGCTGGCATTTCCTTTGATTTTGAATTCGATGTACCAAGTAAATTGTTGCTGACAGGGTTTGTTATACTCTCTGGCCAGTTTAGCCAAATTGGGTTACATTGCTTCCGTGCCTTGCTGAGAAGAAAACCAGGCTACTTTGACACATGCCATCAAGTTGATGTGTCTATGTGTTGCTGCATAAAGTACAATCTATTTGTAAGCTGCAACTTAATTTGATTTATTCTGGTTCATGTAAATTCCAAGTTGATTTTGAAGTGCTGCACAGCAATTCTCTCAGAATTGCCTCCCAATATATTACAATGTAACATACTATCTTGGCAAGGTGTGGGTGGGTGTACTTGCAGCCTGGACAAAAAAGGCATACCAAAAAGCAATTTCATTCCATTAGAAGTTCTAATTTAGGACATGCAACCCAAAAGGTGATTTTTTAGTTTTGCTCCACCGGCAGCACCCATTCTGGCTGTTCCTTACCTTATTTCCTTCCCTCAATACAACACAACAAACGGCTGCGGAGAGAAAAGGCAGTAAGTGCAATAGCTCATGGTCACCATCACTAAGACCAGCGCATTGACATCAACGTGGTCTAAGGTAGAGTGAGAGCTACACCAGACACGCTCTTCCATCTCCCTCATGCTATTGTCTCAGGGACCAGTTTCAGAACAAGCCCTTTCTCGGAACAAATATTATACTTCAGCGGTGGAGGAGCTAAATGGTCGGCCATGCCAAAGAGGCTCGTTTACTGTGAGTGATATTAGTTGAGTTACTACCTGCACTGATTTAACCTCATGTTGAAGGATGTAAAAGCTAATCTCGGACATGTGCAATACACTCTAGCTATTGCTGGGATCCTTCCAGGTTGACCATGTTAGCTTGGAGGGGAATAAGACTATGCAGGCAACCACTCCCCACATTAATTAAGGAAAAGGAGCCATCTTGGTACTGGTTACCATATAACTCCTGCACCACAAAATGAATGGAGATCATTGTAATCCAAGCTAAACTAAACTACAAGCTGGTAGCTAGTGTGCAGGGCCGGGGGCAGTACACACAGCACATGAGAAGGGTTGGTCAGAATCGTGAATTTGCACCGTATATGACCGTATGATTGGTGATTTCCCTGCAAAAAATTCCATATATTTTTCCCCGGGACTGGGAGGTTTACTTAACCATTTGGCTGAGCATTGAGGGCTGAGCTAATTAAATACCGCAATATTGAAACCAGAAAATGCTATGTTCAATAAACTGTCTCCAGCTTATTGAACGAGACTAGTCGAAACAACATCAACTGATAAATCATCTAACTAATTCACACAATTCGTCACTGCCATCAATTGGGCGTGACAATATACACTATGTGTATGGTCCTGGCTAACCTTCCATGACCATGTATGTTATGCTAGTGGTAGCAGCTGTTTTTCACAAAACTGGATGCCAACAACCCCTTGATACAATCCTGCTAGGAGCCTTTTGGCATAAGTGCAGCAGCCACTTAGGGTTCCAGTCTAATTGCCTTAGAAGTCATGAGAAACTAAGCTTATACGCGTCCCACCAGATCCGCGACAGAAAGCATGAAAACTAGATGTCAAATCAAGTTAAGGGGAATAGAGAAAGCATCATGCCCAGATTAATAGCTTATATTGATAGGAATAGAGAAAGCATCATGTCCAGACCAATAGCTTATATTGATAGAGAATAGAGATATATTTACAGGAATAGAGAAAGCATCATGCCCAGATCAACAGCTTTTTATTGATGGCACCTTTAGACAAAAAAAGGCCTCCAAGGTGGAAAAGCCATCCAGCAGAGGAACGAATTCTTTCCATTGCTGTGGTCCCATGCTCTTACCAGTACTGTCTCCATGCCTGTGCGCTCGCTCATACTTGTGTGCGTGTCTATCTCTGCTAGGACTGCGTGGGTGTGAACATACGTACGAGCTGTTCAAACTGGGCGTGCTATTCCCATGCAAGACTTTACTGCGCATAGGAGGAGAGGTGTTTGGAGAAACACCGAGTCGCCCAACACACACAACAACAAATTGGCCACTTCTAATCATTCTAAATTTGCCATCCCCTTTTCTTTAATGAACGCCGCTATTGTGCCGCGGTATCCTAATCTTGATCTGTCCAAACATGTTATGCGCAATGTCAGTAGGCTCCGATTGCGTGCGCATACTTTGAAAGTTGAGGCAACAGCATGGCTTGAAGGCAGTTCTCACGTATTTTACCAGTGCTCTGGTGAAGATGGACATGTCCAGAACGAGGTGCACGCTGTTTTACTCTGCCAAGACCATCGGGTTTGCGAGCTGAGGAAAGATTTCTTCTATTAGTTTGAACCTTTTTCTGAGGACTTCTCAGCAGCCCAACCCTATTTGCTGCAACAGGTCAACAACCATGTCACGCCCAATCGCTGGCAGCGACAAATTGTGTGAAAGAGCAGTTACGGGTTGACTGTTGGGAGTTTTTGTCTTGTTCAATAAGCTGGATGGCCGGTCTTATTGATAACCTTCTTCCCAGATGGATTTGATAGTTTTGGTAATCATGTAATCACCTAGCGCACAGTCATCACAATGGCTTAGCTGCTTTTATCCTGGCTAATTCTTAGTTTCCCTGGGTTTTATGTTGAGTGCCTCGAGGTTGTGTAGCTAGGCGTGCCCTCAGCCCGTTGCCTTTGTTCTCCTTACTAGCCCTGTATCCCTAGACCTTGATGCTACGTAGGCACCTAAATACACAAGCTTTCTTTCTTTCCCATGCTTAACCTTCATGTACACGTTTGCCCTTCTCGCCATCAACCTGGATACCCCCCCTACTTTCTTCTATTTCTTCTAGCCTGCCTCTCTAGCTCCCTTTTTACTTATTAACTTTTGTCACGCCCAATCAGTGGCAGCGACAAATCGTGTGACAGATCAGTTTAGTTGGTTGACAGTTGAGAGTTCTATATGCCTTGTTCAATAAGCTGGATGGCCAGTCTTATTGATAACCTTTATCTTCTGGATTTGATAGCTTCGGTAATCAATTGACAACATGTGAGAATTCTAAGAGGTACCATAAGAGGGGATCCTTAAGAGACCCTGTGCCGTGTAAGGTCACCGATTCTATCTATTCGTTTAGTCATATTAATGTGTAACTACGATGAGGCCAAGATGTCAGAGTCAATAGTCCCAGCTCCGGGAAGGATCAGCAGTGTGGCAGCCAATCAAAGATGAGTGGCACTAGCAGACACATATGTGTGTGTGCGCAAAGAGTGCAAGGGCATGAGCCAGAGAACTGGTTGAAGCATTAGGGACCACAGCGATGCAAACCCACTCCTCTGATAAATGGTTTTTCCACCTTGGAGGCCTTTCTTAATCCAAAGGCGCCCCAAATTACATTTATGCCTGTTCATTAATAAATGCTGCCTGGTGTTGATGCAGCCGTCTGTGCTGCCTCTCCATGTGCAGCCTCCCCTAGGGTATGGTGTCCTGCCTGGTGTTGTTTGCAGCCCTTAGCGCTGCCTCCCTGTGCAGAGCTCTCTTTCCTTGCTTGTTGGTCAGCTGCGTTCTTTGCTGTACGTCATTTTGGTGCTACTCCACCCCTCGCCTGGTTTCCCTGCCCGTCTGCCTGCGTAGGGTTAGCTTTTTCTTTTTGACTTTGGGAAGAGGTCGTAGACTTCTGCTCTGCGCCCAGGATCCTCAGTTGTTTTTTGTGCTCCTTCTCTAAACTTTCTTCTCAAAAGGTTTCCCGTGAAGCTTTTCTTTCGCTGGGCTTGGGTATTGCGCTTTAGAGGGGTATCAGTTTCTCAGGGGGAGTTGTGTTGGAGCCTGTTTTGGCGCACCAGTCATTGCTATGGCTTAGTTTGATCTTATCCTGGTTGGCTTCTAGCTTCTCTTGCCTCCTTTGTGTCTGGTTGCTCTTTTGGTAGTGTAGGTATCCAGGCCTCAGTTTGTTTTGCTCTGCCAACTTCCTTTGGTTTCTCTGGATCCAACTTTTTCCACCTGAACCTTTTCCCCTTGAAAGCCTCCCCCCTCGCTTCCTTTTTCCTGTCCAACCAGCCTCTCTTGCTGCCCTTCTTCTTTCAATGTTCCTTTATTTACTCACGTAGTAGGGGGGGAGATCTTGATGCTTCATGTTAGGACCCGCCTGCTGCCTTGCTTCTAGTTTCTAGAGCTGGCTTGTTTTCATGTCTGCTGTGGAGCACTAGCACTGCTTCCTTCAGACTCTCTATGCTCAGGCGCGACCTTTTTCTGCTAGTTCTTAAGCCTTACTTAACTCTCCTTTTTCTTCTTTTCCAAACCATACCTTTTTTTCCGTCTCTCTCTTGCTTATCATAGACGCTTCCCCTTTTGTTTAGATAGGTGTGGTTACAGGGTTACAGCTTTTTTTCAAAGCTTCCGCTCAGATGCCCCTGAGGCATACAGCGATGTAGCCTTACCTTATTTATCTCTGCTAGTGCCGTACTAGTAGTGACTCCTCCTCCTCATAAATCTAACTATCACTCGACATTCCCAGCCTTATTGTATTCAGGCTTGTCGAGTTGTACGGTACGGTACGATGACGGTCTGTACGGTACGCACCACGCACCGTACTTGTTAAATTACGGCGTACTACCGTGATTATCACACCGTACTTTACTGTAAATACGGTAAAATACGGTACAATATACGGTACGGTGCCAAGCTGCCGGCCGCAAAAATGACCGGTGCAAAAATGACCTCAGAATGGCCTCTCCGCCCCAAAACCTCCCATTTTCGCTCCTCGGTGTGCTCCTCCCATGTGCTGACGCCACACAATGCTTCCATGATCGACCCTGAGGCTGGGTTGGGGCTGCATCAGCTCGGGGGCTGGCACTGCCAGTGCAATTATATTTTGGCCTCAAAAAGGCCTCTCCACCCCAAACACCTCCCATTTCCACCTCCAGCATGCTCCTCTTACGTGCTGACACCACACAATACTTCCCAGAACGACCCTGAGGCTGGGTTGGGGCTGCATCAGCTCGGGGGAAGGACCCAGCGATGGCTTGCATGGACACTCAAAAGTCGGACGCAGTACTTGATTCCTGGTAAATAATTTGTGTTTTATTCATAACTAATTGTTGCAAAAAGACAAGGAATGTTTTGGGTTGAAATTGGAGCCAAACGGCCAAATTATGGTCAACATCGTGCTGTACGGTGGCACCGTACTGTACGGAGTATTACGGTACGGTACCGTAATTACGGTCAAGAAAGCTGAAGTACGGCGTATCTCGACAAGCCCAGTTAGGTCTCACGGTGCGCAACCGGTCCGTGGAGGGGGTTTTGAACCGGGTCCCTGGGGGAGTTGGTGCATACCGGACCGGCCGAGACAGGGGGTCGAGCGAGGGCTGCCCTGGCTTAGATAGACCGTCAACGGACCAATTGTTAATGTGTGAGGACACGAGCGGAGCTTTTTATACATCAATTTCCCATCTAGCTTTAAACAAATGTAAAAGAATTTTAATTACAATCTCGCCTGTCCCCAGCCCTCTGAGGAGCGTCCATCTAGACGAAACCATCATGCAAGGTAAAAAGATAAAAGATAAAAGCATTCATGCATGCAT
>Ga0307972_1002116_pt1 | contig 10475 bp, 9 predicted proteins | sample OrgLakmetagen780_FD_201848 | JGI IMG/M metagenome (GOLD analysis project Ga0307972, IMG submission 201848) | Saline water microbial communities from Organic Lake, Antarctica - #780 | ecosystem: Environmental > Aquatic > Non-marine Saline and Alkaline > Saline | place: Antarctica: Organic Lake...
GGATTAAAAAAAGAGGTTAATGGTTCCATAACTCTCTCATGTATTTTATGTCCTGCCAGGTTCTTCGGATTATAGTTGCAGTTACTGTCATCGGGCTTATGCCAGATAGCCACATGGTGGCTGAAATCATTGATCCAGGGGAGATGGCGAAAGTTATCCGTTTCACTGGTGGTGAGCAACTCGAAACAATCAACAGCAACGACCTCAATACCCGAGTCTCTTTGTCGGCTGTGAAGCAACCTGGAGTCACCAAAGCATTTCAGGAACTCTTTGGGTTCGAAGGTGACGAATTCTATGTCGAGCACTGGCCTGAAACCGTTGGGCTTAAATGGCAAATTATGCTATGCCACTTTCCTGAAGCCGTTCCGATTGGAGTGAAGACTGCTGGTGGAGACGTGCTTCTTGTACCGGATAAGGACTACGTTATGCAAGAGGGCGATGGATTGGTTGTTTTGGCCGAAGATGACGACGCGTACTCTTACTGGAAAATTCCTCCTTGGGCAGCAACCCTCAACCCAGGGAAGCTTCCTGAGTACGAGCCACCGCCAGCGCGAAAAGACCGCATATTGGTATGTGGCGCAGGCGAAAACCTGAAGCCGTTGCTAAAGAAACTGCCACTGATGTTCGATCGTGGAACAGAGGTACATTTGTTGAACCTCTATCCTCTCGATCAGCGTGACAAGGTTCTTGCTCAAATGGATATTGAACCTTGGCTTCTGGACCGTATTGATATCAAGCACATTTATGGGGACCCAACGAGTTGGTATTACGTGCGTGACCTCGATATGAAATCGTACCATTGCGTGCTGATTATTGCAAAGGGGAAAGAGCCTAGTTTAAGCGATGATTCTAACCTCTTGTCGAATGACTCGAAAAACTTGGTGACCATCTTGTTACTGCGCAATCATGCAGAAATGAAAAAAGATTCCGAAGAAAAGAACTATTCGAGGGCGAAGTCAAAAGCTATCAGCCATGAATCGCTTGACGATGCCGATAATGATCAATCTCTTTTTGTTGAAATCAAGGATACACAGACTCAGGAGCTTATTGAAACTCATCCTTTCTTGGATGAAGCTTGCCACTTTCTAGTTTCGAATCGACTCGTTGCAAAGGTGCTTGCCATGGTAGCTCAAGACAGGACCGTGTCAAAGATTCTTGATAGTATTTTAGGAGATGATATCACCATAAAGCTTATCCCATCAGAGATGTTTTGTGATCCTAGTCAGGATTGCTCGTTTTTCGACATTTCTCGCCGAGTAGTATCGAACCTAAGCTACATCATAATTGGCTACCAATACAAGACGAACGTGAATCTCACCAGCATCAATCCAAAAGACAAGTCCACGAAGCGCAACTGGGCGAATGCAAACTTCGTCGCTTTGGTGCGCAGCGCTGACGTGAACTCGCATTCAGAAGAGTGGAAAAAGTCTCCTAACGCCTCCGGTGACAGAAAGAAAAGTGAATTTATTTCTTTTCTCAGCGGTAGTGTAAGCAGTTCTAGTTCAGAAGCAGCGGTCAAGAATGCTCTTGAGTCTTCAACTACTACGATAGATTCTGGGGCGGATGTGAACACTTCAGCGCACGTCGCATTTCTTGAAAGAGAACTCACAAAGAGAACAGAAAATGAAGTTGCGGCGTGGGAAATGCTTCAACGCAATGCGGATGAGGCAGAGAAGATGCGCGAAGACTCCCGAAGGCAGCGTGAACGGTACGAGCACCACATGGAACTTTTCGAGGCTCAAGCTGAGGAATTTTACGAAATGCGGGAAGAATTCCGGGGAGCGCGTGTTGCTTACGAAGGTCAAGTCAAGATGCTCGAAGACAAGTTGAACGACCTCATTCGCCGCGATGTGTCTGCTTCGCCAAGTAGCGCAAGTGCGACTGGAATCCAGCCATTCTTGTCCAGAGCTGCCACCACAGGTCGCTTTCAGTCCATTGAGCGTGGAACCGGCAGCAGCTTTTCGCCCATGCGCATTCAGTCTCCTCCTTCAGACCTGAAGGATGCCTCTTCTTTAAGGCTGCAGCGTAGCAAAAGCACCAGCAACTGGGGGCAAAAAATCCGAAAGGAAAAGCAGCTCAACACTCGGCCAGCTCAATTGTCTGCACCTCTCGAGGAATCTAAACGTGCTGATCGGTCGCCACAGTTTGCCATGTATGTTCAAGAAGCTGAATTTGGTAGCCCAAGAAGCCCATATCTGGAGCAGGCTAGGCTTTAGACTAAAAAATCCGCCGTGTTTTGAACTTATTCTGACCCCCCACTGGATTTGGTAACTAACAGAGCAGGGAGCAGGAAACAGGAAGCAGCAGGTTACAAACCGGAATTCCCAGCATCAGCCAGCTTCCCCTTGCTTCGATGTGCCGTTGGGTGTCTACCTCAGAATCGCTCTTAACTCTTAAAGTTTTTACAGCACATCCCACATCCCAAATCCCAAATCCCAATCCCCAGTAATATGGTTTTCAATCGAATCGAGCAATAAATCACTATGCTAGGTGACTCAGGTGACTATAAACTAGGAACTCGCGAGACTATGGATGGAGTTTACTTGGAGTTCACAATTCGGGATCGTAGACGTAGATCTAGATTACGGTGCTAGGTATACACAGGCCGTTCCAGCCTGCTTCGAGTCTAGACTATAGCTATAGTCGCCCACTCCCACTCCCAGCTCCCCTTAACCTTTAACCCCACTCGTAACCCCGATCTATACGTGCTATATCGATATCATAAACCCGGAATCGGCAAGTGGCCATAACCATGCTGTAACTTGGCTACAACAGCAGCCTCACCCCCACCTATGTATAACCATAGCGCCGTGACCAGCCTGCTGGCTGTTGTGGCGTATATACGACCATGCCTTGCCCACTGCCAGCCGCCTTCTGCAGATTCTCCACCGTGCCTTTGTCTTCTTCTGCAGCACTTCTTCTTGAGTCGACACTGCCACCAGCTGCACTCAATTGCGCTACTACTTTTGCTTCTTCTTCGTCGCCCCATGTTGTATTACTTTCTGCACTTTCTCCAAGATTATCTCTGCTTGGGCGATTTTGAGCATTAGCGCGTGGCTCACCAGTGGCAACACCAGTACCAGTGCTAGTGCGTGCCGCAGTCCGCTGGGTGGCTGCGCGCGCAGGGCTCACGGAGGCCACTGGCAGAGTCGGTGGGCGCGGCGGGCGACCCCAGGTGTCAGAAGGCAAAGGTGGAGTGGAAGGCGGCGCAGCGGCAAGTGCAGCCGTCTGAGCTGTTGATTGACTTTCACCGCTTCCATTGCTACCGCCAGTTCCATTCCCACCGCCGCTACCTCTGCCATTAACGGGGCTTCGGCTACCGCCTCTTGTTGCACTCCCCGACGCCCAAGGCACGCTGCTGCCCGATCCGCGCAACGAGTCTCGCGTGTCCCGTGACGATCGCTGCAGCTCTTGCTGGCGCTTGAGGCGCTCCGTAGCCTGCTGGGTCTTGTTGAGAATGGACTCGCACTGCTGCATGAGGCGCTGCCGCTCATGCAGCCAATGAGCTTCGAGTGCCTCGACCTGCTCGGCATGTGCCTGTGCAGCGTCTGCGAGTGCACTTGTCAAAGCCTCTTGACCCTTTTCCTCTGCGGCTTTAACCTTGGCAGCTGTGTCCATCGCAGCTTGTGTGCGAGCTTCCAGTAAAGCGGCCTCTACAGCAGCATGTTGCTCTGCCGAAGCACGCTCTTCCCATTCAGATTCCAGTTCCACGAATCGAGCTTCGTGTTCCGCTGCTTGGCTTGCCAGCTCAGTGGCTAACTCTGCCCCCACAGCTTCACGGACTCGTAATTCTAGTGCTGCTTCTGCTTGTGCTACGGCCTCAGACACAGCAGCTATTTGCTTCATAGCCGCCTCCGCCTCCAGTTGCTGTGTCAGCTGTTCTGAATGTGCTCTGGCTGCGGAGGCACTCACTTCGCGCTCTCGTGCAGCAACATTCAATGCCGCTTCTAGGGCACTTCGAGCCTCCTCAAGCTCAATCTGAATGCTTGCAAGTTCAGCTTCTGCGTTCTCTTGCCTAGCAACTGCCGCCGAAGCTCGCTCGTCTGCTTCAACCAAGCGTGCCTGCCAAACTTCACTCGCAGATGAAGCAGCGCGTAAAGCGTCCGCGGCTTCCTCTAGCCGGCTTTCGGATGCGCACAATTGCTCTTGAAGCGCCGCTTTTTCAGCCGCCATGGCTTCTTTCTCTGCAACAAACTTTGCAGCAATGTCTTCTGCGCTGTTTTCTCCATCATCATCTGTGGTGGTATTTACGGTTGGCACAGCCGCTGTCGCCACGTCGGATGAGCCAGCGCCCTGGTAACTGCTTAAAGCATCAAGTGAGTCGCTACTCAAAGGCTCCTCTGCTTCTAATTTCGTTCCTGCTGGCGCCACTGGGCTAACGTTATCTTCACCATAGTTATTTGTGCTGTCCTTCTCACTGCTGCTGCTCTCGTTTTTCAAGCGCCGTGCTTCTAAAACATCAGCAGCCGCTGCATTGGCGACCTTCCTTGCTTCGGCCATGAACTCTTCCGCAATCGCATGCTCAGCCTTGGCCTCGTCCCGTGCCGCTGCTGCCTCCGCTGTGGCGAGTCTCTGAGCTTCCAAAGCTTCGGCGAGCTGCTTTTCCACCACTGCGAGCTGAGCTTGTGCCTCCCCCACGAGGTCATTCGCATCGGGCGATGGCAGCGGAGTAGCTGACTTATCGCTGTCAGCATCATTACTGCTGATGTTGTTATCATTAGAGCTATTACCGTCGCCACCAATGCTGCCCTCATCAACACTTACGCCGGCTTCATTGTGCTCCTGAGAACTGCTTTGGTCAGCAATGCTCCTGGCAGCGTGTTCAGCTTGCAAGTCCTCCAGTGCCTGTTTCGCTACAATAAGCTCTTCTTCTAGGCGACGCCGCTCTTCAAGCCAAGCTGCTGGTGGTACTGGTGCATCTAAAGCTGTGCTACTGCCACCAACAACTTCACTTGTAGTGCCCTCCTCGGTGCTCGCGTGTGCGACTGCTGTAACTTCTGTCACTGCCACTGCTCCAGCTAGTGCTGACTCAGGTGCGGTCGCACCTCCCTTGCTTTTGTGAGCAGAAGCGAGCTGCCAAGTCTCTAGCTCAACTCGTAAAGCAGTCGCGGTGCTTTCCCACTGCACTGCCCGGGCTTGTGCAGCTGCAATTTCAGCTTTCGCGGCATGCATAGCGTCAGGGTTCTCCTCCTCCTCTGTAAAGTCTGTAGCAACTGCTGCATCTGCCATGACTACGCTGCTGGCTGCAGAGGCCTCCGCGGCCGATACGATCGCTTCCTTCGAAGCCAACCCTTCTCCTTCTCCATCTTTATCTCCTTCATCATCGTTACCCTTGCCATCGCTCTCACAGTTATTACTGCCATGGTAATCGTTGTCATTGTCACTAGTACCACTGTTACCTTGGCTAGCGGCAGCAGCCACCAGCGTCGCTTCGTCCTCACGGCGCTGCCGTGCCAGCTGGAGGTTCGTGTCAAGGGCCCAAAGAGCTGCGCGCCGCAAAGCATCCCCGTCTTGCGTGCTTGCCACGAAGTCTCGCAATCGCGCGGCCTGAACTTCCACTGCGTCGTTGCTGCTGCTGCAGCTCTCGGCAATGCTCTTGGCACCACTTTCAGAACTGCCGCTGCTGCTGCTGCGGTTATTATTTCCGGCTTGGTTGCTGTCATGAGGAGCTTCACGGAACGCCACAAGGGAGGAATCGGCAGCTGGCTCTGGAGCTGCGGCGCTGGCAGAAGTTGAGACCAAAGGCTGCGGTGGTGCGCTTGCCTCTTGCTTTGCTGACTGCTGCAGCACCTGTGGCGGTGTCGATGGTGACGAGGATGCTGCTGCTGCTGGCGGTGGCGGTAGCGCGCGAGCATGCGCTTTCGCAGCGGCGGCTAAGCGCGCCGCCACGGTTTCTGCGTGGGCGCAACGCTCTCGGCTGCGGTGCAAGCTGGCTTCGGCCTGCGCTAGCCGCTCTTGCCATGCGCCTATCACGCGCCGTGCTTCTCCGTCGGCCCATCGCCAGTGCTCCACCTGAAGACGCGTCATCAGCAACATTAGCCACACAAACAATTTACATACATAACAGGGCGTCGTATGGTGCACAACTGCACATTTCTTGTTCACTACATCTGTATGCCCATCTGTAATATCACAGGAATGCGATTGTGCGGCCGCACCTCCTCTTGCAGTTTTTGGTACGAGGCCACCAGCGAGGCTGCTTCTGCACGTGCGTTCGCCAGGGAAGCTTCCGCCGACTCCGCTCGAGCTCGCCAAGCCTCTGCAGCCTCGTTTACGACATGGGTATTGGATGCACTCCCTAAAGAAGATGAAGACGGAGCAACTGCGTGAGGTTCGGGCGGAGGCGGGGGCGGCATACTTGAAGCAGCAGCGACTCTTGCGGACATTGCACCTCCACAACCAGAGCCAAAGATTTCACCTCGCATCTGAGCAGTGTCCAAAGTTTGGTCTTGCTGCCTTGACTCCAGTGGTATCAAAGACTGAGACTGGGACTGCGACTGAGACAAATCCGACGCCTCAGTCCACTGTCTCTGGCTGCCCTCGGCTCCTCTTGCAAGCGCCGTCGTTGCACGGTGCCCATTGACGCTGCCGCCACTGGTGCCACCACCGCCGTTACCGCCACTGGCAGCAGCAGCAGCACCACCACCAGCACTACCCGTGCTTTTTCCGACTTCGGATGCAGGCGGTAGAGGCGTAAGAGGACCCCCCTTACTGTGCCCTTGAGGCTCTTGTGGTTGCTGGTGGCTCTTTCGGAGCTCGTGCAGTTCCGCTTGCGTAGCCTGCAGCTCTGCTAACAACTTGTTGATTGCGCCGTCCGTGCCCTGGCTTGCGTAGCCTTCCAGAGCACGTTTCGCGGAAGTTTCTCCTTGCCTCGCGCGCGTGGCCTCTGCTTGCCACGACGCCAGCTGCCGTTGCGCTTCTCGCAAGGATTGGGTTAATGTTTCCTGCTTGGCTGCTTGCTGCTCCGCGGCTGCATCACTTTCGCGCCTGAAGATTAGAGACGAAGAGAAATGTATTGATTGAATCGAAGTGAAAGAAGATGCCTGGCTTGAGCCGAACACAATTGCCAGAATATTCAAATGAAGGCGTGTGCGTCCAAAAAAGGGAAGAGAAGGCATGCACTACCTCTCGCGGTCAAAGCGCCGCTGCAGTTGTTCGAGCTGCGCAGACCAAGTTGCCTCCAATTCCCCAACATCACCCTGCCTCAGCCTCGCCACCTACCAACAACATAAGAATATACAAATTAGCATCGTTTAAAAATTGACCACAGCTTGAGGCAACAAATTTCTCGTTGCACGCTTGTTTTCTTCCGCAGTGCATTACCGAAAAGTATACATGGACGGCAGGAACAACAAGCTCTTTATTTACCTCGCTGCGGAGGGCGTCTCGCTCGCTCGCAGCGCTGCCGGCGTTGGCCTCTGCCTCGTTCGCACGGCGCACTGCCGCGGCCGCCTGCTGCGACGCGAGCTGGGCGCGGTCGTCGGCGCGCGCTTGGTTCTGATGGGCTGAGGCCACTTGGTCCAGAAGCTGAGCCACCTGCTGCTTGAGCGCGTTGATTTCCCCCTCGTACTGGGCCGCTTCTCGCAACCCTGGAGAGACAAAGCGCAGGGTCCACAAATGTATTTTTTTGCATCAGAAACACGCTACACAAGAGCAGAAAAGGAGAGAGATAATCCAAAGTGATCCTACCATCGTTTTCAACTTCTCTCACTCTTTTCCTCTCTCACTGTTTCTATTCACGCAGACTCACCATGCAGGGTGGCTCGGCTTAGGTCGTGGCCTTCAGCCCGCCAGCGCCGCTCCTGCGCTGAGTACAGTACTGCTCTTTGAGCGAGCTGCCCGCTTAACGCCTCCACCTAGGCAAATGAAGATATGTTTAAAAAAAAAAACGAAAGTGAATTGAGGTACAGCCCTCAATAAAAGCAAGCTATTGATGCTGCCACGTGAAATGTGAAGGAAGAATGAATCGGCATGATAACACAAGCGGGGAAAAGAACCTGGATAAAATCTCAAAAATATACTTTATCAATTTATATATCCATCTCCCCTCAAACCCTAGTTAGCCCTATATTCACCTCGGAGCGCAAGCCAGTTACTTCTGCCGTGGCCCTGCGCTTTGCCTCCGCTAGCGCAGCACTAACGCGGGCCGTTTCGCGCTGGCTGGCCGCTGCCTGGAGCTCTGCTACAGCCGCGCGCGACGAGGCTGCATCGAGCAGCTGGCCCCGCAAGAGTGGCAGCGCTACGTCACTCGCGTCTGCTTTGGCTCTGGCCAACTGATTGCTTTCTTCCGCCTGAGGCGTACAATTTGTAATAGCCCGAAAGAGGGGGATGGAGTGACCAAGCGAAGGTGGGCAAAAAGGGCGTGTGGCAACAAGTTGGGTGCATCTGACTTGCAACAGTGTAGACAAGGGTACGGCGTGTACGAAACTGCTATCGAGCACATAGAGGCGAACAAGTACATTCTTCAAGTCTCCTGTATTTTTTGTGCTTCTCTGTCGGCACGAAAGCGCGTCCCTACCGTGCGTTTCTCGTCCAACGCATCGCCGAGAGCGCGCTCCAGCCGTTCGTTTTCATTAGCAAGTCCAGCCAGCTGCAATTGCGCGTGGCGCTCGCCTAGCTTGAGCGCTGCTAGCTCAGCAACAGCTACGGACGCCCACTGCCTGAGTGCGACTGCGTCACCAGCCAAATGCGCTAGCAGTGGTGGCAGCTCAGCGTGTTCAGGCGACGGTGACGGCGGGTTGCTACTACTGCGGCTACTGCGCGCGCGTCGGCCCGTACGCTTTTGGGTTCGTCTAGCCATGTCTAAAAACTGCCTTTGTGACTGTGATTTTTCTGCTAAAGATTCGCCGGCCGGGTTAAATTGCCAGCTGTTCGTATGCGTTGCATGGTTCCTGTGTGAATGTAAAGTCGTGAGGAAACGCGCAAAATCCTTACTTAAACACAGCCTAGGAAATGCGCACCTTGGTGGTGCGAGCTCGTCGCTACCACTGCATGACTCTTGCGAAGACGAGCTTGACATTGACGTTGTTCCGGAGTATACTTCGAGGCTTTAACAAAGGTGTGCAAGGCATAGGTGTGAGTGGCCGCGAAACGGTTATGGCGGGAAAAACTATGCAGCCACCCAGAAAACTAGCCTATGTCAAAATCACGTCCTTGATGGAAAGTCTTAACAAATCTAAGAATATTTCATGCACCAGTCGAGTGCATTATGCAGCTCAGTCGCCTCGGCTTGTGCGAATTGCAGTTCTAGTGCGTCAGGCATGGTACGGAGCACGGAGCTGCCAACCCCATTTAGTGCCAATGCGAAGCAGAGAAAATGGAGGTGGCACCAGAACGGACCGTAAACCAAATGATGTATTTTCACACTTGTTTTCGCATACTACCAAAAATAGAAAAATACAGTAATTTCCGTATCTTTACGTAAACCCACGATCAAATTTCGAGCGATTAGTTGGTTGTTTGTTGTTGGTTGTTGGCATGCCGGCACAGATTTCTGCGCTTGAGGTGCGGTTTCTGTGGTCGTTTCTGTCACTCTGTCACGACCTCGGTGTACATTCTCTGTCGGGAAGAAGGCCAAATATATTGCAGGGCCAAAGGAAAGATTAACTTCATAACTTAGCACGAAAGCCAACAAAGATGGACAGTTTCAACCCTGTGTTGCCGGCCGTGCAACCTGCGGCCCCGGTGGATTCGTCGTTGACACTTCGCAATGATGCTCCGCCTAGTTCGGTGGTCGCTGCGGAGGTGGCTTCACTGGATAACTTCACCGACGAATCGGGGAAAAGACAAGGATTTCTCGTGAAATTGTACACAATGATCGAAGAAGCTGATCAAGATGTTGTGGCTTGGGAAAACGGTGCGTCGAGCTTCTGTTTTGCAGCTATGTGGTTGTGACTCGGCTTTTCACGACAGTGTTTTTACTTAGACTGCGGTTGCCCCGACTCAAACTTACAATTTTTGTTTCCATTCCTTGCAGGCCGAATTGTGATGCGAAATCCTCTGGCAATTGAGAGTGCGTTGCTTCCAAAATATTTCCGGCATTCACATTTTTCAAGCTTTCAACGTCAGCTCAACAACTTTGGTTTCAAAAAGATCGAGGGCAAGGGCAAAATGGCCCCCTGTGTAAGTTTGGTGCAGCAATTACCTTTCTGTGCTTGATGCTTCCGCATTGGTCTGGCTCATGCTTCGGAGTTCTTCATCACTAATATTTCTGTCGATTTTGTCTGTTTGTGTTGTTCGATTTCGGTGACACGTGCCAATCAGGTTTACTGCAACCGCTTCCTCGGGCAAAACCCAACGTCCGCGGAAATGTTGACGCAAGTCGCCAAGCGGAGTGAGCGAGACTCGACTTTCCAGCGCGTGCCGGGGAGCCCAGGTGCGTACGGCGGCTATGGAATGCACGGCTATGGTCCGCATGGGTTTGGCCCGCATGGCTTCATGGCCAACGGCCCGCCGCCCGGTGCGCCCGGAGGCCA
>Ga0307972_1002117_pt1 | contig 10474 bp, 8 predicted proteins | sample OrgLakmetagen780_FD_201848 | JGI IMG/M metagenome (GOLD analysis project Ga0307972, IMG submission 201848) | Saline water microbial communities from Organic Lake, Antarctica - #780 | ecosystem: Environmental > Aquatic > Non-marine Saline and Alkaline > Saline | place: Antarctica: Organic Lake...
CTAGGTGGTTGGGAGCCTGCACACCACCAGAAGTATTGCTCAGATATTTTGGGGGGATGTGTTCGATGTCTCGTCTCATCTCCGAGGCTGTTGCATTGGGTTAGTTGTATGGCTTTTGTGGATGTTGCCCCACTACAAAGTTAAAGTAAAAAGCTGATAGGGAACAGGCGTGTTGCACGCTTGTCCTGATAGCGGCTCCTGATGAAAGTTGATATTAGTACTGTGCTTGGAAGCAAGTTCATACAACCATGTGCACAGATACTGTACTGGCCAACCCTATTATACTGCTCACAAGCATATTTCCAAGATAAGACAGTCACGAGCGACAAAGCTGCAAAACATCTAGCATGGGTAAATAACTTCAGGTTCAAAAACCTAGAAAGTTTCTCCCACTACAAAAGACCACAAAAATAAGAAATTGATTGCATTTCCCACTTTGTTGCCGCCGTGTGTAATCATTCCATACTTTCCAGAATGTGTTGGTCATCATTTATGCAGAAACTCTGCAGTTCTTTCTTAGTTTGTCATTTGAAATCTGATCACACCTATGAAGGGAATCTGCGGCTTGCTGCTCTGGTGCACGACTGCGCCGTTGAGATACTGGATGCTGTGTGTGACGAGTCTGGAGGCCCGGCAGCAGCTCGGGATGTGCCGCCTCACATCACGCAGATACTGTTGGGTGTCGCAGGTATGGCTGTCGAGATATCTACATCATCCAAAGTGTAGTGCTGTGGCGTTCAACTTAGGCGCTACTTAGATTAATGTGCACACAAAACAGGGAGGAGCCTGATGTATGTGGATTGCTTGCTTCTGATCTTCTCTCTCTTGCTTTGCTTGTGCTTACCCTTTCTCTCTTGCTTACCGCCACTGACCTGTGTGATTGGATCGACGGGCTCTGATGTATCTTTATCTTGGCAAAGGTTACAGAAGGGAGATTCACACGAAGTTCAGACAGTTGTAGACTTGACTAACACCCTGAAAAGTTCCTCACACAATACTTTTTACGTACTTGAGTAGTTTAGGACAAGGGTATCAGATTAATGTATAAAAGAAAGTCCTGGAAAAGCAGGTTGGAGCACTGTTGATTCAGTCATAGATCTCACACAAATTCACACACAGAGTCTTCCAACATCGGGCTTCATAAAACAGCTTCGTCTTAATTCTGTAAATGTTCAATCAATGACCTGCCGCACTCGAAGCTGCGGCAGTAAACAGTGCGCTGCAGCTAGGGCGTGTGACAGTTCTGCAATACACGTCCAAATACCGCTGCCCTGCTAACTTTGGGTGTTTTTGACGTGTAGTATTGTAGTATTACTTATACAAGGTTAACTACCCCTCTCTGGGTAGCCTTGATTGTGTGTGAGTGCACATATTTGTGTTTGGCATTGATTTGCTGACCATGGCCAATTAACCCATTTGTTGCAGGTGGGCTGGAACATGCCAAGGGCTTGATACATCACATACGAAAGTCTAGTGAAGAGGAACACCACACTAAAGCTCAGCAGCAGCAGCCACCGCCACCCCAGCAGCCGCAGCAGCAGCAGTCACAGCAGAAGCAAGCAATTGACCAAGTCGACCTTGCTACAGCAGCCGTTTGCGAGGAGTTTGTTGTTAGCCTGGATGAACAAGGGCGCTCGGCCCTGACTACCTTGGTTGCGTCCCAACCATCGCTTGTTCTCTGTCGGCTTTTGACTCGAGCAGTCAAATGTGGCGCAGTTGTGGAGGCCTAAGAGATTCTTGAGTTGTGTTAGGTAGCTGACTATGTGTCAACTTTAATGAGTGAGCATCTGCAGGCCATACGTTGCTTAAGCGTTTTGCAAGGATGGTCTGCAGCCGCAAATTTTATTTAATCTGATACCAACAGGAAAGTTGCTTATTGTCTGTGGCTAAGTGCTTTGCATACTCATGGCATATGCCCTAATTTGCTGATTTTTAAGTTGCGACTGAACTGTGTTTTGCAAGGCAGGGTAACAAAGCCTTGGAGGTCAGAATAAAGATGGCAGCTGGAGCAGGCCTCCCTGCCAAGAGATATCTAGCCCTGCCGGACTACCCAAGGACCCAAACAAATTCCAAAAAGCTTAAACATTGAAACATTGCAAAAACTAAATGAAAGACTCAGTGGATGAGCAGATGCTGAGGGGAAGAGTCAAGTAAATGGGTTCCGACTGATCATTTGACCCGACTGATCATCTGACCTCACCCTAAGAAAAGCAAAGAAAAGAAAAACTAAGCAGGCAGTGAAAACCACTCCCCACATGAAGTTAAGGAAAAGCTGTTGTTGAGGTATATATCAGAGGTCTTACACACCATTGGCAAGCCAAGGGACGCTACTGTATTTACCCACAGCAATAAGCCCGATTAAAAAAGCACAATATAACTGTGCCAATTGTTTTGGGGGCTTGGGCCATAGTATGTGGTTCCCCTGCCTAAAATGCATTTGCATATGGTGACACCGAGGGCCATTGGGCCGATTATAAAGCCCTCTTAAGTCTGGTACTATAATTTGTATAGAAGTGCATCGCTACAAAAATCGAGCATGTTGAGGGGGGGAAATATATGACTCTGTGCCAATTATTTTTGCATTCGCAATAGATCATACTACGTTAATAATAAAATTTATTAAATTAGTAAGCATGCTGTATTCTAGTTCCTGCATGTCGCAGCCCAGACTTGTAGCCTCCATTAACACGCACAACACAGTCGGCAGCAGGCCAAAATTACTGCATCGTGCAGATATCAATCCACTTTGCAGGGGAAGGCACAGAGGAACAAGCCCAATTTGTCCGGGTGAGTCATGTCAGGTAGATAATGCATCACTACTGCTTGTACGTGCACACTGTACGCTACATGTTACCTTTTGTATGCACGACTTTGCTTGTTTGCATTGCAGCACCAGCCAAAACTCAGCGGGCCCCCCTCCCTCACGCCTTCTATGAGCGTGGCAGCCGTTCCTCTCACGCAGCAACAACAACACAGCAGCCTGCGCTGTTGAGTGTCACACTACATCCGCAGGTAGATATTTATGTTCTCACGCTTCTCTCTGCTGTGCTGCAAACTTTGCGGTTCAGCATTCGCTGACGTGACACAAGCTCATGCAAGAGATACCATAGTCGATGTGTACATACATGTGCGCATGATGAGGAGAGCATATATGTTATTTTTGATTTAACACACAGTCAAGTAAGACAACTTGCATTGTTTCTTGTGCTGTACATGTACAACTCTAATTTAAACCATTGCCAAGTTGATGGATGGTAGCCTTTGTTGTGCCAGTGATGTGCACAATTCTTCTCTATAATGATGGAGACTTGTTTTATAATGGGCTGCCTCCAGGTCGTCGCTGCCCTGGAGTATGTTCACGGTGCTGATGCAGCGCCTCAGCTTTTCAAGTCCCTCATGTATCTCAGCCGCAACAGCAGCGAGGCGGGGGGAGATGCCGCTGTCCGTGCACTTTGTACAGCTGTGGAATTTGAATGTGCAGATTCAAGTCGGTGGGGTGATAAAGCCGGTGATCTCTCTAACGTCCTTCACACTGCCCGATGGGCTGCAGCTGCTGAAGGTGTGTGGCTGCTCTTTTTTTTGTGCTAGGCAAATTGCGTGGCTTGTAGTAGTTGCAGGTCCTTACAAACGCCACTGCCTTAGCAATGCCTGGCTTAATTGATCGTCTGGATTACAGGTGTACAGCAACACATGCTAAGGTAAATAATTGAAAACCTTGGACAGAAATTGGCGGTGGCCCTGGTCACATTTGTTTGCTACACCAACGTCAATTGCTTGCAGGCACTCCAACCTGCACCCCTGACCACGTTCTGGCGGCTATGCTTTTACTTCATCCCAGTGGTTCTGTTGCCTTTCTTGACAGTGCTTTGAAGGCACAGGTCGGTAAATTAAAAAACGTATCCACTAATTTGTGCATGCAAATTGCATGGATCCTGTTAGAAACTGCAAACAAAACGATCTGTCTTGCCCGGTCTTTTGCCCCTTTTCCGTGCATTCTCTATTATCTGCCTCAAACGTGAACGCCTTGTGTAATGCAATTTTCACCATGCACACTCTACCCTCTTTCCTCTGACAGGTTTACGCTGCGTGCGAGGCAGTGTCACCCTCTTTTGCTTTCACAATCAAGGCCAGCGCCCCCCTAAAACGCTCCCTGCTGAATGATACATTGTATCGTTGGGGCGCCAGGTAAAGTTTGCAATTAACCACCGGCGTTGCAGTGCAAAGTTGTACTGAAGGGCTGTCGATCACAGACGCATTTTGCAATAGTGATGTATGCCATTGGTTCCTTAAACACATGGAAAGCACGCACGTCCCTCGTTTGGATTGCTTACCTGCAATACGCAGTGCTTCTACACCAGCAGAAGGTGCAAACCTTAAGATAATTCATTTGCATGCCATATTGCGACAGGGTGGAACCCCCCTCTGCGTTCTGCTCAGACCACTCTCAACTCGAAGCTCTGCAAATGGCACTCGCCCCAAATGCAACCCCCCCTCTTACATGGCCGGCACTACTGAAACGCTTGCAAGCTGCTGCTGTTCACAAGGCTGTTCCTAGCCCGGCACTTGCAGATTCAGGTGTGTGCTGGATTCCCTGTTTGCTTTGCACTCCATACTCTCTGATGAGGATGATTCAATAAAGGAAGACGCAGCTTAGTGCCTGCTGCCGTTTGTTGTTTAATGTAAGCAAAAAACGCATCTGTGCAACACTCTTGAACACATTCTACCACTTTGCTCAAGCGCAGCCGCTTACTTGTTCTGCAGTGCGACTCAAGATTGCCCAACTCACCCAGATCAGGCCTCCTCGCTTTGATGAGTCAGCGCAGGTGGGTATAGAATCACTTTTAAGGCAGGTATATGCAGGTTTTTGTTCTAGTTTTGCAGGCAGGAATAAATCACATATCAGCATTTTGCATATTGGGTATAAATCATCAGCATGGATCAACTTTTTTGCAGACATGAATTGTTCATAAACACTACCAACATTTTGCAGACAGGAGTAAATCACCAGCACATCAGCATTTTGCTGACAGGGATTGTTTATAAACACTACGAGCATCTTGCAGACAGGAATAAATTACCAGCATGTATCAGCCATTTACATGTCCTCTGGGTCATGCTCTTGAAACTTTATCTAGAAAAAATAAGCCTGCATAGGTACACTCAAAACGACTCAAGAGTTTGTGCAACTTATGCACCTACACATCACGCACTGAATTGCACGTTCTTTGCATCCTGTCGCACTCAACTTTCCTACACGCTTGCCTTTACAGGTCCTTATTGTGACAGCGCTTTTAGGCATCCATCTCAAGTCTCCTACAACAGAAGCAAGCCTTTTGCGTCGTGTTGTGGCTCCATTGGATGTCCACTGGGTGGGTTTACAATTTCACTCTGTTACTGTAATGCTTCCAGATACCTGCATACAGCTGAATTGCCTTCACATTTGTTATTTTGATTCTGTTAATAGGTCTCCTGATCTGACGTTACTCAGTGTCAAAAAGATGCCAATGAAATGCTGCAAAAAAGAAATGATTTAAAGAGCAAAAATCTTTATTTTAGCTTTAGCCAGAACAATGATATATTTCTCCTTTTCACCAGAATGACAAAAGGCTGAAACTTTACAGCTGTGTTTCAAGAGTGCATTTTTTAATTTTACAAGTATAATTTTACAAATACATGCTGCTCACTTCTCTTATTTTCAGCAATCTTGTGCGCAACTTATACCACAAAGCTGCAACAGTTACGAAAACAGACACAGAGAATAGCAAGAATGATAATGCAGGATCTGATGGGAGGATTGGTAGTAAAGCAGCTGACTGTAGGAGGGCTAGACGTAAGCCAAAGCGCATGGTGTTATAGCGGAGAACTTATGCACTGCCGACAAGCTGACGCACCAGCTTGTCGGCAGTGCATAAGTCCTCCGCTATAAAAAAAGCGTATCCCTCGAGGGGGCTCCAAGTGACGCGCCAGCTTGTCGGCAGTGCGTAAGTCCTCCGCTATAACGCATGGCTGACCAATTGACAGACTAAAAAATAGTCTCTGTTGCTTCTCCCCTTGTCTTAATAGAGCTCTGACAAGAACAAGCACTGGTCAAGGATCTGTCAAACTTACACTGATCCGCGTTGACTTCTTGCTACTGTTTTCTCACATTTCTCACATAAAAGGTTGCTTTCCTGATCCTCACCTGCAGGTGCCACCATTTCTTTCGTCTGATAAAATTCCTGCCATCTTAGGTGCATACGCATGGTGAGGATTACAGCATAAGAGTAAATGATAGAAGTGAAGGTATGAATGTAAATAATTAAACACTGATAAGATTGGCGTGTATTTTGATTGGACTGGCGGCTCGTACACACACGAGCCAGGGCTTCACCAAAAGCACAGCTTTTTCTGTGCCTTCTACAGCTTGTTTCCCTGTATGGGGAATGCGTTGATGCATGTACTTGTGTTTGTGCGCACTCCCCGCTTGATATTCAAAATATTGCCGTAAAGGTCGGTCAAGGTTTAGTTTTGACCGTCCTACTTGCGCTAAAGCAGGATGTATATTTTAAGTAAGAACACAATCATCTTTCTAATTATTTGAACTATAAAGCAGCAGGTCAGCATTCATCTGCTCGTGTGGCAAGCAAGCAGCAGATTATGCTTTAAGAATTGCACACGCAACTCATCTTGCCGCGCTATGCGTATAAAAACACGGAAACTCGGCCTACCCCTTTCCTCATCTGCACCTGTCTTGCTAAAGCACAAAATAAAAAACGTTGTTATACCTTAAACTCCCACAGAATCAAAAAGGAATTGAAAGAAAATACAAGCATAAAACCATGCCTACAGCGTTCTGTGCTATTGTGCACCCAATTCTCACTGTTGTAGGCATCTCTCACAAGTGTCCCTGGACTCAGCAAAGGAGTCTTCTTCCTCCAGTGAGGACAGCATCATCTTTATATCTGGCGCTGCTCAACATCCAATTGACAATTGCCTGGTGAAGTAAGTCCAACGTTGCTTTTTTGGAAGGAGGGTTTGCAAAGACTCCTGCCTGTCCAGTTGAGACCTGCACCTTTATTTTGCGCGTTTTTTTTATCAAGGCCTAATAACCGATGCAAATAAAATGGAGATCTAAATGTTCATATCCACCCAGCCTTTGTTGTTTGGGCAGCTGCTAACAGAGTGCACTTTTACAGTCTCTTTTCAGTAACCTAATTTCTGTTGCCTTCAGCATATGGTCAAGAAGGGAGTACGTCAAGCGTGCTTTGAGCACCAAAGCTGCAGGCAAGGAAGCTTTGGGCAGCTGGGGAGTTGGTGGGTGATTTTTTTGTTATCAAAGTCATAAGGTCTTCTTGGACTTGTGTTTTGTCACTTCGTTTGTTGTACGTGCTGATTGAAATTTAGTTCAGTGTGCTTCCTGTTTTTTCCCCCAGTGCTGTTTAGGCCCAAAGCTAGTAGAGCTTACTTTCCTGACATGCATTCACAAAAATGAGGATTTCATGCAAGCTTGATTGCAGGTAGATCAAGCGTGAGTGCGTGGTCTTCTCCCCTCGGTCGTCTGATCCAGAGCATCACAGCTCTAGAAATCCTTCAATGGCCAGAGCTGCTGTGTGCCCTAGCATCTCGAGAAGTCAGCATTGAACCAGCAAGTGCCACGCTTTCGTCAGCACTCCAGAGCATGGCCACCAGCTCACCCCATCTCACCGCAGACGCCCCGAGTCCGGGGGCTGTCATCATGACCCTTTGTACGCTGGCTGGCTGGTTTGAGCGAACCTGCACCTCACCTCTGTGAGTGATTGATGCTAGTTTATGTTCAGTGGCTATGGTTATAGCAAGTCCAACACACTTCCTACTGGACTCGATGGTTCCTATAAGGAAGGAAGGAAGGAAAGAGAGAGGTGTTGATTTAGCTCCCTTTTCGCCTGCGTGCAGGTTCCCTCTGTCCCTGGCTCTGCGTCAGGCACTCCTAGCCTTTATTGGATGGGGAGGTATGCCTGAGGAGGCTGACGTGGGCGGCATCAAGGCGGGAGCCGCTTTGCTGCGTGCAGTGGTGGCCCTGGATGTGCAGATTGAACCTGCTGTACTGGATAAGGTGAGGTGGTGTCTCCTGTTCTCCAACCTATGCTGAAATAGGAGTGGCGGACCAATTACTTGCAGTAATTACATGTTTTGGAGAGTATTTTCATGCAATTTATAAAGCTTGCTCCCTCTATAAGAAAGGCAGCAGATCAGCTTTTGATGAGACAGCGCTCATCCTGATGAATGTTGCTGGTTATTTGGAGTACTGGTCTGAATTAGATGCTGACTTTTGATCAAGAGTGATGACTTCACCCCAGCAATTCCTTTCAACCTACACAGATGGTGCAGAAGCTGACATCTCAGCTCCAAGACGGGAGAGACGTGTGTACTCCAGAAGATCTGGCCAATTTAAGCTGGGCAATGAGGAGACTCTTGGACGGCAATTTGGGGTTCTCAGCGCTTGAACTCAATGCTGATGCGGATGCATGGTGCGTTCTGACACAATCTGTAAGAAGGGTGCACGATCTGTAGATGGGAGTTGTATGAGTCATGCCCATGATGTACAATGCTGGATTGTGGTCATCACAAGCATGAACCAGTGTGATGAACTTGTGTGCATAGTGTGTAAGATCCTGCGCACACGAGTTTCCCGCCCTGTTATCACTCAATAAGTAATGAAGGATTCATTTCAGAGGTAGGCCCGCAGCCGGTCTGTGCACCTAGGTGAACCAATTACAAAAATGGAAAGGGATACTATGGTTCTTCAAAATAGCATTTTTTCCAAATGAATGTGGGAGGTGAATGTCCTATCTATTAATTTTGAATGTCTCTGATGATTTTGAATGTGGGAGGTGATTGCCACTGTCTGTTGATTTTTGGGTCTTCAACTTGAGTTCTAACCCGAAACCCTAGCCGAACACGTTTGTTTTCCTATTTTGGTGCACGCGTTTGTGGTGTTGTACACATGACAGAGAGCATGACTACATTTGGCAAGCAACCTTGCAACACTCAAATACACGCCACATACAGGTGGCCAGTATTCCTCATGCAAGCAGCACGCCTTGCACGCCTCCCGGCCTCCCCCACATCCCTGATCCCCGTGGTAGAACTCTCCACTCATCCAGCATGCCAGGATTATCTGGCCACCACAGCCGTCCTCTCCGCTTCTGTTCCCATTATTCCACTACCTCTAGACATGGCAAACAGTAGCAGCACCAGCAGCACCAGCAGCACAGTCTCTTGCGTGTGGACAGAGCTGCTTGCCATTTACCTTCGTGTGGCCAACCAAGCTGCCGTGGCTTCCTTTCACATCAAAAGCAGCAGCACTGCCCGAGCCAACATCCAAAGCATGCTCAGCCTCGTGTCTCGAATTGTCTCTGCAGTGGAGCGCCTGTTTAAGTTTGGTGCCGCTGCGCCTGACAGGTGCGTCAAGTTCGATCAAAGGCAAGATTGCAGTGCAAATAGGGAAGGGAGGAAGATTGAATGGGGAGTAAAGAGAGGTCTGTTTATATGGCCCTTGCTTTGATTGGCCTGCCTGCACTTTTTAAAGTCAGACACAGCAATCTGATAGCATGGCCATTTAATGCTATGCAGGGTCGCTGATCAATGTGAGGGGTTGCCGTGTCGTTTTATCTTGATTGCAAACAAAAGAAGTAGCTTTAGACAATGAGTTGCAGGAAGAACACGCTTTTTTGAATACGACCCTAGAGTAAAAAACAATAGAGCTAGCCATCAACTTGTGTGTGGCGTAATTCCTGCTTCCCGTGCACAGGAGCTGGATCATGAGTATGGCCACAGCAGTCGCAGCTCTGGAGCAAGCAGAGGCTGAGGGCCGTACTGGGCTAGACAGTTTGGTGGGGCAGGCCAAGGCCTGCCTTTCACAGTACTGCAGCGGGCAGGCCAAGCAGCACGACAAAGAGGTTGACACAGGGGAGCTTTGGAGGGGGCTAGCTAGGCTGGAAGCTGCTGCAGCGGTCAGGGAAAAGATAGACAGGAGTGTTATGGAGGCTGAGGGGGGTAAGGGGGCCGAAAAAGAAAAAATGTGGGGGGGAGAGGAAGAAAGTGAGGAGGAGTGGGAAGGAGAGGAAGATGCAGATCTAGATGAGGAGGAGTGGGAGCTGGAGGATGAAGACACAGATGAATGGGAGGAGGATTGGGAGCACGAGGTAAGCTGTTTCCTATGCGCGTGTGTGTTGATGCCTGCCGCATAAGGTAGATAATTATCTAGGATTGCATACTTTCCCCCTTTTCCATCCCATAATACACTCCCAAAAAGTGCGCAAAATCTTCAATTTCCCTCTGTGGCTTGAAATTGCTTTACCTCACTCCCTGCTGTATCACAGAATGGGCTTTGGCCTGACCACTGTTTTGTTTGCCAATGCACGCGCTTCCTCAGTACTTTTGCTTGTCTGTAATTTATGCACACATGCGCACACCCATTATCCTTCCACCTAAATCATTTGTTATACCCTGAATC
>Ga0307972_1002137_pt1 | contig 10440 bp, 8 predicted proteins | sample OrgLakmetagen780_FD_201848 | JGI IMG/M metagenome (GOLD analysis project Ga0307972, IMG submission 201848) | Saline water microbial communities from Organic Lake, Antarctica - #780 | ecosystem: Environmental > Aquatic > Non-marine Saline and Alkaline > Saline | place: Antarctica: Organic Lake...
TTCACTCTGGACGACGGCAGCAAAGTGACCCTGAAGGGCAACGAAGAAGTGGAGTACGACGGCGAACTGCATTCCGCCGCGAACCTCTTCGACGCCCTCAAAGAAGGCACTTACGGAAAGTACTGAGGATTATTTAGCAACATAAACCCCTTATTAATTAAAGCCTTAAAGGGTCTTAGTGTCTAATATGCTGTCTGGCATGATGACACTAAGATCCCTACAAGCTAAAGTAGTGTTTAATACATTGATATTGCTTTGCTAGTACAGGTGAAGAGTCTAACAAAGGGGTGCGTTACAGATGGAGCTTTTTTTCACGGACGACAAGTTCAAGATTGGGGGGCATTCTTTCCCGAAGGTCCCCTTTTTTGTCGATGAACAATACAAGCTTATCGATGAGATAAACGAATTCTTCACGAATGATTTGCTAGTGGATGGACAGATCAATTCTCCGAAGACTTGGAAGAGTTATGCCTACTGGCTGAGCGATTTCCTTCAGTGGGCCGAGGGTAATGGCGTGAACTGGAAAGCTGCCGACAAGAAAGAAATCGTTGCCTATCGCAACTGGTCGCTAGAGGACTGCGGCCTTGCTCCGGAAACCGTTAATTCAAGGATCGGCGTTTTGAAGCGATTCTATTCGTATGCTGCTCGCTCCGGCTTAGTTCAGAAAAACCCGATTGAAGAAGTCACCAGCAAAGCTTTTGGTCACGCTGACTCCGACTTCCTTTCGCATGCCCATAAAATTGCCCTGAAACGCAATGACCTCAGTGTAAAAGTCAGCCATGAACTGCCCCAGGTGTTTGCAGACCACGAGATCAAGAGGCTTTTCAGCGCGGCTAAATCAGAGCGACTGAGGTTAATGATGCGGCTAATGTTGGAATGCGGACTTCGTCGTGATGAGGTGGCCAGACTACCTAGTTCGGCGGTCGAGGATGCAATTCAAAGCGCCCAGCAACAGGGTCCTGGGAGTGAAATCGGTTTCTACTTACCCGCCAATATCTGCAAGGGTGGCAAAGCGCGGACGGTAATTCTCTCCTACCCCACTGCCATGAAGCTCATGCAGTATCGAGCCACAATGAGGCCGAAACTGGTCAAAAAGTACAAAGCCCAGCAAAAGGCCGCTCCCGAGGCTTTCTGGCTTACCCAACTAGGCACAGCATACAAGGCAGAGTCTCTAACGACAGAAATCGAAAGGTTGGGCGTTAAGGCCAATGTCAAAAACGCTGGCCCGCACAAGTTTCGACATACCTTCGCAACGACACTCTACGCAATCACGGGCGACCTGCGCCTGGTTCAGAAGCTGCTCGGGCACGCCCACATCCAGACAACAACGGTCTATGAGCACACCGCTGCTGTGGATCAGATGGGCTTCTTTGCTGACTATCAACGTCACCTTGACGACATGATCTCAGAAGGAGCCGCCTAATGGGGTCTCCTGGTCGAAAGAAAAAAGACTATGTCATGCGCGGGGCACCCGTTGCCGAGGCGATTGCTAACCTACCTCCCGACTACAGCTTTAGAGTTGACGGTCAGCTCATCGACTTTGAGCCTTACAAGCAATCTGGCGACCAGTCCAATGACATCGCCTGGGGCTTTGCCGTCGTCATGTGGCGCAGGCGTAATGATATTAGTGCGAAGACTGCGCGACTGCACCGCGTCGCAATTGACCGCTTTTTCGAGCACCTGATGGGCGAGGTAGGGCTGTTCTCCCTTTCAAGCATCAACCAAGCCGTCGTTGATTACTTCGCATACTGGATGAAGCACATCGCTCCCAAACGCCTGGGAGACGGAGAGCTTAGCGAAACCTCTCGCCGGAAAATTTGGGGCGTTGTTAGGGATTACCTCAATGATCTCATGCGCTACGGAATGATCGAGCAAGACATCGATCTGCCAACTCACGTCTTTGATTCAAGTACAGGAGATCAGTTTGAGGGCTACAGCCAAGACGAAGTTCGGCAGATCATTGCGGCCTGCCGCCATGACATTCGACTGGTTAGGAGAGGAGGTCGTGTTACAACAGATCATGCGCGTACTGCTTACCTCGCCAGACTAATTCCACACGCAATAATGGTATCTCTTAGGACTGGAATAAATCCGGAAGTTCTATTTGATATGGAGGTGACAGAGCACTCTCTAAAACCAAGCCACCTACTCCACTCCTCACGCCTGATATTGCCTGTCAAGAGACGCTCAGGGCACAGCATGAACGTTGAGCTGACGGAGGAAGAGGTCAGCGGCGTTCGGGTTAAAAACAACGTCGTCAGGCTCCTGGAGGAGGTAGAGCAGCTGACCCAACCGGCGAGAGACTCTCTGCCTGAAAATGATCCGTTAAAGAGAAAGCTTTGGTTGGTACGCCCGGATGAGGGCCAAATCGATACGTTCAATAACTTTAGCTATGCCCGCTCTATTGCCTCCTTTACACGCAGGCATAACATTGTGGATCACGCTGGAGAGCTGGTCGCAATCTCCTTACGGCGCTTCCGTCCTACCTTTGCCGAAGCCATGCTCAAAATTAGCGGTGGGGACATTCGTGACCTCCAAAAGCGATTGGGGCACGCCAACATCCGCACCACCATGGGCTACTTAGACCCGAATCTTGAAGAACGCAAAGAGGCCTTCCAGTACGCTGGAAGGGCCATGGTTGACTGGGCTTTCAAGGGCACTGGCAAGCCGTCTCTGAGCGATATAGCGCAAGAGTTGGACGTCACCTTGGATTCTGCTGAAAAGCTTGCTAATGGCGATTTCAACATGGGTGCTGCCAAGTGCAAAAACCCCTTCGACTCGCCCTTGAAAGGCATTAAGAAGGGGGAGCTGTGCACGGAGTATCTGGCCTGTTTCCGCTGCGGCAGCTGCGTCGTGCTGAAGGAAGATAGTCATCGACTGTTCAGCTTCTACCACTGGCTGGCCAGCAAAAAAGCTGTCCTCGGCATGGAAAAGTGGCAGGCCACCTACGGCTGGGTTATCGACATCATCGATAATGACATTGCACCTCAGCTGGGTGATGCGGAGTGGATCGCCCAGCAAAAGCAAAAGGCTAAAGAAGACCCCTTCCCCATGTGGCCTGCGGCCAATGACGCAGACGTCATTAACACGGAGGGGCTGCGCTAATGTCAGTAATGGAGATGAGCCTTTACCAATTCGAGTCTCTGCGAAAAGTTAAGAAGCTTGATCGTCCCAACATTCGAATTTCGCCTAAATCGATGTTTAAAGATTTCTCATGGGACCTCAGCAGCTTTGAAAAGAACCCCAACGTCAAGGCATCGTCGTCTGTGCTACATTTCGACTTTGACCTAAGGGATGGGTCAAGTTTGGCAGAAATTCGCTATGACACGCTTAGAGAGGGCTTCAAAGAGCTTATTTACAGCATGGCATCAAGCTCTAAGGGCAAGATGCCCTCTGTGTCCACTCTGAAATCCAGGTACACAGACCTGAGATTCTTCTTATATTGGCTGGTCGAGCGAAACATCTACTCGATCTCGGATGTAACGCCTGAAGATACGAACCAGTTCATCATTGAAGTGGCGAGACACGAAGTCCACCCGACGACCAAGATCGGTCGCATTCGAGCGCTTCAATACTTCTGGAAACACCGGAAAGACCTCACCTACCCCATCAGCTTTGATCCCCTGAACGGAAAAAGCGCTCAATCGGTATCCGGGGTTACAAAGGATGATCAGAAAGCTGAACGTTATGACTTTATTCCTGATGACTTGGCTCAAAAGCTGATCCGGTCCTGCGTGAATTTCATTCGTGAGCATGGCGTCGGAGTTGCGATTGCCGCCCAGGCCCGTGACAGAGCCAACCTGGAACAGATCAGTCAAGGTAAGTCGAATGCGAATCGGGACAGAGCTAAACGGGCGGCCCTTAAAGGAACTGGCTACAACAATGCGGAGGTTACGACTCTCTCACGCCAGCTCCTAGTGAGCTGTTACGTCGTGATCAACTTTTTCACTGGCGTCAGGGCCTCAGAGATGCTGTCTATGGGGCCTGACCAGATTCTGACGGAGAACGGTATAACCTGGATTCTCGGTCGGCAGCACAAGATCGAAAAGAAGCGTAAAAGATGGATGGCTCCTGATGTGGTGTTTGAGGCCCATCATTTGGCGAAATCATTGACTCACCCAATGAGAGAAGCGGTCGACTATGAGATCGAGAAAGCCGTCGATATTGAAGAAAAAAATAAACTGGTGAGCTTGCGTGGCGAGTTATTCATAGCCTGGTCATCAAAGAGAAAGCACGGCTACAACTTCGCTCATGCACCGCAGGTGGCCAATATCAAAGGTTCTATTCACTCAAGCCTCAAAGAACTTGTGAAGGTTTTTGATATCGTAGATGGCGAGGGAGAGCCTTGGCGGCTCCATCCTCACCAATTCAGGAAAAGCTTCGTTCGGTTTATGTGCTCCAATGCCATGAATATCAGGTACCTACAGGAGCACATGGGACATAAATCGCTGGACATGACCGCGTGGTATGACTCTGACGACTTTGAGCTAACAGGTGAGATCCTGAAGCAAATGAAGGAGTTCAAGAGTGAAAAGCTGGATGCGATCTTCAACCAAAACCAAAAGATAGCGGGAGCAGGCGCTCAGAGCCTCCTGAATGAGCGAAATGATTATTTCGTAGGGATCGCTACGGATCGTGGTAAAGACGATTTCATAGAGGATCTCGCGGACGATATCAGCCTGCGAGGCACTGGCCACTCTTGGTGCATGGGTGACTCTGGTAACGGGAATTGCACTGGCGTGGTCGGATGCATGATGGATATTGGCATGACCCAACGGTGTGAAAGTGCCCTGATTACGGAGGAGCATTTACCTGCTTGGCTGGACATAAAAGAGAGGAATGAACGATTGCTTTCCTCTCCAGAGATCGGTCGCTTTCAGAGAGAAGCAATCGAACGAGTACTCCAAGAAACCGTTGTTCCAACCATAAATGCACTGACCAATGGCCAAGAGGTTCCAAGCCATGGCCGCTAATAAAAATGCCGTGAAAGCACTAGTCAACCATAAAGCAGAACAGGAGCAGCTGAATCACAACAATATCGTTCAGGCGCTCGTCAGGATCAAGAACGGAAAAGCCGAGAAAGTCCCGCTGAAGCCTTTCGGGAAAGTTTCTGCCAAAGACTTAGCTGTAGAAGCTGGGGTTTCAAGAGCATCACTGTATGGAAACCACAAGTCGTTTCTCAAAGAGCTGAAAAAAATCAATGAAAAACGCTCTGTGGGTGTAACGGAAAAACGCAAGGAGCGCGAGGAAAAAGCTGCAAGTGATAAAGAGCTTATTCGAGAGCTTAATCAATCGAGGACACTCCTGGCTCAAGAGAACTACAGGCTTAACGAAGAAAACAAAAGGCTAGTTCGCCAAGTGGAGGCCTTGGTTTCACAGCTTGGAGAGACCGCGAATATCACTTCAATCTCAAAGACCGGAAAACACTCCGAAAGAAAACTCCCAACACATGGGGAATCCTGATATGGCAGCCGACATCACCGAACAAGCAGACCAGTACTTAGATTCCTTGGCTAAGGCGCTTGAAATCCCTCCCTCTCGCTATGAGCAAGCGGAGAGAAGCTACAAATCGCTGGGTGATTGGCTGCATCGAGAGGAGTCTACGGTTGCCGGATACGATCCCGAAGTGTTCGTGCAAGGATCATTTAAGTTGGGCACAGCTATCAGGCCCCTCTCTTCTAGTGAGGAATATGATGTCGACTGCGCATGCTCGCTGAAGGGCCTAACGAAGTCGAACCTTTCTCAAGCGGATCTAAAAGACCTTGTCGGGGACGAGATCAAACTCTACCGCAAGAGTAAAGGAATCGCGAAGGAGGCCCACTGCGGCCAGCGTTGTTGGCGACTGGAGTATTCGGACGGTGCTCAATTTCATATGGACATCGTCCCCTGTATTCCGAATGGGACGAGCCAGCGCCAGTTACTCGAAGCGAGAGGGCTTGATACCGCATTTGCCGACTCGGCGATTGCGATTACAGACAACGAGGTACTCACATATCCGTACATTACGGACGAGTGGCCGCGCTCGAACCCCAGAGGGTACGCTAAATGGTTCGAATCCCGCATGGGAGATGTCTTTGAGAGTCGCCGTAAAAAAATTCTAAACGAAATGCGTGAAAAAGACGTCACCGCAAGCGTCGAAGACATTCCTATTTACCGGGTTAGAACCCCGCTTCAGTCGGCAATTATGATCCTAAAACGTCATCGGGACATGATGTTTAAGGATAATCCGAAGGTTAAGCCGATCTCGATAATTATCTCCACCCTTTCTGCTCACGCCTATGGAGGTGAAGACACAATTAGCCGAGCGCTCTTGTCAATCCTCGCTCGAATGGAGGCCGCCATTCAGCACGACGGGGAGAATTATGTCATTCGGAACCCTACAGATCCGCTCGAAAATTTCGCGGATAAATGGGCAAAACACCCAGAGCGAGCTGAGGCTTTTAACAATTGGCTGGCGCAGGCCAGAGAGGATTTCTTGGGTGCTGCCGCGCACACAGAGTATGGAAAGATTTCTGGCATCTTAGAGAGCCGTATTGGTCGTAATCTTACCGTGGCAGCCCAGAGCGCAGTTGTGCAATCGCCAAATCCCGGACGGGCAACTCTTCTACGCTCGGCAACAGCGGCATCAACATCTGCGGCACCTAATGTTTCGTTTGCTGATTCGGATGCCCGTATACCGAAAAAACCGGACGGTTTCGCATGATTTGGTGGCTTGCTCAGAGCGCTAGACTCGCCCATGAGAAATCAGCCATGACTGACCTCGAAGGTGGCACTGAATGGCTGCAAGTTTCAAAGTGGTACGCCAATGAAGACTTATCTATGTGCGTAGACTTTCAAGTCAGTCACCTGGGCACAACTTATGCTCTCAAGATGATATATCCGTCGGTCTTCCCTGATGCACCACCAATGGTCTTTACTCAGGACCTGCGCCGCATTTCTCTTCACCAGTATGGTCCAGATGGCGAACTATGCCTTGAGTACCGTCCTGACAATTGGCGGCAGTCGATCACAGGGGCCGATATGGCCGCTAGCTGTCATCGCCTTATCGCTATCGAGCATCCTAAACCAGAACATACTGAGCATGCGCAATCTGCTCATGTGAGTTCTTTAGGCCGGGACTTGAGATCTCGCAACCTCAGGTTCCTTCTAACCGAAAAAGGGATGGAGGCTTTAAATGGGCTAAAGGTAGGTGCGCCGGAGAAAATAGCGTTGAAAGAGCGGCTCAGACCAGCCTCGGCGTCTCTCACAGCCGTTTCTGCTATAGCTTTTATCGGAGAAAAAGAAGCTCCCATCTGGTCCGGTGATCTGATTTTGCCGGAAAGTTTTGATCACTCAGGTTTCGTTCTGCGCGTCCCAGATATGGGGAAAGAAAGGACATTTGATTGCGACAGTATACGCGCTTTTCTGGACGAGCTTGACCTTGGTTGGCTTATTACACCCCTGCTTCACACGGAGCAGTCCTTGTATCTGCTGCTAGGAGATAAGAAACAATGGAAGCTCCTCTGGTTCAGCGGCGCAGCAAACGAACGCAGATTGTTCCCATACACAAATGTTCATGTCGCCCAGGAAAATCGACGAACCCCAGACTGCTTTCATGCCTTGGGTGAGAAAAGCGTTGGTTTGATCGGCTGTGGATCCCTAGGATCGAAAATAGCTGCCAGCCTCTGTAGATCAGGAGTTGGAAAGTTCCTACTCATTGATGAAGACGTATTTTTCCCAGGAAATGTAACACGCAACGAGCTTAGCTTAGCAGATGTTGGAACACACAAGAGTGATGCCGTAAGAGATCGCCTGCTTACACTAAATCCGGAATGCGACGTGAGAGCCCTGAAGTTGTCTCTAGGTGGCCAAGAAAGCTCCAGATCCATGTCGGGTGCTTTGGAGGCGCTGGGCGAGTGCGACATTCTAATAGAGGCTACAGCAGAGCCGGGAGTCTTTAACATCGTAGCTTCGATATCTTTGCGCCGGAAAAAACCTATGGTTTGGGGCGAAGTTTTCGCGGGCGGAATTGGGGGGTTAGTTGCTCGTGCTAGACCGGAAACTGACCCAACACCGTTAGCCTCAAGAAATCAGATCCAGGCTTGGTGCCAAGACCAAAATACCGAGTGGAATCGTTATACAACAGATGGCAGTTACAATGGCAGAGATGCCGAGGGACGCCTTCTGATTGCAGACGACGCGGAAGTATCTATCGTTGCTTCTCATATTGTTCGATTCACTACCGATATTTTAGTGAGACCAGACCAAAGTATATTTCCGATGTCCGCATATCTTATTGGATTTTCAAGGCAGTGGATTTTCGATCAACCGTTCGAGACGGTGCCAATTGAATTGTTACCGGACGATGCTTGGGGCGAAACCGTTGACCCAATTACGTCAGACGAAATGCTTGCGCTCGTGAAGGAACATCTGCCGCCAAAAGGGGGTATTAATGAAGCTCCTTCTGCCGAGTGACATCCGCAGATCTATGCGCCGGCACATGCTCAAAGCTAAAAAGCGAGAAATAGGAGGCATGTTGATGGGGGAAGAGATTGGCAAAGGTGAGTTCCGGCTGGTGGACTTCTCTGTCGACGCAGAAAGCGGTTCCATAGGGCATTTTATGCGCGATGCAGACCTCCATGAGAGACATCTAGAGGCTTTTTTTGCTAGAACGGGTTCGGACTACGGTCGTTACAACTACCTTGGCGAGTGGCACACACATCCGAGTTTTAGCGTTCAGCCTAGCTTGGCTGATATCCACTCAATGCAAGACTTAGTCGAGGGGCCTAGTGGTGTTGGCTTTGCAGTTCTAATGATTTCCAAACTAAAGCGGTTCCGGAGATTCGAGTGTGGTGCCTGGTTATTTATTGATGGGCAGCGGCCCACACCAATTGAAATTTGTAAAGATCGCTCGATAAGCATGAAACGAGAGGCGTAAGGCGGAGCAATGACGAAAAAGACGCGAAAACTAACAGAGCCAACACGGCGAATCGTGTGGGCAAAGTCCGCCGGAAGGTGCCAGTTCCAGAACTGCAATATACCTCTCATCGGTAACCTCGTCACCGGGAACAGAGGGGCTAATAAAGGCTACGTTGCGCACATTATTGCTGATAGTCCTGATGGGCCACGCGGTGACCGAAAGTTATCGGAAAAGCTAGAGAATGACCCTGACAATGTCATGCTCCTCTGTGACCCCTGCCATCGCGAGATCGACAAAGAAAACCCTGACAAGTATTCGGCTGACTTGCTGCGGGAAATGAAGCGCGAACACGAAGAATGGGTTCAAACAGTTCTCTCATCTGGGCCAGAGAGTCGCTCACATATCCTTCAATTCAGCGCAACCATCGGCACGAACCGCACAGCAGTTCCAATCGACGAATGCACGCGAGCCATAATGCCCAAAAAACGCCCGCGTCAGCCACAGCGATTGAGATTAAGGTTCGCGGTACACACTTTGCAGACGACGATCCCGATTACTGGTCTCTGGAAATTGGCAATTTGAGGCACCAAATCGAGGCTCAGCAAATAAAGCATCGTATCGAGAAAGGAGAGATTCGCCATCTATCAGTATTCGGTCTCGCGCCAATGCCCTTGCTCATAGAGTTTGGACGCCTTCTCTCAGACATTTCCGCAGTAACGGTGTATCAGCTTCATCGCGAGCCACAGGGCCAGGGCTGGAAATGGGCTGAGGACGAGCCGCCTGTGAACTTTCAAGTCAATCAAGGAAAGCCGGGGCCGCAAAGGGTCGCACTCAAACTGGCGATCTCAGCAAGCATAGACGACAGCCGAGTCACCTCAGTACTCGGCGACGACATATCGATCTGGGAGGTGACCTGCCCTAGCCCGCACAACGATGTCATGCGTCGCGAGGTCGACCTTTCATCTTACAGGCGGCTAATTTGGCAAACTCTGGAACAGATCAAGGAGAAACATGGACTCGAAGCGAAGCTTTCTATATTTCCGGCGATCCCCGTTTCTTGTGCGATTGAACTTGGACGAGTGTGGCAACCGAAGGCACATCTAGCTTTTGATATTTTTGACCAAAGTGGCCCAAACGGCTTTCAGCATAGGCATCGCATTGAAAGCTAAATCTAAGGCGGACCATCAGCTTCCTGAGGGTATACCAGAAGATGCTGACTAGCCCTCTAAAGGAATGCAGTAGAAAATAGAAATATGCGCAGTTAATTAAAAGCAATCGAAGTTCGATTCAGGAATCGGCTTACAACGCGAGATTCACAAAAATAGGAGCACCAGCATGGCGAAACGTACTGAACACTTTATTTTATATAATAGGTCCAGCATTATGATATCATCAACATATACAACCGCTTGCAACGTATCAGACAACCGCAATGTTGTTATAACTTACGGAAAGTACTGATTTGCGATAACCGACACAGGACAAGACATCATGACAGTTAAAATCAGCAACAAAATCGTCGGCTACCGCGTCAAGAAAGC
>Ga0307972_1002139_pt1 | contig 10437 bp, 8 predicted proteins | sample OrgLakmetagen780_FD_201848 | JGI IMG/M metagenome (GOLD analysis project Ga0307972, IMG submission 201848) | Saline water microbial communities from Organic Lake, Antarctica - #780 | ecosystem: Environmental > Aquatic > Non-marine Saline and Alkaline > Saline | place: Antarctica: Organic Lake...
TAGCGCTGACCAGAACAAGAAGGGTTCGCCTACAGAGCACACGGCCGCCGCGTGGGTACCACCAGACTTACCAAGCCCCAACAATTCAAAGTAGCCGTGCACAGCACCTAAGGGCAGACATGCAGCCAGGGCTAAAGACATGAAGAGAGATATCCACAAACCCGCTGCGACAGTCGGGCCCACTTTGGATCGAGTGCCGCTGCCTTCGTGAGCAGCTGAAACAGCTTGCACGCCCACGGCAGGCAACTCCCCCAAAATGACAATAGCCCACGTAGCGAAGGAAGTTGCTCCCATAGCCTCAAGTTCAACTGGACCTAGTTTCCCGATCCAAAAAGCGTCAGTAATCCCATAGAGCGTGCGAAGCACCCCGATTGCAATGGTTGGCCACAGTACAGTCCATATTGCTTGATGATCAGAAATCTTCAAGAGAGCAGGAAGCTCCTTTGGCTCAGCGGCCTCATAAAGCGCAGATGGTGCAGCTTCACGATGGCAACGCTGGAGCATCGATTGACTGGAAATACCACAGAACTTCCAGTGGTGTTGATATGAAATCCCGGCTCTTGTAGTGAAAGCAGTTAAAGTTCCGACGAGAGCCGCTCCAACAACTACGCGAAAGTGTGCTCGCATTCGAACAGCACCATCTAGATCTTGTAAATCTTCTTCGATAGTAGTTCGGAGCAAGAGCAGAATCTTCGAGAAGTTTCAATATCTTGAGAGAAACATGCTGAATATGAGCCCACAGTCGAAAGACCTTCGACTGCTTCCGTGACATCATTTTTCTTCTCGATCGAAGGATTTTCGCATTTTCTCGCGCAGTATCTTGGATACATACATCCGTATTTTTATGCGGTTTTCGGTTTTCGGGAACGAGAAACTGCAGAACTGGAAACATGACAAGAAACCGAGCAAGCCGCATGGGCGCATGGGTGGGCGCTGGGCGCTATTTGAAGAAGGCTAATACGCAGAGTCCTGGCTCTTAGCTCGCTGTTGTACACTAAACTACAGATAGCTTGATAGTAATCTCTCATCAATCATAATTTCGCTAGTCCCAATTTGAACGAATGTCTCTCGACCCACTAGTTGCGTTTCACAATGCAGCGAAAGCTAACAATTGTTTCAAGCTTCGAACCATGTTAATTCATGGAGACGCTGCCTCTAGAATTACGGGTGCCGAGTTTCTGGACGATGTTGACCAATTCGGGAACACTGCCTTGATGTTTGCTGCTGCGAATGGGCATTATGAAGCGTGCAAGCTGCTGCTAGAATTTGGAGCGAATATAGACCACAAAAACAACCAGCTCGGTGGCCGAAAGCCTCTTGACTACGTGCACGAGTCTTACACGGAGGAATGCCCTGCGCTCAACCGCCTCGTGAAGCTCCTAGAGCAGGCCACTCAAGATGCTGCTGAGGCTGCAGCTCGCAAAGCCCTCGAAATTGAAAGCCGAGAATTCGAGTCCAGTCTGAACTTAGACAATGACGAGTTGCCAGCAAGCGATGGCGGTTCAAGGCAATCTTCACGACCAAGCAGCTCTCAACCAAAGCTGTCAGCGAAGGAATTGAAAAAACAACGTAAGGTGGCAAAAGCGGCACCTTCCCCTGTATTGCCTAAAAACCCTATTCCCATTACTTGTGCAGCTTGTCGTGCTGAAAAGCGCAAGCAAGAAATATCCGACCACTACTCCACAGCAGCAGCGGGCGTGAACTCCAAAGGTGAGCCATTTTTGGAACCTTTCCGGTGGTTCGAGGTGCAGCCCTTAGAACAAAGTGCCACATGTTCGGCATGCTCGAAACGAGAACAAGACCTCCACGATTACTTTGCGAACAGTCCGCTCGCTTGCAACACAATCGTGGTGCCCAACGCAAGCGGAAAACTGATGACAAAGCCTGGCTGCGGGCAAGTGTTTAAGTCGCCTGCCTTGCTCTATGAACACCAAGGCCACGCAGCTAGAGATTGCCCCGCCCACCCTCTGTACCAAAAGCCAGCCAGTGCAAACAACGCCGTCAAGGGCAAAAGCCTGATGTCTCTCTTTGGGACCAAAGCATCTTCGAGTATCACCGAGGAGCTCCCGACTGGCGAGACCAACCAATTGGGCAGTGGAAATGGCGGCACAACGCCATCAACAGGCGCGCCAAGTGCATCAAACACGCCTACACTACCACAGCTCGTATCGGCGGAGTCCACTCCTATGGCCGATGAAGGTGAAAACACCACGAAGAAGTCGAATGCCAAGAGCAGTATGCGCATGCCTTCTTTTTCCTTTCGAAGGAATAGTAAGCAGTAAAACGGCCTTAGGAGCAAAATACTTGTCATGGTTGCTTTAGCGCGTGGTTCGTAGTTCCGTCAGCTAATAAAGTAATTGCCATGAAGATTTATCACTTAGAATATAGCAAGTGTACCGTGTACTGTTTACTGTGCACCGCGATTCTCGTCGTGTCATAACAAGTCGCTTATTCCATACTCATATCTCATAGTGCACAGGTGAGTGTGCTGCAGACGAAATTAGGAACTACCAACTACAGATAAGGAATTAGCCGTAGTTGCTAGCGTAGAATGTGGGGTGTAATCGGAATCCTATTTGCGCAATATGAGACTGAGAAAGATAGATAACAGCGAGCACATGCACTCCCTTTTGGCTTCTGAACCACTCAAAATGCCCCATCCTGATCGCCATGGCCATTGTTAGCGCCTTCCGCGGCGAAGCATCCTCTGGCGGCTACTTCCCTTGGCTTCCTTCTTTTCCTTCTTCCTGGCCGCGCGCTCTTCGGGCGACTTCTTCTTGTGCTCCTTGATTGGCTCGCCTTCTCTGAGCACTGCATCCACCGCTTTGGTGATCGCCGCCGAGTCCAGCGCTTTCGTAGCAGGACTGCTCCTCCTGCTGCTGCCCGCCACGCTGTCTCTTCCTGCACGCCGCGCCGCCGCCGCCGCAGCTCGTTTGCTGGCCAAGTCCGCGGAAGCTGCTTGCACGTCTTCTAAGGCAGCGCTAGATGAAGGCTCGCTGAGCTTCAAGCCCGCGACGTCCGGCGGGGCGTTGGCATCGGAAGGTGACGTCACTTCTTTCAGAACTTCTTGAGCAGCTGCCAATTTCTGCTCGGCCTCGGAAGCATTCTCGGCAGCTGAACCACTTGCCGCTGATGAAACCCCTGCTCCGGCTGCTTCTGTGCCTTCGTTGCTTCCCTTGCTGTTTCGCTTGCTCGCAGCAGACGTCGATGGCTTCATGCGCTTTTGGCGCTCAATTTTAGCTTCGGCCACTCGCACTGCGCGGGCAGCGTCGATGCCGTCCTTTATTTTGAGATGCAAAGAGGCATGCATGCAAGATGATATAAAACATGACTAAGAGAGAAAGAAACATTGAATTTCGTGAAATGAAAGAAAAATCTATAATGAAAATAAAATCTATACCACTGCCATAACGTTCAGTAACACCTCACAACCGTTATCAGAAAAGTAAATGATACCTGAATGAACCCAGTGGCTTCTGTCAGGAGCGTTTCTCCCGGGTAAGGAGCGCGGCACGGCAGTTGTTTGCCTCGCTTCGATTCTGAACAATAGGGGGCATCGGCTAAGGCGTCGCACTTGTGGTTGGTGCCCTTGAAGATTGGACAGAAAAACCCTGGACCGTCGACGTAGCGGCACACGTCTCCGTGGAAAGGCTACAGGGTGGCATGAGAAGAAGCGTATTGTGAAGTTGGAAAGTAGTGATGCTTGCAGTGGAAGGAAGAGGACGAGGAAGGGGTACGCTAGGAATCAAACGTCTATTAAAAAGCGACATGCGCACATACTACCTCACAAAACAAAACCCTTCTTTAAATATTAACAAAATGCAGTATAACAGCAGCAAGTACCGTGGCTTCGTGGCGCTCCAGCTTGCCGCGCCGGCCTTCCAGCCCACCTTCGCAGTAGCGCCGCGAGTACGCTTCCACCGCGTCGCTGCGAGCAATTTCTGGTTCGACCTGAGCGAGCAGCGAGCGCCGCCGCAAGCCCAAGATGCCTGCTTTCTTCTTCTTTTTGTCCTTGTCCTTTTTGTCTTTCTTTTTCACTTCACCCAAGTCTCCTTCTTCCTCGACTACAGTCGCTGCTTTGTCCTTCTTTCCCTTTTTCTGCACAGCCTTTTCGCTCTCAGCAGCAGGAGGAGACGAACTTGAAGTAGACGCTGTGACGCAGCAGCCTTCGCCTTCGCAACCCAAGGTGCCCCCACCACACGCCTCCATTGGCTGCACGTGCCGTCCCCCCGAGGGGTGAATCACGCAACAGGCCCCGCCCACCCCACAGAAACCCGTTTTGCAGACCCCAAATTTCCCACCGCATTCTGCCTCGCAAACTGCTCCTTCGTTGCTGTTGCTAATTGAGCCTTCCGAACCCTTTTTGTTGCTTTTTTTCGCATCTTTCTTGCTGCTGTTGTCGTTTTTCTTTTTCGTGCCCTTGGTAGGTGCTTCTGGAGCATTGGCTTTTTCTTCTTCGGCGAATTTGGCTTCAATTTGCTTTTCGGCGGCAGCTTCTGCGAGCTTGTGAAGCTTTTCCTGTCAAAACGAGAAGCAAGAAGAGCGAATAAATGGTAGTCAAAGGAATGATTTTGAAGGAAAAGCAACGAACGCCACACGTATCACCTCGTGCCGTTCGTCTTTGCCTGGCTTCGGAGGCTTCTTGGGTTTCGGGTCCGCTAAGGCTGCTTCTTTGGCCGCTTCGCGCTGAGCGCGTAAACTCTCTGCTCCACCGCTAACACCACTAGCGTCACCACCACTCGTGGCCGCCGCAGCTCCACCGGCTTTACGGGCGTCTCTGGCCGCTTTGGCGGCTTCGCGCCTGGCTTTGGCTTCTTCTCGACGCGCTTTCAGCTCTTCGGCTTTGGTCTTTGTTTTTTCCGCCGCCGCAGCCCAAAACATTCAGAAGCACATGCAATACACGCGCCACACAGCACACAAAAAACGCGATGTTTACAATCAATAGACCAACACCAAAGTACAAATGTGCGGCATGAGAAGGAAGAGCCTGCTATTTCAGCTAGTTGAGGTCTCAGTAGAACCAACACGTGCATGCAATCTAAGAGCAGAATGAGGCCTTATGCTAGTCAACGCAAAAATAATACCGCTATAGCTGCTGCAATTGAGCGAATACTATCTACTACTTTGTTCTTCTCCGCACCTTTTCCTCCACTTTTGCTTCTTCTTTGGCTTCCCCGAGCGCCTCCTGCACCGCTGCCTTCACCGCCTGGTGCTCCAACTTGTGCTCTTTCTTCTCCTCCAGCGCTTCCTTCGCTTTTTCGTTCTTTTTTGGGTGGGCCATGAACTTCGGCACGAGCGCTTTCTCCGCCGCTGCCACTGGGCTCTCGTGAGGCTTCACATGCCGGGGTTTCTCCGCCTCGCTCGCCGCCGGTGTTTTTGACGGCTCTGTTGATTGGTTCTCCTTCTGCTTCTTCTCGGCCTGCAGCGCTTTGCGAGCGGCCGCCGCAGCGTAGGTCTCCACTTTCTTCGTGAGCCATTCTTCGGAGGGCCTCACCGCACGGCAAGGCACTAGTGGTCCGCCTCGTGTTTCCTGCATTTCGCAGAAAGGCGCGCCACCCGACACAGCGTGGGTGCAGTGCTTGCCTTTCTCTAAGAAAGGGCAGTAGAAGCCGCCTGCGTCGTTGCGGCAAATGTCGCCGTGGTTTGGCTAGAATATATTAAAACACGCGAAAATATTTTGTCACATAGTACAGCGCGTTCGAGGAGTAGACGAGGTGAGAAAAAATCGCGAGAAAGACAGCACGACTTTTCTCTTGATTGGGTTTTGACTTGTGGCATTTACCTGCACATGCCGCTCAAGCAAAAATTGTTGATTTGACAGGTCTTTCTGAGGATCTTTGCTGACTTTGCAAATGAAAGAGTCCCACTTCTCCTCTGCTTCTCGCCGAAAGTCCTCGTGCTGCAAGTCTACTTTCGGCAACTTCTTGCCTGCGAGTTGGCGCTCGGCAGAGTCCACTGCGAAAGCAGCATTTACGCCAAGAAGAGCTGACGCTGCAACACTCACTGAGAGACGCATTGCTAAGATGAGATCAATGCAGATTCGTAGCTGTCTGCGTATTAACCTTCTCCCTAGCTTTGCTTCCTAAGTTTGTGCGCCTGTGCGCCCTCTACAGCTCTCACTTCCCGAGAACGACGAAAGACAACGTGGAGGCTTTCGGTCAAACTACAGGGAAATGCTTAAAATACGAGCACGGTATTTTTTCATTCCACTCTCACATAAACAAACAATGAGAGAGAGCTCACTACTACTAGCTAGACTTCGTAGCATTGGGGAGACTTTCGTAGTAGAGCAATGCTGAAGCCGTGAATCGAAATGTAGCCGCAATCAGTATCTGGAGCATTGATTCGTAGGTATACACCTAAGCTAACTACACCCTACACCATAGTACAGTACTTGAACGCTAGCCCCACACAGAAAATGCGGATTTCACTGGCTTTAATACTTTATTCAACAAAAGGAGTGGTAATAGCCACGAATTTGACTGACGTTCGGAGGCTTGCTTCAACTTCAATGGATTCAAAGCAAGGTGAAATATCGAAAAGGAGTGCCTCGAGCTACCCTGTTGGCTCTAGTATGTTGTACGTTCGGTACAAACATAAGTTAGCATAGCATTACGCCATTGATGGCTTGAGGAAGACTGAGCAACCTTAACAATTTTATTTTGTAATTCTTACTGACTCCGAGTCCTTATCCCTATCTCTTTCTCATATTTTCTCATTTCCACTAGAGACTTTCCGAAAGGAAGCCCTCAACCGATGGGACACTTTCTTGTGCAAAAAATCAGAAGATCCAAACATGGCACCAATGAACCTCGCCTATGAGCTCGAGCGGCACGTTCAGGTTTAATTCTACCTACACATTCTTCAATTTAATTTCTAAGTTTGTGCAATTTTCTTTTTCGTCAAATTTGTTGCTTTGTTTCAATCCATGCTAGCCAAACCACGGCGACATTTGCCGCAACGACGCAGGCGGCTTCTACTGCCCTTTCTTAGAGAAAGGCAAGCACTGTATTCATTCCGATGATGGACCGCCCTTCTGCGAAATGCAGGAGACACGAGGCGGACCACTAGTGCCTTGCCGTGCGGTGAGGCCCTCAGAGGAATGGCTGAACAAAGAAGTGGAGCGTGCAGCAGAGATCGCCGCTCAAGCCCTTCTCGAAAAGCGCAAAGAGGCGCAGGCTGCGGCCACCGCGGCAGCAACGAGCGCATGGGAGGCAGCCAACCGAGCGCGCACGGCCACGTATTGCGCCACCGGCCTTCTGTACAACCAAACGGGCGCGGACCACGCTACGGTTCTAGCCTTACAGTGCTGCCCGGGCCGCTGCCCTTCTTGCGGTGCGCACGCCTGCGGCAAACTGGGCGCCAACAACGAGTGCTGCGGGCGGTTCAAAGAGCCTTGCATGCGGCCGCAAGCCGACGCATGCACAGTGCCGCCGGAGAGCGCAAGCACTGTGCTGGCGACGCAGGCAGCTCTGACTGCAGCGGGTGCCGAGCTGGAAAGGCTGGACCTGAAGCCGAAGAACCACAAGAGCAGCAAGGGCAGTGGAAGCGGCCTGCACTTGTTACCTGGGTTTGGGTCCCACCACCACCATCATCACCACCATGGGTCAACGAGCACAGCCCAGGAGGAATTAGCAGCACCAGTTGTCACAGCTGGCGCGCCTAGAGGGGCAGCAGCAGCAGCAACCGTTGGAGTGAGTGATGTGGCCGCCCAGCGAGCCGCAGCCAAGAGCGCCCGCGACGCGCTAGCAGCACAACGATCGGCAGCTGCTGAAGAGCGAGCTAAGACAAGAATGGCAGGCCGAGTCTCCGATCGTGGTGGTGGGAGTGCCTCGCAAACATCGTCAGCACTACCTGGCAACAGCGGCTTTCCGTCTAACGGTGGCATTTCTGCAAGTCAAAGAAGACCAGGTGGTGAGGCTGGAGAAAGGGGATATAGCGTGCTGGAATCGCTTCAAGACCACAAAGGCCGCGGCCCTGGAAGCAAAGCATCCGCATTGGAGGGCAAAGTTCGTCGGCACAGTGAAAGAGCTGCTGAAAAGCAAATCGAAGCAGACATAGCAGCAGCCGGAAGGGCGTCAGCAGCAAAGAAGGTCCGTTCAGGAGAGGCCTACGTGTAGGTACTTGCAGCCTTTGACTGTCAGAGCTGCTTTGCTTGGACTCAGGGGCTTATAGGAGAACTGGGCGCTAAATTATTCCTTTTGATGCCATCATCTTGCGCTCTTTGCTGACCTGAATGGGGTATAAATAGCAGACAAGGCCCAAGGTCTGGCCCACGCCCAAGTCCAACCCGAGGGTTCATGATTGCGCGAATTTAGCGGCATAGTTTCAGAAGGACACTACACACGCAACTTAGTCTTCTTGCGGGTGGGTGGATAGGAAATCAGCGACCTAAGGGCAATTGGTACTAGAGGGGGGAAGGGGGTCCAAACTTCCTCGCCTCTACACACTTCCTATTTACGATTTTGACTTGCGCGCAATGCACGCGCGTACACTTCTGCCCGCAGCATTGGCTTCTGTGTCATCTGGGTTTGTACGTTTGTATTAGTTCGAGTTCGAGTTCGGTATGTGTATGGTAACTAAGTAGTTCTATGGTTCGTAGTTAATGGGACCGCGCGCGGCTCTCGTGAGAAGCGAGGAGGGCTAGGAGCGGAAGTGGAACCAAAGAGATAGTGAAACTGGGTAAATTTATTGAAGTGGATACACTGCTCTCAACTCTCTGAACTCTGAACTCGTCCGTCGTCGTATCAGTATGATGATTGATGATGAGTTCTCGGATTCTCGTTCTGTGACGAGAACCTTCTCTGTCGTCGTCATCATCTCTCCTCGTTCTCGCTCTTCCAGCTTCCAGAAAACTTCATCTTCCTTTCTTAATCCTATACTTATTAGCTAGAAGCAAGGGTACTAGTAGAAGCGTGGGCCTCAGCATTTGCTCACAAATCAAGGCCAATGTCAAAGTTTAAGTGGGCTCTGAACAGTAGCTTGTGAGGCTTGGAAGTAGAAAGCTACTTTGTAGCATCAAGGTTACCCTTGGTAGTATCATAACTGTAGCTGAAGAGCCACGTACAGGTACTTAGCTGCTTCGAGAAGACAACTGAACATAAAGTTTTCATCACAATGAGTGGCGTGAGTGCTGAACCGTTAGGTTTGAATGGATTACGAGGCAATATATAACACTAGCACTAGGATATTCGCCTTGTAACTCGGGCTCGAAGCGTGTTAAAGGCTCGTCCTAGCACAGCAATTCTCCTGCGATACCATGAACACGCCAAATTCAACAAGGCAGCAGGTACGAATGTTATGATTTGGATACAATTTTCGTGATTTAATTCATGGTATACTTGCGCACTGCTTAGGAACGGGCTGGCGTAGTCACTACCGATACGTACTTTTCAAAATCAGCGAACTTTCCAATATTCAAAGTAGTTCTCGGCTGGATTGCCCTCACCGTCATTATTGGCAGCACAGCTATATACCTTTTTGAATCTCAACACTTTGAATTTAAAGACTGTTTTTTTCTGGCTGTAAGTGCAGTGACATGTACTGGCCTAAGTACATTCAACGTGCTTGAGCTCTCGTCATATTCGCTTGTTATTATTACAATACTACCGATGTGCGGATCTGGGATCTTCATCTCCATTCTCCCTGTGTTGGTACGTTCATTACTAGTCTGCAATCTTTAGGTCTCAACGAATATCATCACTAAAGACCTTTCAATTCTAGGTGCGGATGCATTATTTAAAGCGCCACATACCACTTGATTTGGATACATTCAACATATCAAGATTCAGTCGCTTGCCCTTATGGGTTGTAGAATACAAGTCCTTGCAAGTCATTGTAACCATCGTTGCTTACTACATAATATTTTTTCTGGTGATCGGAATTTTCTCTTTTTACGTCTCCATCGTGCGGTTTGGGGAAGAATTCACAATGTACGATGCCTTGGACCCTAGCTCAGAGCAGACTACTTCGAGCCCTTTTGGGTTTTCAGTCTTCATGGCCGTCAGTGCGTTCACCAATTGTGGCTTATCGTTGCGACCCCTATTTCGGTCCACTCATCGTGGGAGTCACATTGACCCTTCGATGCTCTTCCTTGTCGACATGCTTGCTCTCGCTGGGAATACGTGCTTTCCAGTCTTCTTGCGCTGGATCATCACGTGCTTGAGTTACATAGCACGGCCGAAGTCGAACAGGAAAATATATTTCCGATACCTTTTGTTAAACGGACGCTCGCACTATTCTTATCTCTTCACGAGCCAACAAACATGGCTCCTCTTTTCTTTTCAGTTTCTCTTTCTATTTTCTCAAGGCATCTGCTTGCGCTTCATCGGCAAAGGCGTGAATATGAGTCAAGCTGTTTTTATGTCTATCAATACTCGGCACTCTGGATTCTCTGCACTTGAACTTGAAGAACAAAATGCAGCTATACTTGTGCTC
>Ga0307972_1002145_pt1 | contig 10423 bp, 11 predicted proteins | sample OrgLakmetagen780_FD_201848 | JGI IMG/M metagenome (GOLD analysis project Ga0307972, IMG submission 201848) | Saline water microbial communities from Organic Lake, Antarctica - #780 | ecosystem: Environmental > Aquatic > Non-marine Saline and Alkaline > Saline | place: Antarctica: Organic Lake...
ATACTTGATCTCGATGAGGTGGATGTCACGCCGAGGTTTGCTGAGGTCTTTAGGTCGGTGCTGTCTGGGGTTGGCGGTGGCTCTATTGGTGCTGGCGGTGCTGCTGAGGTGCTCCCAGTCTCCCTCAACTGCCCCCTGCCACTCCGAAGAACCCACCCCCCTACATTAGTTTGTTGAGTTTGTGTTTTTGCAGCAGTCGGAGTAACCAGCACAAGGGCGGCTGTAAGCATACCTTTACACTTTCCGTCGACATTGTAAATACAGGCTACTGTGTCAGTGTACACTTCAGGAAGCATAGCGTCATCTGGGGAGGATAGGGTACTCTTTTCTTGATACTCCATAGATCAATGGTTGTAATCCAGTACTTACAGTGCCCTGTGACCATAATGTCAGCCTGCGGGTTGGTGGGTTGGATGTCAAAGCTAAATTTGTTACGAAGATCGACATTGTAGGGCTGGTACTTGTTGCCCTTTTGGATGGCAGAGAACCCTTGTTTTTGAAGTTGATTTAGGTGTTCATCTGGTGCAGGCTGAGATAAGTTTGGTGCGGCGATATGCTCTTCAAACGTATTGAGGCTCTGCTTGAAGCTTTCCCACGTGTTTGTAGTTCTTCTGGCTCCCACGTTGGGTTCCATGAGACTTCCACAATTTCTCTTTTCTGAAAGTGGATACGGATTTCCTTTTCATTTTGATTCAGATTAATACAGGAGGGGCAGGCCCATGAATCATTGGCATCAATAGCTTCCCTTTCAGTGGCGTTGCAGCAACTTGTTTTAAACAAGCATTGCCAGTGGTAGGTTGCAGACGTCACAGATGTACATGTCTTTAAAGGGTGGGGAGAGGTCTGGAGATTCAAGTCCTAGATGGTAGGAGCAGATTTTACAGCTTGCGCATTTAATCTGGCTCCGGGCAATAGTTTCATTGGATTTGGGCACTAGTCCAAATGATTTAAAGAGGGGTAGGGCGGCCCTACTAGGGCCCATCTTTCAATATTCATGGGGGCATAGTAAGTGTGGTATTGTTTCTGTCTTAGGGGTGTATCATCTCTGTCTCTTTTCTTGGGGGTGAAGAACCTCCAATTATCTATGTGTAGGATGCCCATATCATCATAGTAGAGTGTGTTGATGGCCTCTGTGGGTGTCATTGAAAAAGCCTTATCCTTCTTGTACGTCCAGAGTTCTTGCTGAATATGCGTGGTGCGCAAGGGGGTCAGGTTTGGGCTAGGAAGGTCATGGGGTGTATCGAGGATCTCACATCTTCTTTTCCTTTGGGGTCTGCGCTGTGATGATAATGCTGAGTGGTCTGCAATCTCAAAGGTAGGGTTGTTGTGTATCTGGTAAGTTATCGGGTTGATGATATTGATATGCTGAGAGGAAAGAGTGATTATCTGTGTGAACGCTTGTGTTGCATGGTGGTTGTGGCTAGTGATTTGTGAGCATGTGGTCGTTTGTTTGGCTGACTGTTTTTAGGTTGTTCAGTGGGCTGAATTACTATTTTGTGAGCTTAATGCAACAGTGTCTAAGATTTGAGTCAGGGGCGTATGTTGCTGACTTTCTGTTTGGATGCGTGTCCTCTTTCTGGTACCGGGGAGGGCATCTTGTGTATGCCGTGCACGCTTTGCTGGTTGGTCTTGGGAGAGAGTGGCCGGTTGGTTAGTGGGTGCAGGCTCAGAGAGGCAAGTAATAGCTGTAGTTTGTGGCAATGGTATTGGCGATGTGCTTATAGAGTTGTGGTTCTTTTTTGATTGGTTGAATACCCTTTGTGAGTAGCGTTGTGAGCGCGGGGTTTCCGTTTGTGGTGAAGGTGGAGGCCCTTTCACCGTTATGGCGCCGTTAGGTTGTGTTTGGAGAAGCTCATCAGTGCGGGATATATTGCCATGTGTTGTGCGTTTCCTTGGTCAAGCATTGGAATCTGTACATTGGGGGGTAATTCCTTTGTAAAATGAGGGTGTAGGTACGTTAAATGCAACATGACCTTTAGTTTCTGTTTGAGGTTCGGTTGTGATTGTAGAGGAGGCAGGGGATGTTTGCGGCTCTAAGTTGGGTATGTCGAAAGCAGAGGATTGATTGGGGTGTCCATTATTTGTTGATGGATCTGTGGGTGTAGGTGCTGGGCCTCTGATAAAGTTGTTTGTAATGGGGTGCCTGTAGTGTGTTGCTGAGCGTGGCTGTGGTGCGGGTGTTGTGTAGATGGGCACAGTTTGTTGTGTTCGAGTGTTTGCGGGATTTGGGGGCACCTCTTTGAGAGCCGACGTGTTAATGTGTGTGCCTAGGAGACCTGTGAAGGAGGACTTGTTAATTTTGCGTTAATTCAGTAGAACAGACTGTTTTGAGTTCCTCTCTTGGAGTATTTGTGCAATTGATGTTGGGCTAAGATCTTGTGTTCCAGGCAGGTTAGCAATGGCAGCAAGCCTATTAAGGGCTATAATGATGTGCTTTTTGAAGACTCGAGTGTACTTGTTTCTGAGTTGTTTCCCGGAGACAATGTCTTTTTCGTTGGCTGATGTGAGGTCATGGAAGCCAGTTATGCCTAGGTCCATAAGCGGTCTGGTAATGCAATTGATGAGGGTGGCTAATGCTGGGGGGGGGGGCTTGCGGGCGGAGGTGACTTCTGAGCTTGAGATCGTCTAAGAACATGCTGTCTCCTTTCAAGGCTAAGTGGAGCTTGCTGGCTTGGATGCAAGCAAGTTGACGTGCTTGCATATGTAGGTTGAGTTGCCAATTTATTGGTAGCGACGTTCCTTCTCTTGTGGAAAGGAATGTAGTGGCAAGGGCCTTACTTGTTGGGCCTTGTTGGGCCTTGTTGGGCCTTGATGTAGTTGGGCGACCTGGTGGGTCAGGAGATGCACGGTCACAGATTGGTGGCGTTCAGAAGGGTCTTCTAGGCTTGTTACGAGTGCTACTGCTGAGCGCCTGTGGTATTCTACGTAGATGGAGGGGGCGCCCAGTCCAAAATTATAGATATCTTCACGGATCATGGCAGTCAGTGTGCTTCGCCATGAGTTGTGTTTGCTTTTGATAACCCTTCCGATCATTGCATCCCACTTATCCAGGTCTGGGTAAGAGCATGGTGCAACCGCAAAGGTATAGGCCAGACTAGGGATGATTGCTGTGCGTATTATTTTTAGTGTTTGCCGTGGTGAGGCATACGAGCCTTCAAGGGCGTCGAGCTTTTGCTTTAGGTTTTCGTCCATACGTCTGTGCTGGTGCTTCCAGTTGAGATCCATCGTCAGTGTGACTCCTAGATAGAGGAAGGGGGAGCTGGGTGTGATGTATTTTGTTGCCTGGTTTTGAACCAGTATGTTGTTGTTGAGTTGATGTTCAAGTGCTTCAGACGGTGTTAAGCCATTCTGGTCCTTAGAGGGGGACGCATTTAGGCTACCCGTGACGTTGGTTTTACTGCCAAATATAATCAATCCGGCCCAATTTGAGTAGAGGGTGAGTTTATTTGCTTGCACTTTTAGGTTTTTCAGGTTACCCGTGGGGCAGAGGAGGTCGTCTGCAAAGGAAGCGCTGCTGACGTTGTTGGCCAGATGCGTCTGAAGCTCGTTTTCTTTGGGGATGCAGGTGTGGACGTAGCCGCGTCCTCCTACATGCAGCCATCGCAGGAGGGGTTCCATGTAGAGAAGGAAATGGGGAGAGGGTGTCTCCCTGGATCGTGCCTCTCTACTGGTATTTGACCTGTGCAGACCCCTGGAAGTTTGACTTGGGTGGTGGCATTCTCATAGAGATTTTTGACAGCATCTATGGCGTCAGTCAATACGTAAACATTCAGTGCCAGAATTTAAACTGGATTTCTGCCCAGGCCACTGGGGTAGTCCATTTGGCCTCAAACTTCATGAAACATCTAGATATGTTAATTAAACACGATTTGCATCGAAAAAGGAACATTTTCAGGACTTTTGCTCCGTCGACCACCTCTGCAAAAATGGCACAAAAGAAAAAATGACGTCCCCCCTTGACCATGACCCCACACTCCCTCAATACTGGAATGAACATCCAAGAGATACTGCCTTTGGGGCAATTTGCAACACCTTCTCTTCCAAGTTCACTGGTCTATTGGCCATCCCATTTACCTTGAAAACACCATGTATTTAGCCACAAGGCATGCAATTTACTCTGCTGCCCTTAGCACAGAGGCATCGGCTACCTTCATGTTTCTTCCCTCCTGGAATAAAAGGATGATCACCAATCTTTATGCATCACTCTACCGCAGATTCCCGCACATGTGCAAATTATTGGACACCATGCCTTCACGCCCTGGCAACTCCAGGCAACTCCAATATACAGACACCCCTTCCCAAACATACCTGGGATGTGCACATCGTTGCCATATGGAATACTAGAGGCAGAAACTGCACCAATGCTTACAACAAGACTTGGTGGCTGAAATATCTTGCCAAGGATATTCCTGAGGCAAAGTGGAAAAATCAATTGCATTCTTAACAACCCCACTATAGCACTGAAAAGACCCTTAATAAAGCAAGGAAATTACCCAGCGACCGAACCCCACAAGGCCCCCAAGATGAAAAAAGTAAGCTGAACACACCTCAGAGCTCTAACAAAGCGAATCAACACAGCTCCGACCCAAACCTGATCCGTAAAGTGCAAGATTGGCGGGACTGGACCTGCACTGATGGCAGTCTCAAACGACACGAAGAAGGGCAAGACACAGGATCAGGTGTATACCACCCTTGCTTAAACATTTCTCATTGCGTAAAACCAAGAGGCGGAGGTATAACCAATGCCATCCCACGTGCAGAGCTAGCAGCTATAGCAGCCGCAATCATTCACGGCTACTCCCATGTAGCCACAGATAGCCTAACCTCAATGCGCGAAATTATAAAGCAGCTCTCACATCCAAACCTCCACCGCCACCACATCCAGGGAGATGTTCTCCAATCCATATATGGATTTGAATGCATATCCAAAGCATTCCACCAGTCACCATCGCCCATTCATTTCCACAAAGTCAAATCCCACGCAGGTATTATAGGCAATGCATATGCTGTTGCTCTTGCTAGAAGCCAATCACAAACTACTCTGACGTTGCGGATACCTCCATCAAAATAGCTGGCCCTGAGGGGAATCCCCTCTACAACATCTACTGGCTTGAATAAGAATATGTAGAACATCAAATTGTACAACGTCAATCAAACACAGCCTGGTTACCTACCTGAAGGCTTTGGTACCTATCCAATTACCATGACGCCTTGTAAGCACACATGCGCCCCCTCCACAAACTAGGAAATGCCAATACCGTAGCAAACTACCATGAACACTACCAGACCCTTGTCGAAAATGGCATTGCCAATGGAGCCGCTAGCAACGCTTACATAATAGTATCCTATGTCCCTTTTAGAATCCAAGTGCATCATTATGAAGTCCAGAACCCTGTACAACCAAAAATATGCGGTATGGTTTAAGCATTCGATAAGCCTAACTTGCCCCCTCTGCCTTTAACTAGACAGTGCCCTGCATATCCTTTCTGGATGCCAACATACGCAAAAAAAAATTATGATCACTGAGAGGCACAACTTAGCATGCAGCATGATCTTCAAAGCCATTAGCAAGACAGGCTCCCTAGGATCCTGCTTTGTCTGCATGGATATAGGTAGCAGTGAACGGCTGGCTATGCAAAATCTTCAGATTCATGATACAGCTGAAACTAGGATTATACCAAAGTGCGTGGCTCTTTCCATCCCGCTTCTCAGACAACAATAGGTTTACCTCCAGCTTTCGGATGCTCCCGTCTCCACGAAAACAAAAAGCAACAGACTAGCAATGAAGGGGGGTGGGTTCTTAGGAGTAGCAGGGAGACCAGGAGCACCTTAGCAGCAGCGCCAGCCATTAGCATATCCACGTTCCCCATACAGCACCAACCTAAAGACCTCAGCAAACCTCGGCGTGACATCCACCTCATCGAGATCGAGTACTGTGAAGACACCAGACCTCAGCACCAGCTGAACGCCGCAAAGGAACAGCACAAAGACCTTTGCAACACTCTCCAAGGAGCCTCCGTTACTCTCCACATCATCCTCTTGGGTGTGGGTAGCACCATCTACAACACTCACACTCTGAAACCTTTCAAGGAACTGGGTCTTGACTCTCAAAGAGTTAAGAAGCTTGCCTCCAAGCTCCATGTGCACTCTATCTGTGAACTTCGCTGCTAAACTTGTCCATACCATGCCCGTGCCCTTTCCAGTACTGTTATCAACTCTCATCAGGAGCCGGTTTCAGGCCAAGTCTGCAACCCTCTTGATCCCCATTGATTTTTCCTTTTCGCGGTGAAGGAGCTTCCTTAATTTTGTGGGGAGTGGTAGGGGGGTCAATTGTGTTCAATATCTCGTCTTGTAAGTTTACTTAAGATTTTCGTGCGGATCTGGTCAGTTTTCTAATGTGACACGTAAACCGGAAATTGCATGAGTGCGAGAGAATGCTTGGAATTGGTCGGCGGGGTGCACTTGGCAGAGGTTTTTGCAAAATACATGCTGGGAGGACCAGTAGCAAGCCGGATGCGAGGCCAGTCACCAAGGTTCCTATAAAGGTTAGTTCGTTCAAACATACACACACACACACACACACACACACACACACACACACACACACACACACACACTCACACACACACACACACACACACACACACACACACACACACACACACGCACACGCACACGCACACGCACACGCACACGCACATGCATACGCGCACGCGCACGCGCACACGCACACGCACTTGCGCACACACACAAGTGCGCGTGCTTGCACACACACACGCGCACACACACACACACACACACACACAAACATATGCACATGCACGTGCACGTACATGCATACACACGCACACACACATGCACACACACACACTCACTGCACACGTACACACTCTCGTACACACATGCACAAGCATCCACACGCATGCATGCACACAGGGGCACACAAACATGCGCATTCACATGTACGTACGCGTGCACACGCGCGCACACACACACACTCTCACAAACACACACGTACACATACACACTCTCTCTCTCTCTCTCTCTATCTCTCTCTCTCTCTCTATCACAAACACACACATACACACGATTCGTAGATCATTACAGTTGGGAAGGGCAACAGTAGCAGTGCCGCAGCAATGGCTGAGGAGTGGTTGGACAAGGCACGCAGGTATTGATAGATGGTTACATTTTGGGTGCTGCTTGCCAATGACTGTTCAAGTATAGGAGGACACTGCGTAGTTTTTTGCTCGTGATCTGGTCGATTTTTGCGTTTAGAATTGGCCAGATTTGCACATGTACACGTGTATATGTTGCGTATATTTTCACCATATTTTCATGTCCAGCGGGGAGTTCAGAAGTAGATACCGTACCTTTGCGGATCTATCTTGGTGCCTAATTTTCATAATTATTTAACGTAACCAGGAGCAGTCAGTATTGTGCGACAAAGGCAAAGCTTTGGTGCAGCCTTCTTACAAAAGTTGTAGTGGAGTGTGATGTTGTGAGGGCATTTTGATGCTGGCAGTTTCGGGCGATGTACCGAACGCTCCCCCACAGGCTTCTACGTGGAGAAAGAAACTCTCCTCAGAGCTGCCACATGGACAAAGATTTTAAACTTAAATGCCAGAATGTTCGGCTGGTCGGATAATTGACTGGTCCTTACCAGTCAAGAATGAATCCACATGGACGATAAATCCACATGGACAAAGACCTCATGGGTGCATGAAGAAAAAGCAAATACTTACCGAGAGGTAGTCCGCAGTTTGCAGCCTGCGCTCCAACTATTGTGATCAATCTTAATGTGTTCGCTTGACCATAACCTCAAAGGCAAGTTTGCCCGGATTGGTTTTCTGAAAATGGTGATCAGGATGATGACAAGCTGTTTGGGAAGTAAGGAAAAAGGGTACTTTCAGGTGACCAGCTGTTTGGGAAAGTAAGGGAAGAGATAGGTTGAGGATTAAAAAGTGACAAGCTGGCAAGACGGTGCCCATATCCTAGACGGTGCCCATAACCTATGGCGGGGAGGAGCCGCTTTAGATTGCATTTAATTTTGTTTGTTGTGAATGTATTTTATACGGACGCAACCTATTTGTTGCGCTCTACAATTTTCGCAAAGGTGCACCTAAATAATTCATTGATTGAGCCATACCATCGTGGCAAACTCAAATGTGCATTGTCTTGCACTTTTTCTTTTGTGCCTAGGTACACCCAAGTTATTGAAGTGCCCCTCAAGTCCAACCCCAAGAAAGTTGCCTCACCTGCCTTGCAAATGGAGACGGAGGGTGAAAAGGTAAGGTCTTGGTTACGCAATACAGAGAAGTAGCAAAAATTCCATAAGCAATCCCACGGTGCAACAGTGGCGTAGAAGAAAAGGTAAGAGCTTGGGATGTACTGTCTTATTTTACACAGAAAAGCGGCAAAAAATCCATAAGCAATCCCACGGTGCAACAGTGGCGTAGAACAAAAGGTAAGAGCTTGGGATGTACTGTCTTATTTAAAACAGAAAAGCGGCAAAAACTCCATAAGCAATCTCACGGTGCAACATTGGCGTAGAACAAAAGGTAAGAGCTTGGGATGTACTGTCTTAATAAACACAGAAAAGCAGCAAAAACTCCATAAGCATTCTCACGGTGCAACATTGGCGTAGAACAAAAGGTAAGAGCTTGGGATGTACTGTCTTATTTTACACAGAAAAGCGGCAAAAAATCCGCAACACCACGGTGCAACAGTGACGTAGTAGTACAGAAGGTAAGAGCTTCCGGACATGCTTTGTCTAGCAGCACTAGAAACTAGCCTTCACTGTGCTATAGGGCGCAGAGTGCACAAACTTCCGACAATAATTGGAAACAGGAGGTATGAGTGATTGCAAGGCCAAAAAGGAATGATGGAGAACAGGTACCAGGAATTTATTCACGTCAAGAAGGGAGATGTAAAGCCACCTTGATGTTAGACATACAACTTTCATTTCTCTTGCGAGTTAAGCTTGTATCAAAGGATCAGGTTGGGGATGCTCTGGGCCTGTAAGAGTTGTGTGATGGAGGAGCTTATTGGCACTTGCTACCAAAATGGCTCCTTTTACTTATTACCTACCAAAACCCTTCTAAGAGGGCGCCTTCAACCCCTTCACATGCGCACGCAGGCGCACGTACGCGTGCGTGCATATGCTTACACGTGCAGCTCAGAGGGCCAAAAGGCATTCGCTTAGGCTCGCATTGTGTTTATTAACTAAGTGTTGCCCCCCTTGCATTGCCCCCATTGAGATTTTAATAAGTTATTTTAATAAACTTCGCATTATACGCGGCAGTACGGCAAGTGCGGAGTGTGATTTTCACGGCATGCGTAGTTTTCTTTCTATCCTTCGTTTTCTTTCTCCCCGTACTTGCCATTATGTGAAGGAGCTGTGCAGTTCTGGGCCTGGGAAAACCTGGGTGATTGTATGCTCCTGCACACTTTGTTTCTGTAATAACAAGCTCCTGGCGACGATGCTGCCTAGGGCTAGCATTTTTAAATAAACTGAAGTGCACGAACAGAACGTGCTCGGTCTGTGCTATGCAAGTTGACAGATAAGCTGACCACGATCTATGTCATGCAGATCACCGAGACTGCCATGTACTTGTCGTGCTCAATCGTTCCTCGTGTTTGCGATTGCGAGCCCTGTCAATTTTCACACTCAAATAGACACACACACACTCACACACACTCACACACAAGCACACACAAACACACACACGCGCGTGTCATACCAATCACACATACAAGCACACAAACGCAAAATGTCATACTAACTTAGCCTATTGAAAGCCAATAGGCTGGCTTTTATTATGTCATTTTCATGCACTTCAAAAAGGCAAGATAAGCAGCAGGTGAATGCACCGATGAATTGACTCTGCTCTCCTTTTTCCACTTTTTTTCTTGCATGCTCTTAGAGTATCTGTGTTTTGTTTTATGTATTCATGCTCGATTGTATGCATGTCTTATATGCACAGCATGCATGGCAGGTTTGGCAGAGATGATTTTCACATGGTGTGAAATGTGAACCAGATCGGCCAATGTGAACCAGATCGGTCTGGTGAAATGTGAACCAAATCGGCCAAACTACATAAATGTGAAGTGTAGTTTGGCCGATCTATACGCTCTACGTTACCATCGCTGTGTGTATCTTGCTTGGCCTATGGTACGGATGGAAGCCGTTACCCTTGCATCACCGCAAGTCCAACCTCATGAGTGCACACACACACATACACACACTCGTACACACACACAAACACACACACTCGTACACACACACAAACACGCACACATACACACGTACACACACAAGGCTCGTAACATTGTAGGTGTTTATGCACTCTGCACAACCCTCTCACATCATAGGTCCTCAAAGCTGTGGCACCTGCAGACAAGCTAGTTGTTATGGACGAGC
>Ga0307972_1002147_pt1 | contig 10422 bp, 13 predicted proteins | sample OrgLakmetagen780_FD_201848 | JGI IMG/M metagenome (GOLD analysis project Ga0307972, IMG submission 201848) | Saline water microbial communities from Organic Lake, Antarctica - #780 | ecosystem: Environmental > Aquatic > Non-marine Saline and Alkaline > Saline | place: Antarctica: Organic Lake...
TCTTTTGAGCTGCACTCTCAGAGCATGGAGGAGCGTGCCACTTTGGACCGCTACCATCACTTCCATGGCCACTCGGGCATGTGCGCCTGATTAGCTTCTTAGGTCTTGTTTGCGCTGCTTTGCTTTTTTTCTCTACCTGTTAGTCTTCTAATTCCGGCCCTTCGGGGCCTGTCTCAAAAATATGGTATTTGCGATGCGATATAGGAGAACGCTCTACAATATTTTACAGACTCGGAAACCTGGTTTAAGTTAATTTCATGGTCAGTTTTCACTTCCTTGCATCCTGCCATCGGAACACCGCCCCTTTGTGACTTCGACTTGCGCACAACGCACGCGCGTGAACTTCTGCCTGAAGCATTTCCTTCGGTGTTCACTGCCCGTGTCATTTGGATTTGCACTGCCATCTGCCATTTACGATTTCGAGTGCACGAGCACGGGGACTGTAATTACTCTTAATAGTAATAGCTGGTAGCGAGTTCATAATAATATGGCTTGTAGAAAGTTCCGGAAATGACGAGAGGATTATTGGTGAGTGGAATGTGGAATGGCCCATCTGCGTATTGACGCTCCATTGCTTTTTGTGCATCTTTCTGTGAGCGTGAGCTAATTCTAGTACATTACCAAGTGTAACCTCCGACCCTTCGCGGCATGTGTCAAAACTGTACCAAAGCGAAGTCTCCTAATCAATATATGAACATTTTTAATGCAAGTAGCCACATAAATCAACAGCGCTACGTGGCGGAAGAGTTCACTGCTGCTGTCTCGGCGTCCACGTGAACATACAGCTCACTCGTATGTCGCTGTCGGGGGCGCCCTTGAGCAGCATACCATGAATGGAGAGGCGATGAATCTACAAATACAAAAAGTGGCTTCAGATAATTGTATAGTTAAGGCGGTGCTATGAAAAAGACGAAGAGCCATTTTTACTCCTGGCCGTGCAATCACCAGCACCGCTGCGCTCAGCGGTCGCAGCAGAAACCCGTGGAACCATATTCGCGCGTCGAACGTAGCGGGCGCGCCACTGTTTTAGCTTCACTGTTGCTGCTTGCTGTGCCAAATCCAGAGAAGCACCAGGGCTTGCATTGGCTTTTTGGGGGTTTGAGCTCGGTGGTTCCTTTGTGGCAGTGGGGCTGCTAGGGAAAGCCACCGTAGGGGAAATTCTTCCTTCCAACGAAGTTGATGAAGGCTCAGCCTTCTTAGTTGCTTGCTCCCCAGTGCTTGGCAGTGGAGTTGCTTTCTTCTTTTTCTCCAGAAGCTTCATGGTGGATGGAAAGGCAGCAGCGAGAGCTCTTTGCTTGGCGCGAGCAGCGACCGTGGCTAGGAGCTTCGTAGCTTCCTCGTCGTCGTCTTTGTTGATCTTTTCTGGAGCAGAGGTGGCGTAGTTGCTGTCACCGTGCCCATTGGTAGAGGGTACTGCACTAGAAAGTTCAACGTGAGAAGAAGGGTTTCTTGCGGCTGGAGAATTACTGGCAGGGCCTTGGAGAGGAGGAGAAGTGCCAGCAGGAGCAGCAATAGTTGGTGGTGGTGGTGGTGGTGGTAACGAAGAACTTTGAGAGTTAGCCTGCTGTTGCAAGTGCATAGCTGCTAGAATCCCTTCAATGCCTTTCAAGTGTTCAACCATCACTGTGCCATCATCGTTGGCACACTTGGCACTTGAGACTCCAGCAGGAGCATTACGAGCGCCAGGAGGATCTTTAGTAGTGGTGCTCACGGAAGCAGCTGGCAAATATTGAGGATGTGCATGCGGCAATGAATCGTGTTCAACATCGACAGAGCCCTCATCCGCTTCTGCTTCTGCTTCTGAAATTGCTCTTGGAAAATTAGTGGAGCGAGAGGCCGGAGCGTAAACAGGTGCAGCTTCTACTTTTGATTCTGTTGTTGTGGATGACTGCAGCACAGAAGCCTGAGTTTGAGCCGATTCGGGTAAACTTCGATGCATCGGCTGCAGCGGCGGGCGCCCTGATGAGATGCTAGGAGTAGTGACCCCGATGCCTGGCTCATTTGAAGCTTGATACCCAGCAGGCTCCTCGGTGGTTGGAAGGGTCTCTGTCTGTAAAGGCTCAGGCAAAGGTGCTATAGATGTCGAAGGTTCTGAGACCGTAGAAGGAAGTTGAGGTGCTGGAGGAACAAAAGAGGAGGAAGCAGTGGAATGACCAGCAACTCCGGCACGCTTTGGACGTTTGAACGGCGATATCTTCTCGCATGCGCCGCTGCCCTCAGTCTCAGGTGCACTTAGTAAAGAGGCTAATGGAGGTGCCGGGGAGGCTTCTGGTGAACATAGGTGAGGAGAAGACCGTAGCTGCCTTGACGATGACATAGGGGGTCGAGGTGGTGGTGAATTCAGGGTCAGTGCAGAGACAACCAAAGGAACAGGTACAGAAACAGCAGCAGCAGCAGCGGCGGCAGTGGCAGTGGCAGATGACTCCACGGAAGAAGAGGTGTCCAGTGCTGAAGTCGCTGTTCGCTGCGCATTTCGTGAAATGAGAGAGGAATGAAATAGATTTAGGGGGTAGACCAAGACAAGAGTAAAGAAAACTCACAGCACAGTCCGCGTGCTCAAGAGTTGAATATTTATTTCATTGGTTTCTCATACCTTAACAGGAGTCCGTAAACGCGGAGACGCCGAAGCGCCCTTGTTCTCTTCTCCTGATATCCGAAGAGTAGGGGCAGGAGGTGACGGTGGGTTGGCAACCAGCGGCGAATTAGCAGGTGCTACCCTTGATAAGGCTAGCTCTTGTGGCATACCGGCATCATTGTCTTGCTTCCTTCGCTCCGGCGTTTGAAGTGCTTGCAAGGGGCTGGTTACAGCCGCTGCAGCAGCAGTTGCTACCTTGTCGGCTGACTTGCTAGCTGACCTGCTTGCTGACTTGCTTGCTGACTTGCTTGCAGACTTTCGAGGCACTGGGCTATTCAGAGTGCTGCTGGGCGGCATTAAAGTGGTATCACGTGACGGCGAACCAAATTCGGTGGCATCTCGAGCAGGCGACTCTTTGGAAGCACGAACCCGTACAGCATAGGACGCCGAAGACGGAGAAGGTTTTCTCAGGCTGTCATGTGGCGCATTGAGTCCACGTCTGCCTGCAGTTATGTTCAAATTTACATCTTGTAGGGGCATCGAAGATCGCATGTTGCAAAACGTAAGGTGTGAAGTCTTAGAATAGCGCTCAGCGCATGCTCAACAAGCTACAGACAATGAACCCAGCTCCCAGCTCTCTCTCTCTCTCTCGAAGCTCAACCGTTACGTCCAGAATATTTATCAAGTGAAGCTCTGCGAGCAGAACTCTCTGCAGAACTCCAAGAACCTAAGGCGTGATTTACAGAAACGTGAGTCGTGAGTACGTGGTACAAAAAAATGCAAGTATGCTCCGTTACATTAGGTATCCTACTGGCTGCACTACAAGCTGAGTCATTTTCTCCGAGCTCGCTAATACAGCGACTATCTTTGCGGTGGCCGTCTACAGTTCCATCACCAAGCACTCATGTCAGTTCGCACTGCAAGCCTAGAAGTAGCAACAACCACCGCAGCAGCTTTCAAACACGCTTGCAATTGAACCCAGATGGCCTCGATACACTGCGCTACTGCCTTTCGGTAAATGATCAAACGACTATTGGTGTGACTTCTAACTTAATTATTCCAAATAGCGTTCTGGCGTTATCTCGACAGCAACAACCTCAATTAAAAGAACACCGTGATGCTACTAGATGGCGTCGAGAATAATTTTACTGACAGTCTCTACTTAGGAACGTATGTACACTGTCGGCGTCGCAACAGCCTCACTCTTAATGCGATTTTTATGCTGTCTATATCTAACGCCACAGGGTGCCGTGTGCGCGTCGTTCTCGCACACTGGGTCGGTGCCCATTGACGTGATCAAGGTTCGGGGCTTCAGTTGCTTTGCTTTTTTATTAATACTACGAGTAGTCCCATATTGCTGAGGCTTCAATACCTATTATTGGAATCTCAGCGTGCTATCTATAGCCTTCGATTTTTCTAATGAGCCAAGCTTTTTGCATACACTAGACTAAGATGCAGCTGGAGCCGGAGCGATTCAGTGGTTTGAACACTGTCGATGCTGCTGGAGCCATCGTTGCCTCAGAAGGAGCCCTCGCACTGACCACTGGCGGTGTTCCGTGAGTCTTCTTTTGTGTGTACCTTTACTCAGAAGTCCTATTGCCACGTTCTAGCGTTTGCCCTATGTAGCCTAGGCTTGAATTGAGGATGGAATTCTCAGCAATGCTTTCATACGTGCTACTCCTGCCTTTGTGTTCTTGCGTTGATATCTGTACTGTCTATAGGACGCTCGTGGGCTACGCTATACAGGTACTAGCTTCGCTGTATATGAGCCTCGACTCAACTGGAATTCCTTGTCTCTTTATGAAAAAACAGTTTCTTGTTTTGCGTGTGTCGATTTTGTGCTTCCTCTTCTGGCCTTATCACTTCCACCTTTATGCTGTGTTATGAAACCGCTGTCCCATTCAAATTTGTGACTCGCCTTACCTTTCGAGCTCTCTACTCCCTCCATTTCCATCCTCTACTCCCTAATATAATTCAAAAGGGCTTTCTGAAATACGGTGGTTTCGAAACCCTCAAGCCTATGCTCTACGATTCCCCCTTGGTTTACGGTCACGGCGGCAAGTTAGCAGTGCTCCTGCTCGCAGGTGGTGCACTAATGTGATATGCATTGCTATTGTGCAGGCTGATATAGACAGCTTCATTTGCATTAATACGCTCCTCTTTTGCCTTACCGCATTTGCACTGCTGTAATATTATATATTGGAGTAACTTCCGTTATCTCCTATGTGACTGCTTCTTCTGATGTAGTATTGAAGCAATAAGTTCATTGCTTCCTCGTCCACTCTCTTCTTGTTGCACGCCATTCCAATTGCAAGTTTTAAGCGCATTTACTCTCTACTGTGCACGCCCTCACTTATCCAAGCGCTATCTCTCCATTCTCTTTGTGCGTGTGCTCCTTCGTTTCTCAACCCCCATGTCTACAGGGGTAACTGCGGAAATGGTCGCTTCCACGGCCTTGTGTCCTCTAGAGGCCGCACGAATCGCTAATGTGAGGGACTCCTCGAGGGCCACCTCAAGTGGTGACAGTGAGAACAACATGGTGGATGCTTCGCCGAGTTCGAATGCGTTTAGTGGCCTTTCAGCCATTCTCCTCAAAATGGTACTGTAAGATGTCGCTGATTCGCTCGCTTATTTTCTTTTTATTCTTCTGAAACACTTTTGTACAACACATCTCACACCTAGGCGCGTGTATATTGACATATTTGCAGGTCCCCTACACCGCAGCGCAATTGACCACTTACGAGCTAACGACTTCCACGCTCTATGCCACTTTTCCCAACATCGGTGGGTAGATTAAGAAGGCGTAATGTGTATATTGGTGTGCTTATTTTGTTTTGGATTTTGGAGAACATAATGCAATCACTTCCTTCTTTTTTTTTTTTTTTCTCTCTTCTTTTTGGAATATTCTACCTTTCATGGCATTTTCGTCGCATGGGCCGTATTCATCGATACACGTGCGTGTTCTTGTCTGAACTTGCCTATTCATCCACAGCCTCGGAGCAGCCTTTACTGGTCTTTCCAGCAACTATTGCCTGCGCTGCTAGCGCTGCGGTGGTAAGTAACTTGTGCGCTTGCTGTTTGAAATTGAGACAATCTTTACTCGTCTCCGCGTGACGGGCAAGATGCACAAGTAACAGTAGTTGTAGTGTTGTCTCCTGCCTTTTTTGTTCAAAGCAAGCCTCGACGATGCTGTCTTTTCTACTCGTGTCAACTCTCGTGTTTTTTACTTCGTTTTCAATATTCTGCTTTCCCTTGAACATTGTTCGCACAGGTGTCGTCTCTCGTGAGCCAGCCCGGCGACGCTTTGCTCTCAGAGCGCAATCGAATGCAAGGGCCAGGAAGTTCAACTACCACCACTGCGGCAGCTAGAACAGGCGTGGCGTTAGGAGACGAATCATCATCAATAAGTCCACCTTCTTTGCTCGCACTGGCGAGGGAATTGGGCCCGTCTGGCTTGATGCGCGGCACTCAAGTAAGAGCAGAAATGATGACTGAAAAGATTACACGAAGACCACACTGCGCCAAATTTATTCATTCACCGTTCCCTGAACTTAATTGAACAAATTCAATTCATCCTTCGATTTGACTGTCCGTTACTCTCATATTAGAAGTGCGAGTAAATCAAGACGCCTGCGCCATGCGTGTGGTATAATCTTGGGGCTTCCTCTATCCTTGTCTCTTAATAGGCGCGCTTGGTGCAAATGCTGGCGATTGTGGTGGTGCAGCTACTGGTGTACGATTCCGTGAAGCAATTCGTGGGGCTGCCCATTACAGGGACGCACTAATGAAAGGGGCGTGCTGGGGTTTGGGGTGGCTTTCTGCCAGTGTTGGCCTTCTATTTCCGGCCCTTCGATGCATTTGTCAAAACCACACAAATGGCGTCTAGTCTAGTCTAGTCTAGTTAACACTCTCCCAAAAACAAAGAAAGGCAAGTACATAGCAGTCACATAGGCACATAAAGAAAGGAATACACTTGAGCTGCATATGCGCTAGCGAATTCGCTCCAGAAGGCCGATTCAGGCTCCAACTGGCGCCTTTCCTCCGAACAAGCCGGCGGGACTGAGTGCTCGTTCGTGTGTCACGTCTCACGTCCCAGGTCCACGAGTCATCTCTGGGCTATTTTTGCCCCAGCAGGGCATCGTTTCAATGTTTTTCTCAGGCGTCGGGCGCCAGCCGATCGTGGTATGCACGTATAGGCATAGTAGGCCTTGGTCTTCAGTTGGTAAGTTAGACCAGGATGCATATATGTCGCATTACACATAGAAATCAATAATAATACATAAAAATTAAGGGATTTCCACGCGAAAGTTATCTGATTATTAGCGGCTTCATATGAAGCCGCAGACATTCAGATAATTTTCGCTCTATAGAAGCGGCCAATTGTCTAGTTCTTGAGAAACCAAGAGGGTATACAGGGACCTGGCCTTAATTCCATACAGGTATAAGAAGACGGGCGCCATGAATGCTCGGTTCTCAGGAGGTAAAGAAAAGAATTCCCACTTCATCTCACCATCTAATTCCACGCAACTGCCGCCTCCAGGGGACTTATTATTACTGCTATGTTTCCTCTTGCCCAGTCTTTCTCCTTCTACCACTCTAGCCCGTGGTGCCCGGAGAAGGTCACGAGGTCTTGATCGAGGTGGCCAATGTCCCCCAAAGTGCGCAGAGACACAGACCCGCCCGGGCGCACCACCTGAATGAAGATACATGAGTTATGCATGAAGCATGGGAGCATATTTAGCACAAGTGAAGGAGATGACATGAAAGAGAGGTGATGTATACGCAAGTTCATGCTGATAGCTTCATTAGGAGTCATTCAGAAAGCACTTTAAAAGAAGACCTACAAAATCAGAGCTTTGCAAGAAATAAGTAGCAGCCTAATTGGCTGAGCGTGCAGCCTAATTGGCTGAGCGTAGGAAAAAATGAGATAGAGTTCATAAGTACAGAAGTCGAATGTAAGCACAATGAGGTATGTTTGTCTGCATGTACCAAGTAAGTCAAGCTGCAGTTGAAGGTGCAGAGCCGCAGCCATCCTTCGGGCGGCAACTGCAGCGCGCGCAGCGCCATGTACCTGCGCATGTAAGAAGTGCACATGTACGAAAAGCTCAGGTAAACGCATGTACTAGTAGATGTGTGCAGTAATATGTGCACGCAAGACCACCCAAGTGAAAGCTAGTACATACGAGAAGGGAACTATTTGGGTGAGTGTGTGCTTCTCGATGCGTACAGAATCGTCATAACACTCACATCCTGTTTTTATCTTCTATATGCACCCTTCCACGCCTACCGAATTACGTTCCCGTGGCACACCACAATATCATATTCGTGGGCCTCTTCGTCGTCGTCGTCATCATTTCCCACTGTCGTCATCATGTCTTGCTTCCTCCTCGGGTCGTAGGGCACTTTGAAACAATTTTCGTGCTTTTCAAGAGACCTGTAGTTTGGAAGCGTGATGAAACAAGGTTGAGAAGGACGAGGAAGGAAAGGACGAAGAGTGAGAGACGAAGAATGGATAATGTCACAAGCTGACAAGCATGATAAGCGAATAAAGGTCACCAATCGACAAATGAAACAGTTCCAGGCATGCAACAAACATTCCATGTTCCTTCCAGCAACAAACATTATCAACCTCTTTCAACATTACTATCCCACCGGTCTCGCGCTGCGCTTCTAGGCAATGCCCTGTGGAACAATTGCCGAAAGCCCGCTTCAATCCGAGGCCCATCCAAGTGCACGGACCTGGCACAACAAATGTGATAAGGGTTGGTGGGATTAGTGGGAGGCTTTTGAGTAGCGGGGGAAGTTGGCGAAAAGCATGCATAAGAGAAGAAAAGAGGCCTGAGTTCGACATTAAAGTCGAGAACGAAGGTCACGGATAAAAGAGAATTCACCTCCCTCTTGCTCCTAAATTTGCCCACTTACTATCTCTCTTTCCCTCCATCCTTCTCCCTCTATTTTTCCCTCTCTTCTCTCCCCCCCCCCTTACTTGGGGCTCATGGCGGGTCCTTCCTTTCGGCCTTCAGGCACCACGTGGCAGGGGCGGCCTTCGCTCAAGAGAGGATTGGGTGACTGCACTTGGACCTAACGTAGAATATAACAGAATGGAGGAAGGAAAGAAGTGAGCAGGAGACGCATGCATGAAAAATTGCACGGAGATACTTGTAAGCAGAAAAGAATCCAAATGCATGTGCTTGATGTGTAGCAATATGCGACGAATCTGAAAAAGATAAGCGATATAACTACTAATAGAAGGCAGGACAACAACAGAGGCATGTATTGCCACAATTGAACACCGTCTTGGTAAGGATCCACTCTTGTCTCTTTCTTCGCATCTCACACACATATTCCCTCATCCCTGTATACACACCACAGCACTACCACCACTACCACAACTACCACTATCATACCTCTCGCGGCAGGGCGGCACCGATGATGGTGGCCGTTTCCTGCGCCCTGGCCATCGAACTCACGTGCAGCCGGCACACCACCTGGAGTAGACGCAGAGTAGAATAGAAGTGGTGTGGGTGTACGGGTAGGAGGTGCGTGAATGGATGATGAGAGCATGAGGAGCAGAATAAAAGAGAGGGAAGGGCAATACGTTTAAATGTTAATGTAGAGGGTACTAGGGTAGGGTCTCATCGACATTTTTTACACTTCTCCAGCAGTGCACTCCCTAATATATATCATGCACCAACCACCCTACCACCCTCTCCACCTTGCCCTCTGCCGCGCCCTTTGCTGACGCCAGCATCGTCGCCAAGCGCTTACCCGTTTCCACCGCCTAGAGTAGTGCCAGGAGTTAGAAACAATATTTAAAGTCGAAATGAAATGTGGAGGCACATGCTAGCACACACACTTCCGAAGTGCCACAAAAATAGGCACTTGGCGCCAAAAGTAAACCACAGGCAAATAACAGGCACGCCAAGATTCACACAACAATCCGTTACAAGTTGAGTACTCTTCAGCCAGCGAGGGTGCCCTACAAACATTATTTGCACCTGTTGGCGGCCGAGGGGCGTGAGAATGCGGCGAGCGTCGTCGTCGTAAGTTTCGTCGTACTGGCCGTGGCGCACCTTGCATCATGAATATGAAGGTAAAGGGGAAAGTAATATGGCTCAGTCGCACGTGCCTAGATTACATAGATTGTTCTAATTCTTAGCCGTTTCTCGAGTAAATGAAGTACGCGCAAGGAAGGAAAAATGCTCTATTTCTATACCAGAATGATGTGACGGTTAGGGCCAGGTTTGGCACCAGGCTTTCTGTTGTTGGCCCTGTCTTCCCGGAAGTCCCAATTCCTGTCCCATTCCGGGTACGGCTAGCATGACATGGAAAATGAAGTCGAATGATAAGCACGATTAGCACGCTACAGCAACCGTAGAATGTATACCTTTTTGTACGAGTTGACATTGCAAACGGTTGCAGTGTCATCCAGAGGAAGCGTGGGCTACTGGTACCTTGCTAGGTTTAAAACGCTGGCTCTCGTCAAACTTGAAGCGTTTCTCGGCTGATTCGGATGCCGATGTGGCAGATCGTAGCCGAGCGGCGGCCACGCATGCGACGGGGACAAAGAGCGGGGCAGTGCGGAGAAACGCCATTGTCGATGGATGGACTGACTGCTTTGAAACGTTCGTGTTTGTTCCACAGTAAAACCAAGTAAAATCCGGCTTCCGAGCCGGACCAGGGGACTGCAGCGGCGTGCGCGCCGCCACGCCACGATCAACGTAGTTGATTTCAGTGACGTGACAAGGTATCAGAACATGGTTGATGTCAGGGACTTCAAAAGTGGCGACAATATCCCACGGTCCGTCTGTGAGACACAGTCATGCACGGTGGGCATCAGGGGAGGG
>Ga0307972_1002148_pt1 | contig 10420 bp, 12 predicted proteins | sample OrgLakmetagen780_FD_201848 | JGI IMG/M metagenome (GOLD analysis project Ga0307972, IMG submission 201848) | Saline water microbial communities from Organic Lake, Antarctica - #780 | ecosystem: Environmental > Aquatic > Non-marine Saline and Alkaline > Saline | place: Antarctica: Organic Lake...
AAATTACACACCACATACCATGTGTGTGTGTGTCAACGCTGAACCAAACACCACATACCATACGTGTGTGTGTCAACGCTGAACCACACACCACATACCATGTGTGTGTGTGTGTCAACGTTGAACCACACACCACATACCATACGTGTGTGTGTCAACGCTTCTTTGCAAGTGCAGCATTGCACGCACTGCAAGTAAGGGTACTGGAAGGTCATAGTAGACAGAATAGTAAGGCAGGCACACAAGCACCACAAATGCTACACTTATGTCAATTCTGCGATGCAGGTGTTCGGAATAGTAAGGGGCACAAAAGTGTAGAAGGCAAGAAGGGGCAGTCGAGGATCAGCGGCTTGGAGGCCACTGTGGCAGATCTGAAGATGAGCTTAAAAGCGGAGAAGGAGAAAATGTGAGTGTTACTAACCAGTGCCATATCTGAAGGATAGCCTGTTAACGAAGAATGAGGGAATTGGAATTGTGAGTGTTATCAAGCAGGGAATGGTTCATGCTGAGAGTGAGAAGGGTGGGGTGCAAGCTTATTCTGTCTTTAAACTGACACAAAGATGCACCAATAGTGAAACCAGCAATCGTATCTAGTAATAGTGAAACATATTAGTAATAGTAATAGTGAAACATATTAGTAATAGTGAAACGAGCAATCGTATTTGGAGGCATATTATAAGGTTTGCCAAACTGTATATATACACCGTATATGACCGTATAATTGGTGATTTCCCGGCTAAAAATACTGTATATACACCAAATACTGTGTATACGTGCGTATATATGGTTCTGGCCAACCCTACAGAATTACAAATTTGCGCTCACCAGACATCACAAATGAGAGGGTGTCTAGAATTGGCCACCTAATCAGGAAGGCCTGTCACCCAAAATGAATTGCAGCAGCAAATTAAAGCAGCTCCTGACTTTGCCTAGCTCTGACTTGCAAGGCTGCCATCAATCAGCCCACGTCTCTGGCAGAGTTTGCCACTTCCAAAGTAATTAATGGCAGTAATAAGATATCAACCTCCTCCTTCTACTGTATACTGCAGGGCTGCCATGGTTCATCAGAGTCGGTCGACAGCAGGGCCTGTGATCCCAAAGTCTGGTGGAGTACGACTTGCTAAATCGGATGCAGAGTTGCAGGTCGCCCAGGCACAGGTAATTGCGTTGATAGGCAAGTTCATGTACACACATGTAACCACACCATATAGACTTACACGCACCGACATGCACCAAAATACAATGTGTGTGTGCTCACATCACATGCACACATCACATACACGCATACACAAACACAAAAGACACACAAATAAGTTTGTACATTCACACATTTACTTGCACACACACACGCACACACACGCGCGCACACACAGATAAAGGATCTGGAGGCTATGGTGGCCACTTTACGAAAGGAGATCAAGGATTACAAAGAGTGAGTGGGCTAGAAATTCTACGTTAGGTGTTCAGTAGGGTGAGGACCCAAGGCTACAGGAGAGGAGGGCCGCTGAGCAGGGAAACCAATTGCACGGCTGGTTCAGAGGCCGCCCTCAGTCTCAACGATAAGCGAGCTGTTGTTAAACACTTGATTTCTTTGTAAAGTAAATGGGCTACAAACTGTAAATGTGCTCTAGGTCCCGCAACGACTGTTAAGGGATGTCAGTCTTGGCATTTCAACAGAAACTTTGTGATTTGCAAAGCAAGTTAGGGAGGGTGTGTTTACGATTGGCTGGAGCAGGAATTGCTGGGGGAGTTGTTCAATCCCACTGGTCTGCTTTATATTGAAGTAAAGGGATTTGAAGCTGAAAGAGGAAAAGGTGGTTGGAATGGTATTGGTTTGTAGGCTGTGGGATGGTGACAGGATTATGAGATTTTGTTGTCAATGTGTTTAAATCTGTTTGCATTGTGTGCATTGTGCAACGTGTGCATTTTTTGTCCATGTGTTTAAACCTGATATTGGTACACATCTGGTGTCCTCAGCGCTTCATTGCAAAAGCGGAGCCCCCCTTCCTTCCTTATACACGCACGCACACACACATAAGCAAATACACATACACACACACACATGCAAATACACATACACACAACCAGCAAAGAAAGATTAATGGCACAGTCTGTATCCAAGTATCAGCTGTGTGTGTGATGGTTGATCCTACTTTTTCAGCCAAGTCCTACCTCTCTCTTGCCCTTATTTGCAGGAGTGCTTCAACGCCTAAATTGTGTAACCTTTGCCCCTCGACTAATCCTGAATCAAGCTACTCGATTGTGCAGCCGCACACGCCGATGCAGTTCAGTAAATTCCACGTGCTGATACCTTTCATCAAATTCAATTGGATTTCCTTGTGTGCCCTGGATTGCAGGAGTGCTTCAGTACAGCAGCACGAGCTTGCCTTAGAAGTGGAGCTCAACAAGCGCACACGCCTGTTGCAGAAACTGAGGAAGGGGGCAGACAAGGTGGGAGTGGGTGACGAGTGGGTGGGCGTGGCCAGTGGGTGGGTGGGGCGTTTGGGTGGGGCCACTTTGCAGAAGTGGAAGTGGAGGTGGGCAGACTTTGCTCGTGTTGAACAAAGGCTGCTATAGCATTGAGCAAAAGCTATGTTCAATAAACCAAAGGGCTTGGTTAGCACTGCAACAAAAGCTGCTTCCTAAAGCTAAAAGATTGCCGTGCATATCCCACTGTAAGATAGGTAAGGTAAGGCTACATCGCTATTTATGCCTCTGGGGGGCATCTGAGCGGAAGCCTGGAAAAAAGCCTGTAACCAAACCAAAAAGGCGCTAGAAAAAAATGAAGGGAATAGAGCTAGGTACTCAGCCACAAAAGAGGCCACACCATACACATCTGGCTGGTTCAAAAAGGTCCTCGAACGACTTGGGCTATCCTCAAACTGAGGTGGGAAGACAAGCCGGCGGTACTGTGTGCGAAGGCTGACAAAATGCTTGTGCGGACAGTCCAGCAAATTGTGTTCCTCATCCTGAACAGTGTGCCAGCCACACATGTCACAGATTCTGAGCTCATAAGGCCTTCTATTCCTGTGATGACGCATTCTTTGGACCAGGGAGTTATGGCCAGGGAGGCAAAGGCAAAAAAGTGCACGGCTGAGATTGTTGGAAATATTTAAGCGAAGGTAGAGAGGCAACACAGGCTTGTGATTTCTTTTTCTGTTGTCCCACCAGCCAGGAACAATCCCAAGAGGTTCACCAAATGTGTGTGATAGCTCCTTATAATCCTGCTGGAATGGTGAGTCTCATGTGGTGTCAAATTGTCAAGTTCTCTCCAGGCCCCAATGATATGTCTGCGCAGAGTGAGCTTGAACTGCTTCAGATTGATAGACTCGCGAGATCGTACGGCATCCAAAAATTGCTGAGAGGCAGGGAAATCTTGGAGCGCATGCAGAACCTAATAAGTCCATGTTCACTGCAAGATAGTGTACTGCACCTAGCACAGTATTCTATACTCAACTGTTACAGTTTGAGTTTCTTTCACTGAGATAATCACATGAACACACACACACACACACAAACAGGTGATAGGTCTCCTTCAGGAGCACACCATAGGGAAAGGAGTAGCTGAGCAGGGCGGCAGCCACCCAGATGCGACCAACCAAGACAACAGTCATCGTCCTGCAGCCAACGTCCAGAGCAACGGCCAATCTGAATCACACGAAAGCGATCAGGGCAACAGGCATTCAGAGATGAAGAAACAGGAGAGGGTTACTTCTGAAGGCAGGGTCGATCAGGGGAGCAGTCACACCCAAGTTAACCAGCTGCAGCAGCAGCTGGCTACGGGAAGCAAACAGCTGGAAGCTCTTGTCAAGGTAAAAAAATGCGCATGAATTGTGTATTATTGTGGGTGCCTGTGTGGGAGGTTGGTTTGGGGTGGGCTCAGGTAGGGGGCAGTTGCACGTTTGTGTGTGTGTCTGTGTAAGAGTGTGTGTGTAAGCGCTTATGGTGGACTTTGCTATAGTTGTGTATAAAGTGCTCAACCCCAACCCCCTCCGTTGCTCTTTAAGTACTTGTGATGTCCTACAATGTTTGGTGCATGTGCGTATTAAAGGGGTCACATTGCAACGAGAGAGAGAGAGAGAGCTGCAACAATACATTTCCTGATCGTACACCGCCTAAACGGTATCACACAGTGATTCATAAGGAAACATTGTAGGTATATGTATGGTTTTGTTATATAAAAGCAGGGGACCTTGTAACCCAAAAGGATGGCAATCATAAAGCGGTTTTTGTTATATATAAGCAGGGGACCTTGTAACCCAAAAGGATGGCAATCATAAAGTGGTTTTTGTTAGATTAAGCAGGGGACCTTGTAACCCAAAAGTATGGCAATCATAATAAAAGTGCTTGCCTAGCACGATGCCACCAGGTAGGCAAAACGTCGTGACCTAGGAGACTCACATCTATAAATTTTAGAGATGCTCCATTTTGGCATTTGCGTAACAGACGCAAATGCATGTTGGTGGCTGCCGGCATACGTAGTCCAAGAAATGATGGGTTAGCTAACAAGATGCTCTGCACCAATGTGCTGATGGCCAGAAAGCTCTGTTATCACACTTAGGTAAGGTTGCCTCTTTGTCAAGCGTTGATGCCGTGCGTATAGCCCTTGCTTCTTTGCTCACACAAGATACTCTCTCACTCACAAATGTTCAAACAGAGCAACTAATTTGCTGTCATGCAACATGGTTTAATCTCACGCACAGCTTGCAGCTGACGATGCAGAGCAGCAAGGAAAGATGCAGCATCTGGGTGTCTTGCCCCCTTTCTTGACACCTTTTTTCACCTTATCTAGCAAAGAGGGCCCAGTATAATTTCAAATAGACAGGCACACAGGCACACAAGAGCACAAACGCATTCACACTCATGCACGCAGGCTGTGGAGGATGAGTTCGGCCAGGATGGGTTAGAGCTGCGTCAGGACCAACAGAAGGCTTTGAGACGCCGCTCCAGCATGCAACGTATGCTGGGGCCTGAAGATCTGAGCAGTCTCCTTAAAAGTAGCAGCAAAAAGATCCAAGAGCTTTCGGTGGGTGTGCAATTCGAAATTCCAGCTCACGTCTTAGAGCCTGTGTGTTAACTGGCGTATGTGCATGTGGGTATTAGATAAAGCATTCTTGGTGTGAGATCAAGCCTAAATTTCACAGCTAAGCCAGTCACCTCAGGGCAATGTCTAGGAAATCTGCTCAGGAGTCAGATACGTGAATCTACCAGCTGCTTCAGACTTTAAAACCTTGATTTGAAACCGCCATCCTTTAAGTTATTTCCACACGCGCAAGTGCACACTGCATAATTCTCTTCATGGCACACCCTTGTTATCATGGATACATGTAAGCACGTCATGTGCTGCTTTTTGCAATTAACTGTGCAGGCGAGTGTACATGCAGACGCACACATCTACGCAACACACATACTCTCTCTCTCTCTTTCTCTCTCTCTTTCTCTCTCTCTCTTTCTCTCTCTCTTTCTCTCTCTCTCTCTCTCTCTCTCTCTCTCTCTCTCTCTCTCTCTCTCTCTCTCTCTCTCTCTCTCTCTCACTCTCACTCTCACTCTCACTCTCTCTCTCGACCTCTTGCTCTCGCTCTCGCTCTCTCTTTTCTCTCACACACACACACCTGCATATGTATATGCAGTCTCTTTTCTTTTACACGCACTTGCAAATTGTGTGCAGCCGTACTTCAGGCGCTGCCTCTCGCCGCAGCATCTATGCTAGCAAACACGTACGCAGACTCATATACGCAAATACACGCACGCCACACACAAATACACATACACTCTCACATGCACCTGCAGATAATTCGTGGCAGTACTTCAGGCGCTGCTTCTTGCCGCAGCAGCCGTGCAGGCACTCTCAACCTCAATTTACCTCCTGCTATAACGGTTGCTGGGGGAGGGGACATAAGACCTTCGAGCGCACGTGCAGTGGCATTTACTGATGAGTTTGAGGATGCAGAGGCGGGTGGTGTGGCCAAGCAGGTGAGGGGTGAGGTTGTGTGTGTGTGTGTGTTAAAAGGGACGGGGTAAGGCCATAGGGGCCGGAGTATGTATTGGGTTGTCCAGAACCGTATATATATACGGTGTATGTATGGTATTTTTGGCAGGGAGATCACCAAATGTACGGTCATATGCGGTGGATATATACGGCTGTGGGCAACTTAAGAATTTGCGTGTAAGTAGGGCTAAGCTCAATGGGAGTGACTGCAAGGGGCTACAAACAAAGACGTGTTTAGGTGAAAAGGGAAAGGGTGGGAGGTGAAGGGGAGAGGGAGCAACATGACTTAGGCGAGGCTAAGCATTTTGGAGCTCCAGCAACATGGAGAGGCTGTTTGAAAGCTGTTGTTGACCTGCTGGTGGTCAGGGTTGCAATCTGATGGGCTCCAGAGGTGCCATGGCAAAGGAGCAGGGGCTCAATGGGTTAATGGCATGCTAGTGTGTCAAAACTGCCGGTGGGTTTCCAAGGGGCAGGTTGATGGATCGGGGTTGTGTTGTTGCTTGGCTCGGAGGTGTTAAGGTAGGGATGCATTGGTAACTGGACTTTGAGGTGCCAAATTGCCGTGGGTTTGCAATGCAATGTGCAATGGCAGGCGTAGACAACTGGTTTTCAGATGCCAAACTGCCCTGGGTTCCAGGTTTATGGGTTAAGGGGGCATTTTGGCTGGCCAGGAAGTGCCTTTGTTTTAAAGTCAGAGGTTTCAGGCGAGACGTTGCGTTGTACCCAAACCCATGGGGTGAGAATGTGGAGATAAAGGAGACTACTAAATTGGTTGTGCTTAGATGCAAATTCACGTTCTTCATAGGCATTTAGCAAATGAACCGGATTTGCTGAGTCACCACTCAGCTGGTCCTGGCGTGAGAAGGACGCAACTGAGATGTACCTATTTTAGGCGCGGTTTTCAGGCGCAGCAGGTAGACAGCAGTTGCACCTGCATTGACTCGAATGCTTTCATGTTGAACTTGAGAATTACGTTTGCACCTAGCAGGACAGCAGCTCGCACAGCAATGATGACATTTGGGGTGACACCAACATTGAAAGACAGGAGCAGGAAGAAGGAACGGAGGGGGCGCTGCCTGGAGCCAGGTGTGTGTGTGTGTGCGTATGTGTGTGTGAGTGTGTGAGTGTATGTGTGTGCGTATGTGTGTGTGAGTGTGTGAGTGTATGCGTGCGTGTGTGTGTTTGTGTGTGTGTGTGTGTGTGCGTGTGTGTGTGAGTGTGTGTGCAACTCCAACGGTGGCCCCTCCCTTACAACAGGCATTTGTTATATTGTCTGAGTAATCCCCTGCACCTTCTCCTTAATCCGAGTGCCCTGTACACCTCATGTTGTTTTAGGTACGTGCCCCCTTCTTCAAAGCTGCCCAGGAGCAGGAGGCCGAACTCTGGTGTCAACGTGTCCACCGTCTTGGGGCGGCAAGGGCCCGGGGTAAGCACTCTTTGTTCCTGTGCTATGTCTGATTAAACCTTGATGAAGTTGAATGCATTATGTTTAAAATGCACAAGAGACGGTATGCAATCAGTTTGTGTGGAAGCTTTGGTCCCAGAGCTCAGTTGGCACGGCCGAGGACTGAGGATTAAACAGGGGAGGGACTTGAGCAGGGGGGAGGCACTCCTGTATCTTGTCTTGAGAGGAGAATGCGCTTTGCATGCATCTTTTAAGTGGGAAGAGTGCACTGCAGCTGTCTGTAACTCCAGCTGTCTGCAACTCCAGCTGTCAGTAACTCCAGCTGTCTGTAACTCCAGCTGTCTGCAACTCCAGCTGTCTGTAACTTCAGCTGTCTGTAACTCCAGCTGTCTGCAACTCCAGCTGTATGTAACTCCAGCTGTCTGCAACTCCAGCTGTCTGCAACTCCAGCTGTGTGTCGGCCTTATACAGAACACCTCTGCTGCCTTAGGGTGGCTTGGACCTCGGACATGTGAACAATGGCTCATGTCCTCTAGTATTGTTTGAGATACCAGCATGGACACGTGTTCCCATTTACTTTCGAACCTGCTGGTACTTATGCATGCTCTCATTTTGATGCGGGTGGTGTTAAATTGCGCCATTTCTGCTTCTCTTTCTCACACATGTGTACACATTTCTCACACATGTTCTCACACATTTCTCACGTATTTCTCACACATGTGTGTACATTTCTGCTTCTCTTTCTCACACATGTGTACACACACCAAGGTTCTAAACGCGCACGTGTGCACAGAAATACACACACCCATGCACTCACACTCACATACACACGCATACAAATGCACACACACACACAGACACACACAGACACAGACAAACACACACAGACACAGACTCACACACATACGTGAACACATGCACATACATGAACACACGCACACACACACACACACACGCAACCGTCAACACCTGTAGGTGTTTGGGCTGCGCCCTGCATCTGCCCATGCCACAAGTGGTCACCTGCAAGGCAGCATTGAGGATGCCACACGCTGGGGGGGCATGTTTGAGCGGCTGCATGCCTCATACCTGGATCCCAGTGGCGTTTGGAGGGTGTACACACGGAGGGACGGGCCCACTCAACAAGTGGAGTCTTTGCAGGTAAATGTGTGTCTGTGTGTGTATGTACTTGCACTTGTGCGTGTGTGTTTGTGTAAGTGTGTGTCTGTGCGTGTGTGCGCGTGTGTATGTGGGTGGGTGGGTGTGCGCTTGGATGTGGGTGTGGGTGTATGCGCATGCGTGTGTACACGTGTGCATGTGCGTGGGTGTGTGCACTCACGCGTGTACACCCCTGTGTGTTGCAGGCGTGTGACATCTTTTGAAATATTTGTTGCAGCAAACAGCACAAAATAATTAGAGGTTGTCTTCGCTCATTCTGACCATAGCCGCTCTTGAAGGGGCGTGCATCACTCAGCACAATTCACACATTCATTCGTGCCTCACTGTGTGCGTGACTCCACTCTTGTTGACCACAGCCGTTCCTTGATGGCGCGCAGCGCATAGCGCAGCACGCGTCTGCAGCAGCCAGGGCTTCTGCCCAGGCAATGGAACCTAGCAATGCAAGAGGACAGTTCGGTTGCAGAGGTGTTGATGGTGGTGACAATGCTCTTCATACAGTGGCAGAAGGAAACAGAGGCAGCAGCCACCAGGTTGGAAATAGGGGGAGGGCCCTTGAGCCGACTAAAAGGCCGAAATCTGCCGGACCTGCTGTCTTGGGGTTCCATGCTTGGCAACAGCAGCAGCAGCAACAACAGCAGCAGCAGCAACAGGACGTCCCCGATGACACAGCCTCTCGCTCCCCTTCTCCACCATCTCAAAAGCCTCAGCAAACTGGATGGCCGTATCAGGGGGCGAGCAGCAGCGGGCCTGCTTTGCTCAAGCACAATGTGTGAGTACAGGCGCTGTGTGTGTGTCTGTGTGTGTGTGCTTGTGTGTGCGTGCAGAGCCATATCTCAAATTTAGGGAGCAAGCAGCAGCGGATCTACCTTGCTCAAGCACGACATATGAGTACAGGCGCTGTGTGTGTCTGTGTGTGTGTGCTTGTGTGTGCGTGCGGAGCCGTATCTCAATTTCAGGGAGCAAGCAGCAGCGGATCTACCTTGCTCAAGCACGATGTGTGAGTACAGGCGCTGTGTGTGTCTGTGTGTGTGTGTGCTTGTGTGTGCGTGCGGAGTCATATCTCAATTTCAGGGAGCAAGCAGCAGCGGATCTACCATGCTAAAGCGCAATGTGTGAGAACAGGCTCAGTGTGTATGAGCCTTTGAGTGTGTTTGAGTGTGTGTTTGAGTGTAAATACGGTTTAAGGGGTGGTGAAAGCATGATTTGTAGGCGCAATGTGTGAAAAGAGCCGTGCTATGTGCACCTAATGCTGGAATAACATCTGACTGTCTGTTTGCCCTGGAAATGTAGACTGGCATACACACACATACACACAACAAGCACACAAAGAAGCACGACATTTAAACACGCGCAGGTATCAACAGCAGCCAGATCAGCCTGTTGGTTCGTACACAGTGCGTATGGTCACAGCCACGCCACAGAAGGGCATACCCATGCAAGCACGGCCTCACAGTGCGCATCCATCTTCATCCACTGGCCAATGGGAGCTGGGGCGGGGAGAGGGGGAGCCGCAGGTGCGTGTAATTGATGTGCTTACGTGCTTACAGTAGAGTTACACATTGAAAGCCAAAGATGAGGCGAGGAGGAGAAGCCGCAGGTTTGCGCAATTTTGTACTTCAACTCTAATGTTGCACGTCAAGAAGAATGTTGCAGGGAAATGAAAAGCCGCAGGTGCTTGTTGCTATGTGCTTGAAACTAGTTACACATCAATGATGAAGCTGGGGCGGGGAGAGGGAGCCGTGGGTGTGTGTGTTGGCAATGCGTTTGCTGTAAAGTGATACGTTAAGAGTCAGAGCAGAGGCAGGAAGAGGGGGAGCCGCAGGTATGTGTAGCTGATGGCCACACGCAGC
>Ga0307972_1002153_pt1 | contig 10402 bp, 7 predicted proteins | sample OrgLakmetagen780_FD_201848 | JGI IMG/M metagenome (GOLD analysis project Ga0307972, IMG submission 201848) | Saline water microbial communities from Organic Lake, Antarctica - #780 | ecosystem: Environmental > Aquatic > Non-marine Saline and Alkaline > Saline | place: Antarctica: Organic Lake...
AAGGCACGGCCACGGCTGGGCAAGCTCGGGCCGCTGAGCACAGAACGTAATTGAGCGGACAACATTGCAGCAGTGAAAGCCTTCGTCTTCATAGCCGTTGTTTGCGCTGCCAGCATGGAGTGCGGCTTTGAGCACGCTACCCTTCACCTTTTGACAAGTGAAATCATGATGATTGATGAAAAACAGAGGGAAAAATCTAATATGGTACGGATGACAATAATTTTGGATCTGGTTCACTGAGATTTGAGACGAAGGCTCCAACCATGCTAATCACGCCATGACATCACGACAACAACTACTCGATCTCATCTTCACCTCATCTGAGTGCAGCGAGACGCTCAACCCACCAGTTTCTCGTTGCATTACCTTGTAGAAGCCAGTTAGGATCGTGCAAAGAGTCAGCGCTGCATATACGTTACACCATCACTACCTATGAACAAGCCAGTAGTCGCTATGGCGTCAATACTGGCCTTAGCAGCGATGGCTCACAAACGGCGCAAAACTAGGCTGGAACGTTTCTGCCGGCGAATGCCAAAGGTGCACACAGCTAAAATTGAATGTCAAATGTAGCTGCTAGATAATGATGATCTTGTTCAGAAGTAATCTCTAGCTAAGTTAGCTGATGTAAGTAGATCAATCGTGAGCGTGACCGTCCGATCAAATCGTTGTCCACTTGTAAACACCTTTCAGAGCAATCATAGTCATAGACAACTTGCTTGATTTCTAGGCTATATTCAAAACAATTGGGACACTTTTCACATTATTCAGGTAGAGCTACACGCTCATCTTTCGGGCTCGGTGCGGCCGACAACCTTGCTAGAACTAGCGAAGCAACGAGGACCTGAAATTGCTGCTAAAGCGGAGCGACTTCTGCGCGATGCTACACCTTATACCCGCGACCACAGGTGGATACCTTCTTGTTGAGTGCATGCCCGTAGTCTAGTTCGTTGCAGCTAGTGTGCGCATGCTCGCATGGCCATGTCTGTCATGATTTCATCATGTGCTAGCTTTTCTTCACATTTGCGTTAATGTGAATTGGCTTTACTTGGATCCATAATGCAATTCAATGGATCTGGCTCTAGGTCTCTGTCAGAGTGTTTCGAAATTTTCGAGCTCATCCACGCCCTCATCGACACTGCCCCAATCCTTCGACGCGTAACGCGAGAGGTGTGCGCGTAGGTATTTAATCAGTCGTAAACGTTTCACACCGCAACTAAGGCATCCCAGACAAATACACCTCTTGCAACTGGCTCGATCCTGGTGCTTGCACTCCTTCTCTTCTCCATTCTTATGGAGCTCAAAACCCGCTGCTCACACACGCCATCACGTTTAATTTAATCGCCTTCTTCAACAACAGGTGCTTGAAGACTTCGCAGCCGACGGCGTTTGCTATCTGGAGCTTCGCACTACTCCACGGGCTCTCAAGGATGGTAAGCGGACAGCGCATTTTCGTTCAAATTTGCTTTGATCTGCTTTGATATTGGTCCACTTCAATGCAAGACTGATACTTTTTTGCCGTCTTTTCGGTTCAATTAAATGCACTCCTTAGCGTGTAGATTTTTCCTTTTACATGTACATTTTGGTTATACATTTCCGTGGTGGCACAATTTGCCGTCTCGTGTCTAATTTATTCTGCCGGTTCGTGTTCTGCCCATGTTCATGTACGTACTACAGGGACAGACGCTGCAGGCTACGTAGAAGCAGTGCTGTCTGAAATCCAAGCCTTTCACTTCACCGCTGCTGGCGACCCTGGGGACGCTGCCATTGACTTCAATGCTTCGTTGGGGGCCTTTGACACGTCGATTCAACCGCCACCACCCGCTGCGGCAGCAGCAGCTGCTAGTGTTTTCTCAGCCGAGGATGCAGGACAGCAGCAGCAGCGCCGGCGGTCGATGACTTTGTCAGCTCGGTTGATCTTGTCCATTGACCGCGCGCAAGGCCCCGCTCAAGCCAGCGAAGTCGCTGCCCTCGCATTAGCGCACCACCACGGTCATCAGGCCACCAGTGGTAGTGGCGGTGGCAGCGGTGAGTTCAGCGGTGGCAGTGGTGGTAGTGCTGGCAGCAGTGGCAACGGTGGTGGTAGCAGTGGTACCGGCGGCTTAGTGGTGGGCCTGGACCTGAGTGGGAACCCAACCAAAGGGTGCGCCATCGCGAGTTTGGCTGCAGCGCTCCAGGACGCTCGCGTTCATGGCTTGCCGCTCACGGTGCACTGCGGCGAGGTGTGTGGGTGGGTGTGAGTGTATGTGCTGTGACTGGGGGGGAGGAGGAGGGGGGGAGTTGCAAGCCGGAGTTTAAAGCAGTATTAGTTGTTGTTTTCTCGTTCTATACATCGGCGCGTGTTTTGCTCAACTCTTGGTTATGCGAGCTGCTCCTTTGTCTTGACCTTACTTCGAGCCCTCTTTGTGCTCACTCACCTCACAAATGTGTTCTCTATCCACCAATAGGTGAAGGGCAAAGAAGCTGAGATGGACTCGGTGCTGGCAATGAAGCCTCAACGACTTGGCCATGCTCTGTACCTCACCCCTGCTCAGGTTAATATAGCTCGCCGTGCGTTCCGCGAAAGTCCTTTTCGTTACTTAAACCGTGCTTCACGCTTGTTTTACGACTACAGGTAGCCCTGGTGCAAGCGTCGAAAGTACCGATTGAGCTCTGCCCTACCTCCAACCTGAAAACCCTCGGGCTTGAAAGCCTTGTTCAGCACCCCACAGCCCACACTTGGCTCACGGGGCAGCACCCGTTCAGTGTCAATACGGACGATTCCGGCGTGTTTGCGACCTGCAGCTCCGACGAGCATGCGCTCCTGTTTGACAGTTTGGGCGCACCGCCTCCGGTGGCTGCTGCCGTGACCTGCGCCGCTGTGACCCACGCCTTTTGTGGCCAAGCCATGAAAGAATGGCTCCAAAAGAGCATGCGAGAGGAGTGCAAGCGGCTTTGCGCGCTCGATTCTACTTCCCTCGGCCTTTACTGATATGGGTACTAATTGAGACGGGGGGGATATCTTATATCTTCGATATTTCGGTTGTCCTTCTGTGGTTCCTTACCGAGTAGCTCCAGCCCTTACATTTATATTTGAATGGCACTAGAAGGCATCTTGATTTATCCAATCAAGTTTTAAGGCAGCTATTTCTATTTGCGGGTTGAAAGCATCTATGATCCATGCCCATTGCTATTTGTGCGTGTTTTCATTTGAAAGCGCATATCGGCCGTCGAAAAATAATTGCGGCTTCTTTTAATATTTACCTTTTAGGATCTACTAGCTACTATGGGCGAAGTGCAGTAAAGAAATACGCGGGCTAATTCCTAATAACAAAAACAAGCGACACTGGTGGTTTAAAGTTAATTTAGAAGTGTCGAATTGCCAGGAACTTAACATTTGTGTGTACTTTCAGGGCATTTGGATTCACGTGGGGCTAAAATGTGTCAACGAAAGTACCTTTCGACCCTTCTCAAATACCGCGGCCTACTCCAGCCTTGGTGGCCTTTTTGGAACTCGTTAAATTGGGTCTCGCGGCCACACGTTTGTTCTTTGGGCCCATATCTAAATCGGCAGTGTAATGGTTGTAATCAGAGCTGAGAACGACATCGTGATTCTCGTTGGCACTGTTCGCTTCGGCAGCGGATGTATTGCTCTCTTTCTTGCCGCTGAAGAAGGACGGAATCTTGAAGGAAAAGGAAGAAGACTTCGAAGAGGACTTCTTCGACAGCTTGTTGCGATGCGGGCTCATAGATACACTGTTGTCATCGCCACTCTCATTGCCACGAGGTAACCTGCCACGAGCTGGTGTCGAAGCACGGCTGCTGCTGGCACTTCCAGTAGCCGGCGTTGTCGTGCCTCCGCTTCTTGTGCCACTTTGACTCTCGGCGCCGTCACTGGAGACAAGGGGGTTTTGCTGGGGACCAGACCCGACATTTTTCATGACCACAGAATTGGGAGGCACGCCTAACCGCAGAGCAGTGCCATCCACGAATTTGCGCCTCGCCTTTTCGTCCGCCAAAGCGCCAACCGGCAATTCCATTTCGACTACCATGCGCTGGGTGGGCGCAGGTCGTTTCATGACGGGCATTTTCCCATGGGCAGCATTCTTGCCCTTCGGAGTCGAGTATTTGCCAATCCAGTCCGCCGTTTGTTTGTCGCTATCTTCGGGCCGATGGACCTTGAATTGTTCTGCTGCTGCTGCCATGTTGGCTTGGGCAGCGGCCATAGCTCTCGACGCCAGCACGGATGGCTGTTGGCGCTTCACGCGTGTCGCCGCGCTTGACTCCGTGTCTTCGGCAAACCTTCCAAGCTTCGCCGTGGTTGTGGAGCGGCCGCATTTCGCCAAGAATTCATCGATTTCAATTTCACCACCACCGTCTTTGTCAATTTCATGAAACAGAAAAGTGGCATCGTCCTCCGTGAGGCCCAAGAGGTGCGCACCGTTCAAAAGCTCCTGAAGGTCCAAGGTACCGCCGCCGTCGGTGTCCAAGGCGCGAAAGCGAGCTTCTGCTTCTTTGCGCATCTTTTTCGCGCGCTTTTCGAACTCGCCGCGCACAGTTTCTAAGGTTGGGATTTGCTTTTCACCGAACGCTGCAGCTTCTTCCGCTTCGCGCACCGCTGCCTGGCACAGCGACTTGAGCTTGATGGCGCGCATGCGCGTCATGCCTCCTTTGCGCAAGGCCAATTCGTCGCCCACAGCTACCACGGGAATCGAAGTGTAGCCAAGCCTCATTAGGAGCGCCTGCGCGGGTGTATCGGCGAGCCCATGCGCTTTGATGAGGTTGAGAAGCTCGCTCCATGTCTCGTCGGGCGCGCGACCTTCTGAAGCAGATCGAGCAGCATCGATTGCGGCTGCAGTTGCGGCGGCGTCCGTTGGTGCCATGACTTTTTGAGAGGCCATCGAACTCAGCGTTGCTTGAGCAGCACGGCCAAACCCTTTCGTGGTGGTTTTGGAGCCAGCTTTGGCCAAAAATTCATCGACTCCAACTTCGCCTGTGAGGTTAGCGTCGAGCTCTTGAAACAAAGCCCGGGCATCGTCTTCACTCAAACCCAACAAGTGAGCCCCAGTAAGAAGCTCGTCGAGGTCTAAGGTACCGCTGTTGTCAGCATCGAGCTCTCGGAACTTTGCCTCGGCACGCTTGCGGTTTGATGCGGTGCGCTTGTCGAAGTCTTCACGAGCTTGGGCAGCGATGTCCGATTGAACCTTGCGTCCTCGTACTTTGTTGTTGTACATGCTTTCGCCTTGAGTCGACGTCTTTTTCATTGCGCTAGACTTCGTCGCCGATGCAGCACGCCCAAAACTCTTAGTCTGAGTCCGTCCCTTAGTCTTCGCCAGAAATGTCTCAACACTCACTTCACCGCTGCCATCATCAAGCTCTGCAAACAACTCTCGAGCAACTTCCTCGCTTATGTCCAAAATGTGAGCCCCTTTGACAATCTCGTCCAAATCTAAAGTGCCTCCGCCATCCGCATCAATCTTACGGAAATTGTCTTCATGCTGCTTGCGCGCTTTAGCTTGTCTCTTCTGAAATTCCTCCTTAGCACTATCGAGAAGCATTGAATGTTGGGCCCGCCCACCGACACGATTCTTGATCATTTCTTCACCTTGAGTCATGCTCCTTTCAGCATTCAAACTAGATTCTGTCGCCGATGCAGCACGCCCAAAACTCTTAGTCTGAGTCCGTCCCTTAGTCTTTGCGAGAAATGTCTCAATACTCACTTCTCCACTCCCGTCGTCGAGCTCTGCAAACAACTCTCGAGCAACTTCCTCGGTGATATGCAAAATGTGAGCCCCTTTGACAATCTCGTCCAAATCTAAAGTGCCTCCGCCATCCGCATCAATCTTACGGAAATTGTCTTCCTGCTGCTTGCGCGCTTTAGCTTGTCTCTTCTGAAATTCGCCATTGGCATTGGCTAATGCAAATTCAGTGGGAGTCATCTTTCGGTCTGGTCGACCTTCGCTTGCAGATCGCTTCTTGACGTGCTTTTTATCGCTGCTTGAGCCTTGTGCAATCTTGTCAACTTTTGGACGAAATAATGTATCGTTCTTTTGCTTGTCATTAGACCTAGACGCTGGGCCAGATGAACGACTCCGAGGCGAGGCAGATCCACTTGAACTGATCAAAGGCGCTGAGCGGCCACGCGGGAGCGAATAACCCCGGGTTGAATTTTGACGCCATGGCGCGTCGGGTTTTGATACCTTTCCTGCTGGCCGAGGCAGAGTTGGCTTGCCTTGCTTTGCCTTTGCGGAAACTGATACTGTGCTGCCCTTGGCCTTGGCTGGCAGCTTAGGTCGAGACTTGTTAATACTTGCCGCCCCCTTAGAATTGACCAAGTTCCCACTTTCTTTCTTCAATGCCACTTCTTTCCGGGCTTTCTTCCCACGGGCCAACGCTTGTAATTTCATGGAAGCTTTTTCTCGCTGTATTTTGAATTCACCAAAGCTTCTAGGTACGGGTGGCGTTGGGTTAGTTAGGATCGGACTTAATATCGCAGAGTCCGACGAAGCATTTTCGTGTGGAGTTGAAGCTTCGATATTTGTGGATACCTGAGGGCTTGGTTCGCCAGTGGCCAGACTATTGAGAGCTGCCAACCAACTCGCCACATCAGCCTTAGACACAATAATAGTAACCGCAGGCGTCCCGTCAGTGGTTCCAATCTCGATTCGAAACTTCCTACCCATAGGCCCCGTTCTGCCCTTATCCACTGCGGAGTGCACCTCCAATGTCCGCATCATGGAGACAGAGGTCGCCTCTCGGTCAATTATCTGTAAAATGGGAGGCGCCCATCGGAGATATCGGGCAAAAGTTTTATTTTTGCGTTCAATATCGCATGGGCCCTCCTTTACAACGCCCTCCAATGGCTCATCTAGTGCCATTGGTCTAGATGAACACCGTATCGCACTGCTTCGTCGTTCAAGCGCTAGTAGCACCAACGTGAAGCTAGCTACTACTTCAGAAAAGTTGACGCAATTCTCAGATCTTCAGTCAGACCTCATGTTCACATCTTCACTGACCAATCACCATCGACTGTGACGGGATTAATACACGGTATATCGCGGGATTATACTCGGTAAATCGGTAAATATGGCCAGATTCGCGTCCGCGTCCAGTCTGAGTTTTTGCGCGTCCTGGAGCCACAATTTTTTTATTCATAGCAGGGCAGCCACTTCACCGCCAACCAAAAACAATGCACTCAACTGGTTTTAAGTTGATATTGAAGGAACGAAGGAACATTCAAGACGGAAATTCTACCGGCGCTATTATTGGTCACTACTGTAGCCACGTCGCACGTAGGCACCTGGCAGCTCAGAAGCATGAAACCCTCCTGGATCGTTTCTCTATCCCTGATGAGCCCGAGCCCAAGGCCAACTGAAACAGAGGGCTCTTTCCTCTTTGCTTCTATTTCCGGCGATTCGAGATACAAGGCACGAACTTTACTCACTCCTAGGCGTCTCAGTCAGACCCAGGTCGCATCGCGGACATTGCATCGTGCGCGCGCCCTCGACAGCACTTTCAAGTGTCAACGCAAGGGCCGTTGAAGCCGTGCACGCCAAACGCGCCGTCCACGCTCAGCGTCTGGCCCGAAATGTAGGAAGCCGCCGGCATGGCCAAGAACGCGATGGCGGTGGCCGATTCCCGAGGGTCAGGCAAACGGCCCAGGGACGAAGCCAGCGGCGTGGCAGCCATGGCCTGTGGAGTAACCCCGTTGCCGAAATGAGAACGGAGAGAAAGAGAGCGAGAGAATTATGAAATTGTAGACAAATAACAAATATATTGAGATTGAATCTGTCTTCAGAATGTGGACAAGAATTTAAAGAAGAAAATCCGAGTCAAATCGAGTCATCACCGGCGTCACCTCGGGGAATTCAGTTGCACACATGCGGAGCTCTGCACCAAGCAATTACCCCCCCCCTTGCGCACAATTTTCACCACGTGTTAAACTACAGAACGAATGATTAAGATTTCGCTCCAACACCAATACTTTACCTTGCTGAGCGCTTCAGGATCGCCGCTAGTGGCATCGGTGAGCATTGGCGTTTGCGTCATCCACGGTGCCACGCAATTGACTCGCACGTTATGCTTCGCCCATTCGCACGCCAAGTTTTTGGTGAGCTGCACCTATTGGAGTTCAAAAGTCACGACGTTGAAGAGCAGAACTAGAGGAGACATAATTTCCATAAAACTTACACGAAGCCTTCACGCATTCATAACCTAAAGTAGCTCCCTCTCTACTGTTCACTCGCACGGCACAAGCTCTTACCATGGCAGCTTTGGTCATGGCGTAAACGGCGCCCGTGCCAGTGGAGGTGAGGCCTGCAGCTGACGCAACATTCACCACTGACGCACCCTTGCCACGCCTCAAGTGTCCTTCGAAAGCCTAAAAAAACGACAAAAATCCCAAACTTCAGTTAACATAACAAAAAAAATGACTTCATTTAAAAGTAGGACTGCAATCGTTTCGAAACAAACTGCTCAGTAGGGAGAGTACGGCAGTATTAATTTTCTTACCTGACAGAGGAAGAAAGTTGAGTCCACATTGGTGGCCATCATACGGCTGTAGTCGGCACCAGAGACCTCACCGATTGGCTTTCGGACGTTGGTTCCGACATTGTTGACCTAACACCACCACAGAAGGCAGCGCCCAATTACGTACAGCTTCGACCACATTATCTTTCTTGACAAGAGATTGTGCTTAGAAGTTAAATAAATAAATAAAGAGAACGCCCCAAATCTTGTCGTACTTTCCGTATTCTACGTTTTTTTTTGAAATATTACCAGAGTATCCAGAGCACCGCCCCAGAGGTCAGTCACGAAAGCTACCAAGTTCGCCCGTCCTTCTGAGGTTGACACGTCTGCTGCGCATCCAAACACTCTCTCGCGGCTGTTGCTGGCGCTCCCACCACTCGACGCGCCGCCGGCCCTTGACAATAACTTGGCAGTGCCAGCGCTTGCCTCAGCCGCAGGAAGAGTTGAATCCGAGTCATCGTGCGAGTATTTGCAAGTGTCACGAAATTTGCAGCGCACACCGTATTTACACTTTCGGGGCGCTTTGGAGTTGCGTGCCTTTGAACCAGTGATGCTAGCTTGTTCGGCAGGCGGTACTGGCAACCCATCAGCAGCACTGGCTGCCGGTGGTGGTTTAGAATCGCGGCCAGCTAAGCGTGGAGGTAGCCGCATGCCTGGCCCGTCAGGAGCTCGGAGTTCTGCCACGAGAGCACTGACTTCTTGGGCGTTCCTGGACACTAAGACCACCTGGTCCGAAACGCATGTATAAAGACGATGGAAATGGATATGTTGAAATAAGAGTCAATAAGGAAAGACTTGTGAAAGATGAAAAACGCATCCATAAGTAACCCTTTAGCGTACCGAAGCGCCGAGATTCAGGAATTCCTTGGCGGTCTCCAAGCCGATCCCTAAAGAAATCGCAGTGACACAGTCATTAAAATAAGCTTATCCTTGATAGGAAAACTTCGAAGGTATTCTCAAACCTTTCGTACTGCCTGTGATGACAGCCCGCACGCCACGCAGCTGCCATTGAGGACGGCTTGTCATCGATACAGATATCCAGTTCAGGGTCAAGATTTTTTTTTCCCAAAAAAATATTCGTTGCAGCGGGAGCGGGAGGCAACAAACAGAAGAAATAAGAAGAACAGAAGGTTTTGAACTTTTTGAACATCAAAATGCTTCACACCACCCACCGCAGCACAACTGGACTGTAGCCACTGGGCTTTACCTACTACTTAGCTCGACTTAGTCGACAAGTCGAATAGATATTGTGTTACGAGGCGTATCATGGCCAGTGGTCAGCAAGCTGCTCCAGCCTCTCTACTGGCACATGGGGTTGCCGGGGCTACCTCGTCAGTGCTAGCTCTTGCTCTTCTGTATCCATTGGATCAGCTTCGCACGCTGCAGCAGGTTGACAACCTCTTATATAAGTAACAGATAGCTGACTTCGATACTCCCTTCATAGCGCTTGCTTGCAAAGTGTAAGTCTTCTAGCAGACCACCCTAGCATGTTTGACATGTTGTCTGCTTTAACAGTTGGGGATGGCGCCGAAGGTGGCCTCGCCCAAAAATGCTCGATTTGGGGAGCGGGTGGGCTGCCTGGTGGACACGGTCGAGGAGCAAGGGTTGGCTGGGTTTTACCGCGGCTTGACTCCGTCGCTCGCAGCACTTGCCGTGTCGAATTTCATCTTTTACATGACTTTCCATGCCCTGAAGCAAATTGCAGAAGCACTTCGGGTGGCACGGCTGCAGCGGCAACGTGCTAACGGAGGCGGAGGTGGTGACTTTGCGGGTCGGCGCAACTTAGAAGACCTCCTAACATCCAGTCTGGCAGGTACGTGCCATCGTGCACTAGCTAGTCTCACCATGATGCACCAGTGGCTTAGATACTGACTCTGGCTGTAGCACCGTTAGCATT
>Ga0307972_1002158_pt1 | contig 10381 bp, 9 predicted proteins | sample OrgLakmetagen780_FD_201848 | JGI IMG/M metagenome (GOLD analysis project Ga0307972, IMG submission 201848) | Saline water microbial communities from Organic Lake, Antarctica - #780 | ecosystem: Environmental > Aquatic > Non-marine Saline and Alkaline > Saline | place: Antarctica: Organic Lake...
AGCATCTTGCAACTCAGAGAACCTGGACTACTGTTTAATATGAGCACCCTACACCCTTGCAACAGGCATACGCACACACATACACACACCCACCCACCCACACACACACACAAAAGTACACGTGGAAGCACACACACACACACATGTACACGTATGCATGCGTGCAAATACACATGCACACATGCACACACACAAGGACGTGTGAATGCACACGCACACGTACACGTGTATACGCGTACAAACACACACGCACGTGCACATGTACACACACACACACGCACAAACATGCACACACGCGCACGCACATGTGAACGCACTCACACATACACACGCACACACACACACATACACACCTGGATGCCTTTGGCTGAAACGGTTGAGTAAAATGCATCCCACGTACACCAACCAAACATGTCGATGGAGGGGGGCAGCAGCTTTGTGGCCCTTGGTGCTGCCCCCCCTGACATACGCGCAGCAGCTTGCACTCCTGCACGTGCATAGTGTACGCGTTTGTGGTGTACAAATGTGTGTGTGACATGTACACAACACGCACGCCCCCCTTGACATACGCGCAGCAGCTTGCACTCCTGCACGTGCATAGTGTACGTGTTTGTGGTGTACAAATGTGTGTGTGTGTCACATGTACACAACACACACGCCCCCCTTGACATACGCGCAGCGGCTTGCACTCCTGCACGTGCATAGTGTACGTGTTTGTGGTGTACAAATGTGTGTGTGTGTCACATGTACACAACACGCACGCCCCCCCTGACATACGCGCAGCAGCTTACACTCCTGCACGTGCATAGTGTACGTGTTCGTGGTGTACAAATGTGTGTGTGTCACATGTACACAACACGCACGCCCCCCCTGACATACGCGCAGCAGCTTGCACTCCTGCACGTGCATAGTGTACGTGGTTGTGGTGTACAAATGTGTGTGTGTCACATGTGCATACGCGCAGCAGCTTGTTGCACCCCTGCACGTACATAGCGTACATGCATAGTGTACGTGTTTGTAGTGTACAGCAGCTTGCACTCCTGCACGTGCATAGTGTACGTGTTTGTGGTGTACAAATGTGTGTGTGACATGTACACAACACGCACACACATACACACATACACACATGCACAGACATACGCGCATTCATGAATATGCACACACTGGAAAATTTGGAGTAACGTGCCAACCAGCCACTTTAAACCTGCTCAATGAAAGAGTGCACATGTGCCCACCCACCCACCTATATACATACACACAGAAAAAAAGCATAGGGCATCATGTCAGCTAACCATTCTTAACGTGCTTAAGAAGTGCACGAGGACATGCAGAGGAGGATATATGTGCACACACGCGCACAATCAGAACATTAAAAAACTGTGCGTACAGTGTACGTCGTACACAATGAACCGGGAGTGATGTGTGGGCCGAGCACTCACCCTGCTCGACGGGGTGCACATGCATGCACACACATACACACCCACACAAAAAACACACACAAGCGCACAATCAAATGTGCGTACACACGATGCATTGGGAGCGGTGTGATGGCCAGGCACTCACCATGCTTGACGGGGGTGCACGTGCATGCACACACACGCAAGCACACTACCAAATGTATGTACACACAATGAATCGGGAGCGATAGTTTAGCCAAGCACTCACCCTGCTCAACAAGGGTGCACGTGCATGCACACACACACACGCAAGCACACTACCAAATGTACGTACACACAATGGATCGGGAGCGATAGTTTAGCCAAGCACTCACCCTGCTCAACAAGAGTGCACGTGCATGCACACACACGCAAGCACACTACCAAATGTACTTATACACAATGAATTGACAGCGATAGTTTAGCCAAGCACTCACCCTGCTCAACAAGGGTGTAGGGGTCCCAGCCTGCTGACAAGTGAAGGATGGAGCTCCACTTATCTGAGGCCACACGTGGGTCGCCACTCTCTACGCGCAAAATGAGGCTACCTTCCTCCAAGGTGTGGGGCCTGCGTGCGTGTGTGTATGTGTGTGCACGTGTGTGTGCATGTGTGTGCATGCATGTTTATATGTGTGTGCGTTTGCGTGTATGTGTTTACCTGTGTGTGCGCGTCAGCTTGATGTGTGCGAGTTTGTGTGCGAGATTGCTACATACACGCTTACATACACACACGCACATGCGCACACACACGCACACACACACACTTCCACACGCACACACACAACCAGAGACACACGCACACTCACACACCCAACCACCCACCCACCTGACCTCAAGGTTCCACGGAAGTCCCCGTCAATACATACACATACACGTTCAAATACATACATACACACACATACATATACATACACACACACACACACACGATGACCGGCTGACCTTGGGGGGCTCCTGAAGGTTCCACGGAAGTCCCCGTCAATACATACACATACACACACACGTACATTTACATGCACACACATACATACATACATACATACACACACATACACACACAATGACCGGCTGACCTTGGGGGGCTCCTCAAGGTTCCACGGAAGTCCCCATCAATGAGAGGCAGGATGAGAGCGTACGGTCCCTCTCCAGGAGGGCCTAGCTCGACCTGACACAGACACGATATCTAGTTGCTTTAAAATGCGATGGATCTACGTTGAGCAAGAGGTTTTGGTAGATGCGCCTTGTTGTAGGAGAGCTTAACAAACCCTTAGAAGTGTTTCCTGATCACGGAGGACAGGGGGAGCAACGGGTGTTTCCTGAACACGGAGGATAGGGGGAGCAACAGGTGTTTCCTGATCACGGAGGATAGGGGGAGCAACAGGTGTTTCCTGATCACGGAGGACAGGGGAAGCAAGAGGTGTTTCCTGATCACGGAGGACAGGGGGAGCACATGCTGGCTGGCTACGAAACCTAGCTCCTTCTGAGAGTTACGTACAGCAGACAGATGTTTATGGTTGGCCATAATCGTATGTGTAATATGTACACACCGTGTACGACCGTATAATTAGTGATATCCCTGCCACAATTGCCGTGTATACACCGTATATTCATGGTTCTGGCCAACCCTATATATGGTTTTGGCCAACCCTATGTATACAGCATATATTAATGTATATTTGGTAATTTCCCTGCCAAAATTGCCGTGTATACACCGTATATTCATGGTTCTGGCCAACCCTGCAAACCCTACAAACTTTCATACATACACACTTTTGCGTGCTAGCACACACGAGCGCACACACTCTTACAGAACGGAGCTCCATTCGACATTGCATTTAAAGTGTGTTGTGTGTGCTTGTGTTGTGTGTGCTTGTGTTGTGTGTTGTGTGTTGTGTGCTTGTGTTGTGTGTTGTGTGTTGTGAGTGTTGTGTGTGAAAGCGAAGGCTGCAATAAGAGTACAGAGCACTGCCAGATTGCGCAAGGGAGGTCCAATGCGTTACACATTGATAGGGTTGGCCAGAATTGTATATATACACCGTATATGACCGTATATTTGATGATTTCCCTGCCAATACCGTATATACCGTATATACACCGTATATATATGGTTCTGGCCAACCCTACACATTGACGATGGGAGCACGCAAATTAACCACAAAACAAAACACTTATCCGATGCGCAGATTGGTACGTAGCAATGATCTGATCTGAGTTTGGTGCTTGTCTAAACAGAGGCATGCCTGACAGCGCATGCCCTGACAGCCCTGACAGCGCATGCTGTGACAGCCTTGACAGCGCATGCCCTGACAGCCCTGACAGCGCATGCCGTGACAGCCTTGACAGCGCATGCTGTGACAGCCCTGACAGCGCATGCCCTGACAGCCCTGACAGCGCATGCTGTAACAGCGCATGCTGTAACAGCGCATGCTGTGACAGCCTTGACAGCGCATGCTGTGACAGCCCTAACAGCGCATGCTGTGACAGCCCTAACAGCGCATGCTGACAGCCCTGATAGCGCATGCTGTGACAGCCTTGACAGCGCATGCTGTGACAGCCCTAACAGCGCATGCCCTGACAGCCCTGACAGCGCATGCTGACAGCCCTGACAGCACATGCTGACAGCGCATGCTGTAGCCACCTACAAGGTTTACAAGGCTCACTAGGAAAAGGCCTTCAGTCAAGAAGCATGACTGCTCGCCTGTTCATGAAGTAATTTAAAGTTCATGAATGAATTTTATGGAGTAAAGCAAGTAAGCAGCCACCTACCAAGAGGAACTGCGTCTCGGGCGGTATGCTGAGAGTGCTGCTTCGCCACTCAGGCGTCATCCACCACAGCTTGCAGCGTGCAGACATGAGCATGCGACCAGGGGCGAGCTGCGCGTACCAAAAATAGGAATGGAATGGACACACACGCACACGTGTGAGGTGCGGGGCTCACTTAGCAACGTGCAACGGTGAGCTACTTTTGCCTCTCACGGCTTGTAGATTGCCGGCGTGAGCATGTGGCTCGCCAGTGCAAGCTGCGCGAACCAAGAACAGGTGCAATGGACACACACTTCGACACTCAGGTGTCATCCACCACAGCTTACAGCGTGCGGACATGAGCATGCGACCAGGGGCGAGCTGCGCGTACCAAAAATAGGAATGGAATGGACACACACACACACATACACACGTGTGAGGTGCGGAGCTCACGTTGCAACGTGCAAGGGTGAGCTACTTTTGCCTCTCAGGGGTCATCTACAACGGCTTGTAGAGTGCCGGCGTGAGCATGTGGTTCGCCAGTGCAAGCTGCGCGTACCAAGAACAGGATTGGAATGAACACACACGCACACGTGAGGTGCGGGGCTCACTTAGCAACGTGCAAGGGTGAGCTACTTTTGCCTCTCAGGGGTCATCGACAACGGCTTGTAGATTGCCGGCGTGAGCATGTGGTTCGCCAGTGCAAGTTGCACTTATTAACAGAGCTGCACTGAGTATCAAGAATTGTATGAAGTGCTGCACCCTGTATAAGAGCTGCACTAAGTATCAAGAATTGTAGAAATTGCTGCACCCTGTATAAGAGCTGCACTAAGCACTAAGTATCAATAATTGTAGACAGTGCTGCACCCTGTATAAGAGCTGCACTAAATATCAAAAATTGTATAAAGTGCTGCACCCTGAATAGAGCTGCACTGCAAAGAAATTGCGAGCAAACAGTGAGAAGAGCTGCACACCAAAGAAAAGTGCAAGCCAATTGTGAGGAGAGTGTGCCAAGACAAGGAAGGCGGCATGGGAGCGTGGCATAGTTTTGGATGGAGGGCGCCTTTGCTCAGCGATCTGCCACCATTCAGCCTGCAGCAAGGAGCCAGCGAGCAGGAACGTCAGAATTGCGTCCGGGCCACTCTTACTGCCTTTTGATTTGATTTGATTTGATTGATGACTGTGATGGCTGAGATGTACAAAACATAGACTCCACCTCCCTTGGCCAGACCTTGAGCACACACACACAAACACACACACACACCATCACCATCACTCAGTTGTTGAGCAGACACTCAACAAACTTAATCCTGTGCCCACTTATCTCACCACGACCATATGGTCACCATACCAACGGCGTGAGGGAGCAGCCCCAAGCAAAAACTTACCTCAGAGCAAAACAACGTCTCAGAGGTCAGCTTGTGAAATGCAGCACATCATACAGTGTAAGACTATATAGTGTGTGTGTATGTGTGTGTGCGTGTGTGTGTGTGTTGTGTGTGTGTGTGTGTGCGCGCGCGCAGGGTACGGTACCAGAAGTGGAATACAACAGTATTCCCGTACCTCCACGAGCCTGACTGCAAGGGCTACCAAAGCAAGTCAGGGTCGCCAAAGCGGTATACATAGGGTTAGCCAGGACCGTGTATATACATTGTACATGACCGAAAATTTTGGTGATTTCCCTGCCATAAATACCGTATAAACACCATATATACAAAAAACCCTGTTGTGGTCACATGCGCACACACACACACACACACACGCACACACACACACACACACTCATATCCCACACATAGGCACACACACACACACACACACACACACACACGAGTTTTTCCCACCTTGCCAGCAAGGGAGTCCAGTATGTGCGCACCTCAGCCCCCCATTTCAGTTTATCATGGACGCACACACACCCAGTACCAGATTGAAGAGGGGATCAATTTCAAAGCCTGGTTTTTCTTCTCCTCCCATGTTTCTTTCCCCGCACCTTGCCAGCAAGGGAGTCCAGGATGCTGCTGTTCTGCCCCCCTGGTGTGGACATGCCCAGCACCAGGCTACCGTTGCGTGATGCCTCATGGTTGCAAAACATGTTGGGGGGCAGCTCAGACAGTAGGGGGCGTAGCAGGGAGGTGCCCTGTGTGTGCGCACATATATGTGTGTGTGTGTGTGTGTTTGTGTGTGTGTGTATGTGTGTGTGTGTGTGTTTGTGTGCGCGCGTGCATATATGTGTTTGCGTGTTTGCTTGGGTGCTGAAACCCCACGAGAGATGACTTCCTATACGTCCTGGATCCGTATGCACATGTTTACCCGCACCTCAGATGTGGTGGTATGCTGCTGCACTCGCACTGCATTGCCTTCATAATTGAGGGGTAACACACTGGTGGTGCGTCGTGCCTTGGCCTTGGCTAGCTGCTCTTGAAGCTTTGCCAGCTGCTGTGCACTGTGCATGCATGTGTGCGTGTACGTGTGAGTGGGTAGATGTGTGTACGTGTGTCTGATTGTGAGTGTGCGTGTGCGTGTACATGTGTGTGTCTGTGTATATCTGTGTGTCTGTGTATATCTGTGTGCATGTGTGTGTATATGTGTGTGTTTGTGTGTGGATGTGTGTATGTGTTTGTGCGTGTGCGTGTGTGTGCGTGTGTGTGCGTGTGTGTATGTGTGTGTGCAGGAACAACAGATCCGGGTTTTTGTGACTATCACGCAGGTGTCTATGGGCGTGCGAACCTGAGGCCGTGAGGGAGACAGTTCTGGAGCTGGTCAGATTGAGGGGCAGGCTCATCTTGGAGCATACTTGTGGATGCTACAATGGAACCAGGAGAAGCTCTGTTGCTCAGGCTGTTCAGACGCTGCTGACCGCCTGCACGAGTTTTGTTAGTACAGATAGCAGCAATATAGAAAGACCTTGTGTGACCCTCCCTTTCTAAAGTGTTTTAATCCTACCTGCTGCTCGTTGCTCGCTCTGCAGCGCTGCAATACGCAGGGGCCCACGAACACAACTACTTTTCAAGAAGTACCGCTTTGCGCTGCTAGCCCTGCTTGAGGCCTTGAGCCAAGAGCAGTTAGCAGGACTTTTAGCGTGAAATGACCTGTTGAAAATGTGTGTATATGCATGTGTGTGTATGTGCGTGTGTGTGTGTGTGTGTGTGTGTGTGTGTGTGTGTGTGTGTGTGTGTGTGTGTGGGTGGGTGGGTGGATGGGCGTGCATTGTAAGATCGCTCGTGCGTGTGTGTGCTGCGTAACCCATGCTGCGTAACCCATAGTTCACAAAGCTGACACGGGGGTCTCACAGAACCATTGCACACACTTACCGAATGACTTTGTGACCAAGTTGAGTAGATGGCCCTAGCATTTGCCAAGTGGCCAAGGGGAGCAGAAACAAGTCAGCCTGCAAATTCGCCCGACGTGGGATGGAGGAACGTCCATATCATTAATAGTGATATTGTTTTGTGTGTTTTTACAGGGTTTTTGTTTTCCAGGATGGACACGGGGAAACACAGCGGACCAATGATATAATTAGGAAGAATGTTGGACTAATTGGGGGATCATCGATAATCAAAAAGGATGTTGGACGCCCCAAGCCAAATGATTTGGTGGCCTGCTATTTGCCTGATCGTTGTACGGGCAGGGGTGCCTGCGAATTTTCGTACTACTAGCTCCCTCACAAAATGATCTAATGTACTTCAGTTCAGTACAGCAATGTACCTGTACAATGACGATGTGAGATTTGAGGTTTGAGCCTTTTGATTGAGAGAGCCATTTTGTATCAGGTGAAAAGTACGGCCTTTTCAAGAAAAAACTCTGCTGTAAGATGAAGCAACCTACGTCGGCAAAAGACTGCACTTGGAGCTTATTCTAGGCGGCTTGTTTCTTACCTCTTACTTTAATCATGTGTACGTCATCATGCGAAAGGGCCCGCAAGCAAGCTCCTCACTACCCACACCAATAAAACCAGATTTGTAACTCACAGAATTCCCAAAATAGTGACGCTAATTTAAATCTTTCTCCCCCCCTAAATATTGCTGTGCAAAATACCGCAGGCCTTGCCTGTCCCAGACCCTTTTTGCATCTGTTCGTGCCGTAGAAAGTGTAATACAGTTTTCTCCGTCCATCATTCCCTCCGCAGTGAACATGCAAGGAAACAGTTGCTATGCGGTAGCCGGGCCTTGAGCCTGTGCCTGCAGCTTTCTGCTATCTAATAATAACCCAGGACTATCCCGAGAGCCAAATTGTGATCTGGTAGGTGATCAGGATGTCTGAGGAAAAGGAGAGGCTCTGATTCATTCCCTCTGTTTAGCTGTGGACGTCCTGGCCACAACTAGAGGTCAGAAGAAGGTCTGCAAAGTCTTTTTTTGCTATGATCTAATGTCTGGTCTGTATTGTTTATAAGTCTATGAAAGTCTGAGTCTGTAAAAAGCCTTATGGTCTTTTATATGTCCTTGTAAGTCCTTTATACGCGTCTGTGATCACCTGTCTGATCTTGTCAAAGTGTCCGAAGTTCGTTGTGTATTTTAGGCAGGGCTGTGCAATGACGGTCTGACGGTACATTCCGACAAAACACGGTCTGACGGTTGACGCCGTAATTTGACGGTCTTAGCCAAAATGACATTCTCTTAAAGCCCCTCCCTTAATCATGCTGGCTGTGTCATCACTACCAGCGGAGTCTTTTCTTTTTCTTTTCTAAAAGCCAAAAGCTTTGTGTCATGACCAGGAAGCGTACTGTAATTACAGTGCAAAATGGCTCTGACTTTGTACACAGCCTTGATTTTAGGTCTTCTGCGTGGTCTTGGTCTGACATTAGCCTGTTCCTGTTTCCTTTTACAGCCTGGTCTTTGAGGGACGTGTCTGTCTGTCTGTCTGTCTGAGGTCTTGTGTCTGTCTGAGGGATTTAGTCCCTCGAGATGTAGCAAATTAGTCCCAGAGGTGGTATTAAGTGGTTGGGTGGTAACTGGTACTAGATCTTCACCACAGAAAAGAAGAATTAAAGACCAATGAAAATCTAGAGGGTTGCAGGCTTGGCCTGAAACTGGGTCTTGATGAGAGGTACTAAGAAGCTTTCAAAGGAAAGTTTCAACATTAACATTCTCCTTGTTTCTAATTAATCCGCAGGTGTTATTAATGAAGCTGCCCTCTCGTAAATAAAGAAATTGCACGCAATATAGACATGGTGGCTCCTTTGGTTTGATTTTATGGTCGTCCTCACTGCATGATAACGACATAGTTGCATTTGTTACTTTGAAGATGATATGGCTTTGTGTGACGGTCATGCCAAATAGGCGGCATCAATGAATGTGACTCTCCCTGAGTTTAATTATTATTATTTGTTAATTGTCAATTGAGGTTTTTTGCAAAGGTAGTTGTGCTTATTAAAACTGTTGATTTGCTTGCCAGAAAGTGGTTCAGGCAGTGGATGTGGCATCATAGTTGCAATGACGTGGCTTGCCACAATTATTCCCTGTCCTTCTTCATATCTCCTGTGCGCCTTCTACCTAACCTAAGAACTTGAAATGCAGTTGCTTCACTTTGCTGTTTGCCTCAACAAGGCTGACAGGCTTCCGGTGCTTGTAGTAAGAGTGTGTAATGCAAGGGATTATATTTAGAGGCGAATATTCAGCACACTTGACTGTGTTTGGAGCGGTTAAATTCAACCGCGGTTGAAATATGCGGTTGAAGCAGTTGAAATTAACTGCACAGTCTGGTACAGTTGAAGAGCGGTTGAAGCGGTTGAAATCAAACGCTCCTCGGTTGAAATCCACATTGACATTGAATTCAACCGCTTCAACCGCACTTCAAGTGATGCCTGTTTTGTCTGACGTGACTGATTCTGTCCCAGTTAATCTGAGCGTCTGGTCTTGGTCTTCGATACCAAATGCAAGGCAACAGGTGATAAATCAGGTAGCCGGGCCCTGAGCCTGTACCTGCAGCTGTTACATGAAATTAACCCAGGACTACCTTGAGAGTCTAAGACATTGTGGTATTTTAAAGAGAGTAGGAAACAAATTTACAAATAAGATCATTACCGTACAACCCTTACATCACCCCGCATAAATATCTTTTTTGACCCTGCGGGGTGACTGCGGGAAGCTAAAATAATGATTTAATTTTGGGGTGCGTGACGTGCGGGAGGGTGTGAAAATATATATTTTGTGAGCGATGAGTGCCCAGTTTTTGGGACTGGGCTTTCCGGCTCCCCCTGAGCCTCC
>Ga0307972_1002162_pt1 | contig 10372 bp, 12 predicted proteins | sample OrgLakmetagen780_FD_201848 | JGI IMG/M metagenome (GOLD analysis project Ga0307972, IMG submission 201848) | Saline water microbial communities from Organic Lake, Antarctica - #780 | ecosystem: Environmental > Aquatic > Non-marine Saline and Alkaline > Saline | place: Antarctica: Organic Lake...
CGCTCATAACCTCAATGAATGCGTTATTTTGCTTAGCCATTAGCTCGTAAGCCTTGCCAATTTCTATGTTAGCATTTGATTCTCTGGACTTCTTACCTTTGAAAAAAGCAACTATTCCACCAATAGCCCCCGTAACTGCTGTTACAATTACGCCTATGTTATCTGAAAATACACTCATTACTTATTTATTTATCATCTTAATATAATCTTTATTCCAATTTTTCCAGAATATCCAATGAATTTATTAGGCAAATCTCGCCTTTGTACAAATTCAGAATCTAAAAATAAACCTACTCCCTTAGTAAAATACCAAGTAGTCTGAAGATTAGCTTGTGTATGCAAACCTCCTAGCTCATGTCTTGAAAGCATACCACCTCCAACCGTAGCGGTGAAATCTACATTCTTAATCCACTTGTTAAAGGTATATCCAAAGTTAGCCGTCATTCTGTAAAGCTCACCACCTTTTAAATCTGCATATTCTATTTCAGGTCGCATCAAAAAATAAGAACTTCCCTTTTGCCATCCTCTAAATTCGGCAGCTACATTTACATTTGTAGTGAAAGGATGGTTACCTCTTTCATCTCCTACAAGTGCTAATCTTGCATCTTGTGAAATGTTAAGGCTTATACCTTGTCCGAAAGATAAAAGTGGAAATAATAAGATTATGAATAGTTTCATTTGCTTAATGTATAATCTGAAGCCCGTAATCCTCCGAATGTATCTCTTGAAACAACTTGCTGTATAAAGGCTTGCTCAATACACCAATCTTGAATGTCTAGGTAATCAGTAATTACACTTGGAACGCTACCTAAAAGCTGATCAAACATTACGTTAACCATATCTCGAGGGATAGTCTCGTAATAATCGACAACTACGTGTTTTTTAATAATTGCAGTTTCTATGGTTTCGTATTCTCCTGTTGTATTTCCTTCTGCGTCAAAGATTTCGCTTTGGGTTTCAATAATCTTTTCAAATTGTTGCGTATAAACAACACGACCCTTAAAGCCTTGTGAAAGCGGTTGCACTACTTCCATTTCTATTATTGCAGGCATTTCGTTAACGTCCTTTTTTGGAAAAGTTAATGAGTTGACTGCATCTGCAATGCTAGAAAATCTTTCTGCTTGTTGCTTCCATTGCTCGTGTGTAATATTTGTAATTGTTGTAAGTTTCATATTGTATATATTAATAAGTTATACCTGCTCCACCGTTATAATTGTCTGTAATATTTTGCTGAGTCCATCCGTTACCCTTTACTATTACTGTTTCTTTTAATTTTCCAATAAGGTTTAACCTATCCGTAAAAGTTTCATCCCCTAAGTTAACAACGCTATCTCCATTATAAAATGTAAATCCTACAGGCAAATTTTCTGTTTGCTCGATAACCCCATCAATAAATAAGCTTATACTAGTTCCGTTTAGTGTAACACCTAAAATATATTTTTGACCTACTGTAGGTATAAAGTTAGTTCTTATCCCAAATCTATTGTTGGATGAATCCCATATTTGAAAAATAATTTGGTTTTCAAAAAAAACTAGCTGCCATTCTTGAACACCGCTTAAACTTGATTCTCTTTTTGAAACTAACCACGCCCTATCACTAGAATTAAAATCATCAAAAACAACCTCGGTTTTAATTACAAAATCCGTATTATTTCCATTTCCATCGGTAAAACTAAAATCATCTTTATCTCCTATATATACATACTGGTTTTGTAAGGCAAAAGTATAATATTCGCCGTTTCTGCTTATCGCACCGTTTAAAGTACCATTGTACCCATTAACTAAATCAATAGCATCTCCTGTGGTTTCGTCTAGTCTGTAGTAAGCAACCGCATTATCAAACATTGCGTTTCTTGCTCCTGCCCTCAATCTACTTGCCGCTATTATTCCCATGTTCATATTATGCTAGTTTTAAAGTTCCTAAAATTGTAGATACATCGCTTCCATCGGTTCTGATTCCGAAAAAACAATGTTGTTCTGCGGTTTCCGCTAGAAATACTGAAGGCACATTTAAAGTTCCCCCTGATTCTGCTGAAAATGTTACTTGTCCTGTGCCTCCTTGCTTGCCTTGGAATTCTAAGTTAGCAGGTAGCCCGTTAGGCACTACAACCGTACACGCATTAGAGAATATTAAAAACTTATCTACATCGGTAGCTAATAGAATATAACTAGATGCTGTAACTGTTTTGTTGGTTCTTGCTGTAAGATCTTCGCCTGCAGGTCCTGTTTCTCCTTGAGGTCCCGTGTCTCCCGTGTCTCCTTTAGGTCCTGTTTCTCCTGTGTCTCCTTTAGGTCCTTGTGGTCCAGTTAATGAATCTATAAAATCCTGTTGACTTCCAGTGTTTCCAGAATTTAGCCATACTTGATAAGCTGAATCACCGTCAGCACCATCAGAACCAATAGCACCATCCTCTCCTTTAATTGAATCTATAAAGTCTTGCTCAGTTCCTGTATTGCCTAAACTTAACCAAACATTATAAGCTGAGTCACCAATATCTCCCTTTTCACCAATTAAAGAATCTAAGTAATCTTGGACTGTACCTGTATTTCCCCTTGCTAACCAAACATCATAAGCAGAATCACCAACACTTCCATCATTTCCATCATTTCCATCGTCTCCTTTAGGTCCTGTTTCTCCTTGTGGTCCTGTCTCTCCCGTGTCTCCTTTAGGTCCTGTTTCTCCTTGTGGTCCCGTGTCTCCCGTGTCTCCTTTAGGTCCTGTTTCTCCTTGTATTCCTTGAGGTCCCGTGTCTCCCGTGTCTCCTTTAGGTCCTGTTTCTCCTTGTGGCCCCGTTAAATCAGAAGTTGTGAAGCTTGTTTCGTCTGTAAAATTAAATGTAAAGGTTCCGTCGAGGTTGTCAACAACGTCAACAATCCCGTTTCCGTCGTCGCCTTGTGGACCGGCTGGAACGAATGATTCCCAATTTCCGCTTGGCGGTTCTGAATTAGTGTTGTTAACTACTGCAATGTATAAAGCGGAATTAATCAAAACAACATCGTTTATTTCAAAGTCTGTAGTATTGTCCCAATTCCCGCGCCACGTAATTGGCTTTTGCTTTCGAAAAAAAGTAAAAAGAAATGATTCACCAACAAGATAATTTTCAGAAATTATGCCTGTTATTTCATAGGCTTCAAAATCGTTTGTTGTAATATCTGGGGACGTCAAATCAATAGTAAATCCACTATTAACAAATATTAACCGAAAGTCGTTTGAAAAATTTGTCCCAGTGTTCACGTCTATAAAGTAGAAGGAACCGTCAACCGTTTGTATCATTTGGAAACCTTCCGAGACACTTAAATTTGACAAGTCGTTCGAAATCCCCTCGTAATAAATAAAGCTATCAAAACCGATTGTCTTCGCTCTTATTGTTGCGCTTGATAGTTCTTCGTTAAAGGTGTTAATTAAGCGTAAACGGCCCGTTGTTTCGTTGTATGAAAACGAGTTTGCTTGCGCTTGAAAAATCCGCGAGTCAATTTCAAAAACAAGTTGTTCTTGCGCGTCAAAAAACTTGATCTTATTTTGCTGAACGATTCCACTTACTATTGTAGACCCGCCCCCGCCCAATCCAAGGTTGCGAATTTCTTGTTCAGTTAAATATAGTCCTTGGTGATCGTGATTTATGTCTGCGTAGGTTGTCGGTAAATTATCAATGACATTTTGAATGTCGTCTATTTGCGCCTGACTTGCATTCCCCAAAGTTGCGGGTCTATAAGTTAAGGCGTTTAGGTTTGTGATTGTGTCTTCAATATTTGTATAAACAACCCCGTCAACCTCAACTTCGTCAAATCTTATATTTGTGAGTAAAGTTTGTCTATTATCGTAAACATTGACAACGTCAATTGTTGAGGTTCCAACCTTGCGAACGTTAAATATTTTGAATACTTCGTAACCGTTGACGTTGAATTTGTTTGTATTTACGTCTGAAAATGTCGCAATTATAGCCATTGATCGCGTTTTATAGTTTGTGATTTGTAAGTCCGGTTTGCTTCGGGCGAACCTCTAAACATTACCCGCAATTCTTCTGTAAAAAAAATGAAGTGTTGGACTTCGTGCCAATATTGGCTTGCGATTTGTTGACGCTTAGTCTTCAATTCTTTTTCGCGTTGTCGATCAATTTTTTGACCGTCTTTAAAATCTTTGACAATCATTCCAAAAGGTGTCGAAACGTCGGCGCTTTCAAACATATAAAGCGTGTATGTAAATTCAATTAAAACGCGTTTGAGTCCCGAATGACTTCTTTTGTCGTCATCATAAAATCCGCCTTCCAATAATTCTGTATAGTCGCTAGGTTCTTTAATTATTGCGTTGTAAAGTTCCGGACCAATTAAAGGTTTTAATAAACTGATTTGCGCGTCTTCGATAAATTGATTAAAGAATTTATCCTTTACGTGCGCGCTCAAAGGCTTAACCCCTTGGACTTCTTGCAATGTTATGATTCTAGTCATTTTCTTCAGTTTTTTGTGGTTCTCCTTCGGTCGAATCTTCTTCCAATAAAGAAACAAATTTTACTTCAAAGTCAAAACAGTTTTTCAAAGCTTGTTTTAATTTGGATTTCTCATGATTGACGTTTTTTTCGTAAAATTCCATCGCTTCGCGCATAGCTTCACCGCTTGACCCGAAGAATGAATTGTCCGAATCCAATAAAATTGGCGGTGGATTAAAGTAAGCCGCGCGAATATTGTCTTTTATTGTTTTTTCGTTTTTCTCAAATATTCCGTCTTCTGAAACGCTTTCAACGTCAATAACTTTGATTAATTTGTCAATGTCATCTTGTTCAAATTCCATACATAAATGAAGAAATCCTTCATTGTTTTCGGCTCCTAAGAAATCCTTTAATTGTGACGCGATATTGTCTTTTTTACTCCATTCCCTTTTTTCGGCCAACGTCGCGGGGTCCAATTGGTCGTCCGGAAAGTTTAAATAAGACGGCATTTCCGGCGGTGTAATAATTATTTTTTTGTTTAAAAATCCGCCGCGAATTCTTTTGTTTCTATGAAGCTGAATTCGAAAATCGGAATCGGCGTCGTTCATTACTGAATGAATAAACGCTAAGGGGTATCGATATTTGCGTTTTGAACCGTTGAAATAAAAGATTTGCCCTTTGTATTTCTTAACGTCGCCCGCCTTTTTTATTTGTTCTTTTACAACTTCTATGTTGGGATTAAATACATGATATTGGTATTTGCTTGCGGCGTCCTTTTCTTCTTTGTATTCGTCAAGGTATTCTTGCCAATTAGAGGAAATAACAAACATTGTCGGGTTGCCTAATGAATCTACGTCCTTTATTCGAACGCTCGTAAACGGCAACGATTTAAATTGCTTGCGTTGGCCCAAAGCGTTGTATTTAACAAGAACATAAAAACCCCGGTGGTCTTTGTATTCTTCGGCAATGTCTTCAATTAACTCGTTAAAGTTTTGATCTTTGTTTGCTTTTTTTTCAGTCAATTCCGGGTCCCCCCGACCAATCAAAAACCGTTTAAATAAATTTGAAGTCGAAGAACTGTTAATCGAATGTTCGATCAAGTTTTCAATTTTTTCCGAATAGTTGTTTTCTTCGCCGTTGGCAATACATGAAGCTAACCAGTTAAGAGGTTCGACCTTCTTCGGGGTGTCAATATACGGGGCGTAAATAACGCGCTCTTTGCCGCGTCCGAACCCCCTTATTTTATTACGATCTTGTTTCATATTGTAAATTTACAAAAAAAGGGCAAACACTTGTATAAATGTTTGCCCCTTAATAGTTTAAAATTGTGAATCTACTTATTTAAAATCTCCAAAAGGTCGTCTTTTTTTGCTTTTGGGTCAAAGTCGATTCCTTTTTTAGTCAATAGGGCGATAACTTCTTTTTTTGACATTTCAACTGAACTGTCTTCCGGAAGAACTTTGAACAAGTCTTCGCCTTTTGGGTGGTTTTTCAGTAGGTGGTCGGCTTGTTTTTTTGTGATTTTACCGTTATAAACACGGCCACGAAGACCAAAGCCTAACGGCAAACCGTTGTATTTTGGCTTTAATTCATAATCGTTTTTTGCTTCTTTACTCATTGTACGAATGTATTTTAAGAATTCATTTTTAAAACTGCTTTCACAATTTATGCAAGTCAATTCTTGATTAAAATAGTTTTTGTAATCTTTGGCAAAAGCCAAAACAAGTCTCGAACCGTCTATTTTGTCGGTACGGACTTGTTCGGGTGTATATTGTTGCCAATCATGGGTCATTTATTACGGTGTAACGGTTGACAACTTGTTTTCAAAAGCCGTTAACGTCGTGTCGTAATCGGTGTCAAGATACGTCAAAGGAACCCTTGGTTCAAGCGATAAAGGATTTGAAGCCAATGTCAAAGTAAAGGCGCCGTCATTTTCTTGAGAATTCTTGGTCCCCTCGCTAATTTCAAGGCCGTTTTCATAACCTAAAACTTCAAACGCGTCAAGGTTGTCAATTCCTTTTGCTTTATTCTGAACGATTACAACAACATTTGCGCCGTCAATAAAAGCGTTGATTTGATCTTTAGCCGTTGGTGTTAAATTGTAAATCCTTCCTACATATCGATGAATGACCTTATTCAAAGAATCGTCATTTACTTCTAATTCATAATTAAATGAATTAATTTGTTTAATTCCTTGAATCAAAAAACCTTCGGTTTCTTCTTTCAATACAACGTTTATTTTTCCGTCGGTTTCAACGGTTGACGCAGTTCGGTTAATGTCTTCTGAATTTACAATCAACGCGTTTGTCTCAATCCCTTGGGACGGCGGGTTTGCACAATCAAATAGCAAATCCTCGGATATTTTCTTAATACAACTCATGGTTTTCTAAGGTTTTAAAATTAATATGCGGCAACTGCCAAATAAGATTCAAGGAATTTTGCGTCCATGTTATAAGCCGCGTCGATGTTATTTGTTTTTGACTTCTTGTCATAAAAAGCATCCAAATAGTCAAAGTCTCCAACATTTACAGTCCCTAAAGGAATGTTTGAAGGAACAGTTAACAAAGCCCTGTTTGGTAAATGGTAGGTTGTACCGTTATCCAAATAAGAATTGATAAACTGGTCCCACTCGTTCATCATGTTAACAACTGGAATCCCGCGGAATATTAACTCCCCGCCGTTTTCTAATCTCGTTAACAATCCGCCGTTACTTTCTTTCTCTTCATAGGTGGTCAAAAGGTTGTCGTATATTGTACGTGTAACCATAAGACGTTTACCTTGTAAAGACAATAAACGGGAATCGGCTTTTTTATACATTGAGCGAAGGATATTTAATCCTTCATTTGCCTCTAGTTCTTGATCTGCATAAGACGTTCCTGCGTTCTTTGCAATCTCAACATATTGCGACGCTGTGTCTGGAATATCGGTTTCAATTTGTGTCCAAAGTCCGTTGATAACATTAATTAAGTCAGTATCAAAACCGTTTGTGAATATTCCGCCCCCCGAAACATTGTCCGCAGTGACATCTGAGAACCATGCTTTCCATGGGATTTCTTCTTGTAACGCGCCAACGGCCGCCGTAATCAAGAATTGCGCTAAAGCGGGATAGTTGTCAATTACATTGTAAAAATCTGGATTCATTCTTGAAAACTGATTAATCAATTTATTTTGTTCGTTGACCGCCGGCGAACAATGAACAAGTCGACCTTCAAAGCGACCTGGGGTCCAAGTCTTTTCGCTAAGGTTTAGCGCTTGCGCTTCGTTGGTTGTACAATCGGCTTTCATTGCCTTCGTGAACATTCCTAAACGTCCACTAAATACTATTTGTTTGTTGTAAAGAATGCCTTCTTCAACTTCATGGTTGTCAGTCAATGCTCGCATTGAAAACACCATTTCGCCGATTACTTCGGATAGTTGTTTAAGTTCTTCTTGATTGAACTCAAAGCCTGCGAAATTTAATTGTGATCCTGCCATAATAGATTTATTTTCTTAATTGATTTTTAATACTTCCTTTTTTGTGTGTTGGGAATGCCGACTTTCGGAAGCCTTCGTCTGTCTTTGGTTTTGAAGGGTTTTTATTTGGAATTTCAAAATCGGAAACAAGGTTTTTTATTTCTTCAATTTCCTTTTTAGCCTTTGCAGTCAGTTTCATTTGCTCCTTAAGCTTAGTTTCCTTTTCTTCATTCATTGCCTTTTCCGCTTCGTACTTTTGTGACATTTCGTCAAGGTCCTTTTTCATTTGTTCCAAGTCTTCGTCGCCTTCGTCGCTTATTTCTTCAACTGAAACAACAACGCCGTCTTCAACGGTCATGACTTGATTTCCAACGGTATATGAACCGGTTTCGGCTTGTACTTTGTCGCCTTCACTAGGCGTTTGGTCCGGTTCTAATTCCGGGAACATTAAGACGTTGCCGTCGGCGTCGCTTAATTCCAACATTGCCTTTGTGGAAAACGAATTCAAAACGTCTGTAATTCGATCAAGCAATCCTTTTTTGCTTTTTTGGTCTAGTTTCATAAATTTGGGGTTATTAGGGTTATTTAATTTTAAGTCAAGTTTTGCGACGGCCTTTAAGTTTGCGTCGTTTTTATTGGTTCCGCTTTTTTCAATTATTGCGGTTGCAAAACCAAGCGTCAAAAGTTCTTTTTCTGTTAAAAATGTTTCGCGGGCCATTAATGGGGCGATTGCAATTTTTGGTTGGTTGAGTTTTTCAGAATAAAAAGAAACAAAAGCGTTTTCAACTTTCTTTAATTCAATTGAAAATTCCTTTAGATAATCCGCGTCGCCTTCGGGTCCCGCAAATGGATTGTGAATCATGAATTTAGTCCCTTTTTCAACCTCGCGTTCGTCGCCTAACAACATTAATTTGGTAGCGGCGGATGCGCAAAAGTTTCTTGCAATTGTTTTTTTTGGAATGTCAAACGAATTAAGATAGTCAAAGATTTCGTCGGAGTGACTTACATATCCACCGACGGAATTTATATTTATTATCATTTTGGAAGGTTCCGGAAATGCTTTCATTTGTTGAATGATGTCTGTCATTTGTACGTCAACACCGATTTCCCCTTCAATGTAAATAATTGCTTCCATATTGTGCAAATTAAATATTTATGTTGATATTTTATTATTATAAGATTTTACGAATTAATTTTTTGACGTAATTTATAAATGACCTTTTGAACCTTGTCTTCTGAACAATTGAATTCAATTGAAATGTTGACATAGGTTTGCATCTTTGAAACTTCTTTGTCTATATAGTGTTGATACAATTTCCACATTTGCAAATAATCATACCAAACAAGCGAAACAACTCCAAGATCAAAAAGTTCTTTTAATAGTCCTTGTTCTTCAAGGCTCAACAACTTGTCAGCTAGTTTAAAATTTTCCTTCGGGGCATTTGTCATTTGATCTAAGTTTAGCAATTAAGGGACACTTGCAAAGGTTGCAATAAGCGCCGTTTATTTCTTCTATTTGGTTATCCTTCAATATTTCGATTTTACCTTTTTTAATATGCTTGCATTTTATGCAAATTTTGGATTTGCGCTTCGCTTCTTCGGTTTCTAATCCTAAAAAGAAATTGGCCCAACCTTTTAAAAATTGCTTCATATTGTCGCGCGTTCTTGAATTTCAACGAAGTCTTCGTCGGCCTTTTTAAATTCAGTAAGCGCCAATTGATTTGGCGGTATTTTACGAACGGCGCTTTCAAACGTTTTGCTTAATTGATTGTAATTTATTAGACTGTTTTCAAGTTTGGAAGAAGAACCAAACGAACTGCCATTTGAACCCCTTGACGCTAAAGGAACGCCGCCAAAGCTTTGATTAATTGCCGAAACAACGCCCCCCAATGGGGACGCCATGGCTTTTTTATTAACGATTGCTTCGCCGCGTTCCGCTTCAATCATTGTTCCCCCTTGGGAATGTGGACGACCGCCGATTGACATTCCGCGGGCCGCTTTTGGAACGGAAGGCGGTTTTGTACTTACTATATCGGCAATTGCTTTGGCTCCGGCCGCGGCGGTTAATCCGGCTAATACAAAGTTAAAAGGCGGTGGTGCTGATGCAAGGGCGGCCGTTACTCCTTGTTGTGTATTGATTAAACTTTGAGCGATTGCGACGGCTTTGCCCGCGGCGGATTGTTTGTCAACTATTTGTGATAAAGCATTTAAACCCGCCTTTGCAATATCAACTTTTTGCGCTTGTAATTGCCCGTCAAGGTCGGCTTGGAATTTATTATACTTTTTATTAATTAACGTTTTGTCGGCGCCTGTTTTTTCGGCGTTTGCAATTTCAAGTTGACGTTCGCGTTCAAGTTGTTGTTGCTTGACAAGAAATTCTTGTTGAAAATCCATTTGCATTGAAGCAATTCGGTTTTCTCGGTTTATCGCTTGTCGTTCCGCTTCGGCTTCTTTGTTTGCAATTCGATTTTCTTCGTTTATTGCGTTTATAGCCG
>Ga0307972_1002165_pt1 | contig 10359 bp, 7 predicted proteins | sample OrgLakmetagen780_FD_201848 | JGI IMG/M metagenome (GOLD analysis project Ga0307972, IMG submission 201848) | Saline water microbial communities from Organic Lake, Antarctica - #780 | ecosystem: Environmental > Aquatic > Non-marine Saline and Alkaline > Saline | place: Antarctica: Organic Lake...
TGGGCTGCCTGTGTTGAGAGTTGCATTGCTGGTCAGGCGGCATCTGCCAAGTACCTGTCGCCAGACGCTTCCTGCACTTTGCTGCACAGCTTGCACTTTGACATAGGAGGGCGGCTGACTGACGACTGCTTGCACCAAGTCATGCAGCCGTTGGCAAAGAGGATAGAGGAGTGCAGGTGAGCTGGTCCCTGCTGGCTGTGCTTGCTGCTCCTAGTTTGCGCTCTTCCTAAGCTCCTTCAACCAATCCTGTTGGTTCATGCTAAAATGGCAGAAATGAAACTTGTAGTTGCAAACAATTCTGAGCTGCTGCTGAAGTCATTCATAAAGTTCTGCTCAAACTTATCGACACCTACTTTCTCCTTTGCGCAGCCCCGAATCATTAGCCCTGCTCACAGAAGTGGTGGCTTTGTTAGGCAAAGCGCCTGCAACTGGTAGCTGGCCAGAAGCTGTGCTTTCTGCTGCCTCGAGTGCGCTGGCAAAGCGTGACCTGTCTGGGCAGGCGCTGGGACGTGTTATGGCTAGCATCCCTGCTTTTGCAAGTGAAAATTTAGGCATCATTAGCCCGCCCCGTCTCGTTCCACCAACAACGGCAGCAAAAGCAGCAGCAGCAGCGGCGGCGGCGGCAAAAGCAGCAGCAGCAGCAGCAGCATCTGCACCAGCACCAGAACCACCAGAGCCAACACCATCGGCAGCAGCACCAATTGCAGATGCAGCAGCAACAGAAATATTTGGGGATGCAGCAGGACAACACTCTCCATTGAAAGCACCCTCAGCACAACCGCCTACTGATCCACCCACAGCACAGCCGCCCCAAAAGGCAGCCCCAGCACAGCCACCTGCACTCCAGATCGCCTCACCTGTGTCAGCCATGTTCGCAGTGTTTGATGCCCAGGCAGCAAAGAGCAGTCAAGACAGGCCCTCTGTGCAAGTGCCAGCATCTGCAACAGCGCCTGCACCTGAGGCAACGTTGCCAGCAGAGTTGCAGGTGGGTTTCTTCTTACGAAGTGCGTAGCGTACTATATTTAACCAACGGCTAAGGCAGTAGGGTGGGTGTATATTTAGGGTTGGCCCAAACCGTATATGGGATTTCCATGTACCGTATATATGCCGTATATGACCGTATATACACCGTATAACCGTATATACCGTATATAAGGAAATTTTAATATACTCAGAGTTATATCATAAGGGGGGCATTTTGTAGCTCTTGAAGAGCTGAGCACGCATGAATTAATGTTTCATACCCAAAAAATAAAAGGCTGGGGAGCTAGGCCTGCTTGAAGCCAAAAAGACCAAAAAGTGGCATTTTCAGTGTAAAGAGAGGCTTAACTACCATAACCATACATTATACAAAGTACTTAATGCAAATACATGCATATAAGTAAGTAAGAAGTTAAGGGAATGCTCAGTTCAAAAAGCCGCGAGAAAAATAAAATTGGACCAAAAAGAGCAAAAATCGCTTTTGCAAGGAATTGAACCCGAGTCTGGGGTGTACCACCTGCAAATACGGTCCATATACGGTCATATACGGTCAGAAATCTCAAATACGGTACCGGATATACGGCGTACCGAGGATACGGCGTAAATACGGTCATACGGTTTGGGCCAACCCTATGTATATTACTACTTATATTAAGAACTGCCTTCTGGAGTCGAACCAGCTTCACCGGTCACCGTTGGACTAACCTCCAGTTAGTTATACACCTTTTCTCAAGGGACGTGTACACACGTAATATCTCTGTCCTGAGCTTGACGCATTGCAAGACGTTTCAAATATGCCTCTTTCTGCAATCCCTTAAATACGCAAGCTACAAATTGTGACAGTCAGTCATGCCAAGCTATGCCCCGTTGTCCTTCTAAACAGGTTGGAGCCCTGGTGGAGGTGCGCGTGACTGCTATCAGGCTGTACTGGGTCGAGGTTGAGCTATGCAGCATCCTGAATGATAGTGCTGTGGAAAGCAGCAAGGAGGACAGCGGTAGCGGCAGTTCAAACAATGCAGTCGCTGGTATGAAAGGCCGCATTCCAGCGGTGCACATAAGCGCAGCTCCTCTTGGTGATCTAGAGTCGCTGCTCTCCCCTGGAGACATGGTCAAGGTGAGCTACTTTATTCTAGAGAGGCAAGTGCACGAATGTTGCTTCCTGGAGATTCTTTCAACTGCCATTTTCCTCATCATCTTCGCCTCCTCTACTCTTTGTATCAGAGGGCTCTTAGAGCAATTACCCCTCTTAAGCTTGGTGGCATTTGCCTTCCTCCCGTCATAATCCATGATTTCATAAATCACTCCCTGTCCTTCACCCTGCAAGGGCGCTTAATTTTAAGGAAACAGTGCATCACAACGTGCCTTGCATTTCCAGGCTGTGGTTATGCCCCAATTAAAGGAGCACGCCAGTGCCCACCTTGTCTCCCTCTCCACTCTCCTCCTAGAGCCTGTGCTGGGTGCCATGGTCAGCTGGGGACCTGCTGCTGTGTATGACCTAGCAGAGGAGGTGTGGGAGAGCAAAAGTGCTGCTGGCCTTGCAGCTCTGCAGCGCTGGCAGCAGGGCAGCAAGGCGCAGCAGCAAGGACAGCAAGGCAGCCTGTTTCCTGGCTATGAGGTTCCGGCGGCAACAATAACGGAAAGTCAAGCAGCTGCAGCAACAGTAGCAGCAGCTGGGGCAGGGGTAGGGGTAGGAGCAGTAGTAGGAGGAGCAGCAGTAGGAGCAGTGGTAGGAGGAGCAGCAGCAGCAACCACAGCAGCAGCCACTGCAGCAGCAATTGCTCCTGACTCAGAAGCACGAGCGCCAGATTCAGAAGCAGCAGCACGAGCGCCAGCAGCAGAGCAAGATAGGGCAGCAGCAGCACCTAATTCAGAAGCAAGGGCACCAGAATCAGCAGCAGAGCCAGCAGTGGAAGGAGCAGCTGCAGCTGTGGGTTTGGAAGATGCCAAAGTTGCAGCAGCGCATCCAGCGCCAGGACCAACGTTGAAAGAAGGATTGCAGCAAGCCCGTCCTGGTGACCCTACTTCAAACTTGATGCAGGCATCTACAAGCGTAGGCAGACCTCTGCCTCAAACCTCTTCTCCTGCTGACACACCTGCTCTGGAAACTCCTCTTTCATACCCTCCTCCCTCTTTGACGACAGCCACCCCACCTGCCGCAAGCAGCCACAACCACGCAGCGCTGCACTCACTGTGCCAACGTTTTGCCAAGGCAGCCTCAGTTACCCTGCTGCGCTCAGAAAGCATGGAGCAGCTCACAGGGCGGCCAGACCTTCTCGCTGCTGCAGCCATCACGCTCGCAGCATGTGGCGTGCAGCCTACACTTGAGTGGCTCAAGGTAGTCAGAACGTTTCTGATCTATCTGATAAGGCTTTTGATTTCAAGTGCAAAAGCTTTATTGATTGGTCCTTTTCCTGAAAGAAAGCCTTCACAGGTTGTGAGAAGTTGCAAATCCTGTCATCCAATTGTGTACAAAAAAGAAATCCTTAGGGATTGGACTAGCTTTGCATACGTTGTTGAAGATGGCATTCGAGGCATCAGCCGCTACAAATGCTTAAGCGTTTGCTGTTGATTGTGGAATTTCAAACACCCTTTTTGGGGCGGAGCCCCCTGGGGCGTAGTCCCCTTATGTTCATGTCAAGTTTGACCGAAAGAATAGAGCTTTGAGTCTCCCAGGCCACCTCAGAGTGTAAAAATTGTATGAAATAGAAGCTAACTTTGCGCTGATTCCAGAACACCCCGGTCAAACCCCCCTCCACGCGCGACCCCGAAGAGGTCGCGTGTAACTGTTCCCCCGGGATACAATTGGGTGTATTCTTCATAAATTTAGAATGTTTCCCATCATATTCTTAGCCCTCTTTCTCAGTAGTGGTGTCATTGAGTGTGGTAGAGGGCCGACCAATCCCAACACGCCATCAGCGCTTGCAGCGGCAGAGCAGAGACGGCAGCAGGCTTCACAGCACTTGGGAGGACAGGCGAGCAAGGGAGAGGACCTGCATCCAGCACTTGGCACAGCACTTCAAGCAACAGTCTCAGTCTGGCAATGCCACCCAGCAGGCACAGGAAGCAGCAGCCCAGACAGAGTTGGTGGCTTTGAACATCCGTATGGAGTTCAGGCGTTCAGAGGAGCAGTTCAGAAGGATTGCACCCCTGAATTGCTCGCTCACATGACACACAGCTGTTGAGGTATGGATAAATCAGAGGCCTTACACACCATTGGCAAGCAAACAGCTACAGACACGGTGTGGTATGACAGGGACTGTTCAAATGCAAGAGCGAGGGGGTGCAGGGGGGGCACAGTCCCCCCCTGAATTGTGTAACTCATTCGAATGCCACTCTTCATTGCGAAGATCAGGCTGCCATCTTAGAAATGGTTGAACAGGAGCAGTGGGGTGCAGAGGGAGTGCAGCCCCCCCTGAATCACTTTCACTATATTAGGTACAACTTGAATGCAGGTTGCAGCGCAGGCCCCACCCCATTTTTTGTGATCCGTAGGTTCACACCCTACTTGTCTACAAACAATACGCCTCTTGTTTGCCGCTCCAGGAATTTGAGAGCCTCAGCCAAGGCCTACTGCCCAGCATGCACTACACCGTGCTGGCCCGCTTGCTGTGGGCCATAACCTGCTTGCACCACGCCTCCCCCTGGCTGTGGCTGTCCATTGCAGTCGAGCCCCTCTCTCCACACTTGTCTACTTTGGCAGCCAGCCACCCTCACGATCTTGCCCTGGCCCTTGCTGGGATGCACACACAGCTCGTGCGCCGGGAAACAGTGGATGCCTTCTTCTCCGAATCTTCCACTGCAACCCAAACCTTCACACCCAGAAAAGCAGGAGGCAAGTACAAAAAAGGAAGCTTGAACGCGGCACCTGGCTCCTTCTATTGCGACAGCCACTTAGCAGCCCTCCATCCTCAAGCAGCCCTTGTGGGATCTGTGGCTCGGCAGGCAGCAGCAGCCTGGGTGGAGTGCACTGGTGTTTCCACGCGCAAGCATCAGACGCTGCAGGGTGTTCCTGGCCGTGCCCTGGAGGCCTCTGTGCGTGCGGTGGCGGCCATGAACACAAGCCCTGCCGACCCCCTCTGCCCTCTTGTCCTTAATCATCTGGGTGGGCATAAACCAGGGGAGACAGAGAGCAAGCAGGTTAGGGAGCAGGTGGTATGGCCCACTAGCGCAAGCTGGCAGAAGGGCGTGCTACTCGCCTCTGCCCTGGCTGGGTCGGCACTAAAGCCGGACAATCTATGGGTCCAGCTGGTGAGCCAGCAACTCATGGCCACTTACCTCAGCAACCATCAGCAGCAACACCCGCAGCAGCTGGTGCAGTTTGAAGGCAGCGTGGCAGCACTGCTTGCTATTCAGATGCGTGTGCAAGACAAGAAGGGCCTGGAAGCAATATCTAATTTCATGAGAACAGGGGTCCACACTTTTGCTGCCAGCTTTGTTGTGCCTCTGGACCAACAGCAGCAAGAGCAGCAGCAGCAGCAAGTCCCAGATTTCGAGCAAAGCCTGCGCATGGCAACGCTTATCCGAGCTGCAACCAATTTAGGCAACCACATTCCCAGCGCCTACATCCAGCATTTCCTCTCCACCACAATCAAACAGGTTGGGCAAGATTTATTTGGTTATGAGCGTTGGCCCATGCCTTTTAGCTTTTTGCACATTCGCATGTAGTATCGAGGACGCAGGTTTCTGTTGGTGTCATAGCATCGTATGTAGGGTTGGCCCAGGGATGTGTCATACAGTCATTTGGGATGTTCAATACGGTAAAATACGCGTTAAATACGGAATACGCGTACAATACGATCGTAATTTAAGGATTGCCGATTTTTGACCCAAATTGGACCCGATTTGCCCCAAAATCGCCCAAAACGTTTCCAATTTTTTTCCAATATTTCATTAATATATAATGTAGCAGCATTGGAAGCTCGCTGAAAGGCCGTTTGTGGGCCGAAAAAGGCAAAAATTCGACAAAATTCGGTAAATTTTGCAACCCTATTATACAGCCCGATTTGTTCAATACGGTCAAACACGTGTTGATACGGTACAGCATATTATACGAATACACCGTGTGACACATCCCTGGGTTGGTCAGAACCGTATATCACCTTTTAAATACCGTATATACCGTATGTATATAGGTATATACCAGGGTTGTTCAGTTCGTTTTTTGGGAGCAAGAGTTCGATAAAGTCCGTGAGAGTTCTAGAACCCTCAACTGTTCAAAGGGTTCGGTGTGCAATCTTGGGAAACGGGCCCTTGGGCTCCTCCCCCCACCTTCAAATCTTCCCAATTAGTTGTGTATATTTTATAAATAACTATAGGGGGAAAAAGGGGCCGGAATGGGACCATGTCAGCATTGTGGAGCAGAAAAAGGAGAACCTTCAGGTGCAGCACAATTGTCGCGTTGTACAGATCCTTAGCAGCTCAAAAATGTTGTGACACGTATGGCCATAAGACCAAAAAAACTTCCTGGCCTAATACAGATTACAGATCATATTTCATATATCATTGAACATGTTACTTTTACTGCAAGGAAAGGGTGGGACTAAACTGGGGGGGGCTGCTGTCCCTTGGAATTTGACATGCGCATGCTGTAAAGTTACTAAACTGGGGGGGGCTGCTGTCCGCTGAAATTTGACATGCGCATGCTGTAAAGTTCGACGAACTCTTAAAAGTTCGTCAAACTTTGACCGAACTCCAAACGGCACTTTTCAATTTGTTAAGGTGCGTGAAAGCTTGCAAATTCGAACTTTTGGCCGAACCTCAAACTGAACAACCCTGGTATACACCTAGGTTGGCCAGAATTGTACATCCGGAAATACGGCATATCTGGGTACGCCGTACAACCGTATCCGTCCAGAACTGTACATACGGAAATACGGCATATCTGGATACGCCGTATAACCGTATCCGTACTTGGAAATTTTTGTCCGTATCCATATCCGTATGACCGTACATGGGTTTTGGCCGATCGTATATATACGCCGTATGTACGGTATAAACCGTATGTACACTGTATATGGACCGTATTTGCAGGTGGTGCAGGGTTCGATTACCAGCAATAGCAGTCCTTTGTGCTGTGTTTTGTCAGAGTTTTTATTCCTTGCGCCTCATCTTACTGAGCAATTCCTTTGTTTGCCTTTTCTGTAGATGCATGTTTGCATTAATAAAAAGTAGATGCATGTTTGCACTGATAAAAATCTTTTTGGGGTCTTTTTGGCTTGAAGCAGTCCTAGCTCCCTTTTTTATTTTTATTACAATCATTCATTGGATATAGAAGATTGGGTCATGCGTACTCAGCTCTTTAAGAGCTGCAAAGTAATCCCCCCTAAAATTTTATCCGAGTGAATCCATTTCCCCTCATATGTACGGAAATACCAGAGGGGGTCGACGGAGGCCCCAAACCTGGGTACTTTAAAAAAGTGAATTGAGTATGGGCACCCATGTTGCAAATATAAAACTTGGGACCCAAAGGCAGTATTCATAACACCTGAGCTTTAAATTTGCAAACATGGGTGCACATGTCTAATTGCCCGCGGCGTGAACCCTACTTTTCACTGCCAATCTGCCAGAATCACCACCTACTGCACCTATATGGATCATTTTTATCTAAATGTTCTTTTGATGAATAAATATCATTGCAACAAAAATGAAGTGAAACGACCCAGTAGTTGGTCAGATACTCCATTTTGACCAATTTCTCTTGAAAAAAAAATCAACAAAAGGGGTGTCGAAAAGGTGGAAAACCAACCTTCACCAAATCTGCATTTCCCAGGATAATTTGCTATAATTAAGAAAGTCCTCCTGTCTTGTTTTGGGATGAAAAGAGGTCCTGCTTGGGGCGTGGTGGCCTGTTATGTGGAAACTCAGTGCCAAAATTTGAACTGGATGTCTGTCCCGACCACTGGGTTGGTCCTTTTGGCTCCAAACTTCATGAACCATCTAGTTATATCATTCAAACATGATTCGCATCAAAAAAGTCACATTTCAGGACATTTGCTCTGTTGACCCCCTCTGCGGAAATACGACGTATATACGGTCATGTACGGGTCGTCCCCATGGCTGGACCGCCTTTTCCTAGTCAAATTGTGCCAATAAGCCAATTTTGCCTCTATCTCCCCAACCACTCCACCGTTTTGGGAGCTGAAACTTGTGTCGGATAGCTTGATTTTTTCTTAACTTGCCTGCAGGCGGAAAGACCCAGTGTGTGGCTCGAATGTAACGCACAAAAACAGACACCATTGCTTACACACTGCACCAATATGTGCCCTGTAAATTTTAGGGCTTGATAATTTACCCCGCGACTCTGGTGTGAAAGTGAGGTTGTGAAATGGTGCCGGAAAAGGCTCCTGCCATAATTGCTGCAACGCTGCAGATATTTTACCAAAATTCAACCAGGCCACCGATTGGCCCCATTTAAATTTAAATGTGATTAATATTTAACCCTGCAACTCTGAGAGTAAAAACTGGGCTGAAACTCGCAGCAAATATGGAGCGACAGCTTTTTCTGCCTTTTCCCTTGTGTCCCTTGTGAGAGTGCCTCCCATACGCCGGCAATCCTAGTACTCCAGTCCCAAATTCGACATTGCAGCAATGTTATATTATTGCAGCAATGTTATATGACATTTATAATGCTTATATCCTGAAGCAGAGGTTGATCAGGGCAAGTTCAGATATGTACCTTTCCCTGCCAAAGTGGGTGCAAAATATGCACCAGGCCCCACACAGCCCCCCAGAATGCCGAATTTCTGCAAATGTCAATGGTTTAGATATAATATCAAGTACCTTGCATTCAGATGAGGTATAGGGGACTTTGAATTGGGTGGATAGCTTATTGGCACAGTTTGGGTCAACCAGCCATGGGGACGACCTACGGCGTACATACAGTATATGGGAATCCCATGTACGGTTTTGGCCAAGCCTAATATACCGTATAAAACCGTATTCCGTATTCAAGGAAAAATGGTTACCCTTCAGACTTAAATCATAATAGGATCGTTTTAAAGCTCTTGCTGCGCTCCTGTATCCAATTTAATTGTGTCAAAATTCAAATTTTGAGCGGCTGGGCCTGTTTAAAGCCAAAAAGACTTCTAAATGGCCATTTTTAGTGCAAAAAGAAGCCCAACTACTCTAAACACCAATAAAAATTTGTCATTGAAGCAAATACACGCATTAAAATAGTGGGAAGCAAAGGGCTTGCCTAATTGAAAGAGTCGCAAAGAAAAAATTCGACCCCAAAAAGGAAAAAGGGCAGTTCCTGCTGGGATTCGAACCTGAGTCTGAGGTGTACCATTCAAAGACGGTTTTGCACTTTATTATTAATTACGGAAACACGGTATGTATATACGGAATACGGCGTATATACGGCGTATGCACGCCGAATAATACCAATTTATTTTTGATACGGAAAGTACAGAATACAGTCACACCCCCCCCCCGTATTATACGATTATACGGCGTATATACCGTACCGTATAATTATTATACTTATACGGATCTGGCCCACCCTAATTATATGCTAATATAGGGTTGGAACGACCATGTTACCAGAGGGGGGGCTTAATGCACTCTTTCCGGAATTATGTGTGTAGGGTTAGCACTTCTGGGCTTGGTAAACTTATGTCGATACTATACATATATTTGTGTGTACCTTTTTTTCTATCTACCTACATTCCCCATTACCACAGTGAGGTATATTTGTGGATACAAGGCTCATAATCTGGCAAAAATAAAACGTTTGGCCAGCACTTTCCTGTACATGCTTGAGAAATGACACTACTATTTCACCCTTCATCAATGGACGTCGCTTTGCGCAACCAGTTCTGACCTTAATGCATACACATGTGTACACGTAAACACACTCATACACACGTGCACACATGCACACACTCGTACGCACACCCGCACACACACATGCACACTAGAGCACGCAGACACAGATACACACTTGCACGCAAGCACACGATGGCATGCATACACACGTGTGCACAAGGATGCATGTGTGCACTCACACATGCACAAGCATGTGCACGCGCACTTGCACCATCTGTCACCATCTGCCAGAGGGCACCCCTGGTGTTGCATTTGGTACTTTGATGTTTGAAGGCGTAACTTACTTTCTAGGGCAAAGCTCATTTGAATTACGAAGTGGACTGGTAAGCAAAAAGGTCAGGATGCATCGTATATGAATGACCAAAAACTGGCTATTTGTCCACGTCTGGCACCAGAATGTTGTCTTATTACAACCAAGTCTCAGCCATGATTTGCAGAATCACCTTGGTTTACAGCCAAGGCTGACAAATCTTGATGATTTCTGGGAACTACTTCAATTTCCTCAACCTCGTAATGAGGTTGTTGCAGATCACCAACAAGAATATACCCACA
>Ga0307972_1002167_pt1 | contig 10353 bp, 4 predicted proteins | sample OrgLakmetagen780_FD_201848 | JGI IMG/M metagenome (GOLD analysis project Ga0307972, IMG submission 201848) | Saline water microbial communities from Organic Lake, Antarctica - #780 | ecosystem: Environmental > Aquatic > Non-marine Saline and Alkaline > Saline | place: Antarctica: Organic Lake...
CCTCTCCTTGGGTAGTGCTGAGCTTTCAAAATGGCCTTTCTTGAGCTTGCGATTGCTGCTTCAGATGCGCACGTGCGCTGTGGCCCTTGGCAAGCGCAGGGAGCTTCTTGAACTAAGCTGGCGCCTTCTCGCCAAGCCGTATAAACCATTCTTAAAGGCTCAAGACCGCGCCACTATAGCCAAGGATTTGTTTGCTGCCTTAGCAAGCAAACCGCAAACTTCTTCGGTTACTGCTAAATCATCGATGATTGACGATGGCAACGATGGCAGTGAGGCCACCTCGAATGATGGTATTGATGATGAAGTGATAGTGAAAGTGGCAAAGGGGTCTTCTCGAGAGGTACTGGAAGTGCAGCCACTCTTTCGCAAGGTGCGAGAAGAGTGTGGCCGTACAGTGGCCGTCACCTTACGAGTGGATTCATGGTTGCCTGTGCCAATGCATTTGGAAAGCGCTGAATTAGTCTTCGAGGGCGATGCAGCCCCACCTGCGACCATCTTGGACACTGCCTCAGAGATGCAACGCGATGCGCTGAACACGAAATCATCCGAAGGAATCGAACAAGCTCTATCGACTTCACCAGCTGTGATTGAAGATGGGTGGCTGGTCGTAGGACCAAAGCGACCGCTTGTAGCGACTGCTCAGGTTGCGCTGCCAACGTCTGCAGAGACTTCATGGACTGACTATTGGCTCGCGTGCAATCTTGTTCGCCTGACAATGTCGTATCCTCGCGCCGACGGCGGACGAAACAAAGTTGTGTTTGTAGCCACAGTAGCTCGGGATCAGTGTGAACCTAGCCCTGCCGACTACCCCCCTCGCCTTCTCGCCAAGCTTACTGAACCGATGGACGATGTTCCGAGGCACCCCAAGTCCATTGCATTTGCAGCCGAAAAGAAGGCAACAGAAGCGAAGGAATTTGCGGTGACGCATGCAGCCCAACAGGCATTAGCTGCTTCGCATGTGCCCCTGGGGCATCACGCCGTACATATGGTGAAACCTAAGGGAAACCTCGCCGTCCGGCCCCTCTCGTCAGGTGCATCAGGAAGCAAGATTGCAGCAGATGTGAAAAAGCCTCCATCTCCCGTTGCCCCACTAGGAAGCCTCATGGTGGGGTGCTTGCAACCTTTGCTGCTCGAACTATCCCTGCCAGCCAACGCCAGCGATGCTTTCCTCGACCCGACGCTCGAACTCGGCCTCAGTGCCCCCTCCAACGCTCAAGCCGGCGCACCGCTTTCGTCCACACAGGGAAACAGCAGCAGTGGCACCAGTCAAGCAGGGGCTTCACGTGGGAGTGTGGCAGCGCTGGCTGCAGCGGCAGCGGGCATGTCGCGTCTTCTTGACGGGAGTGCTCCGCTGGACCCCTCTGTGACCAGTCTGCAGTCCTCTGCTCCCTTGACACTGCCTCCACCGGCCCTTCAAGCCTTGGCTGCGCTCCCTTCTTCCTCTAATGAGACTGCTTCGTTGTTGTCTCCTCAAGAATGGGCGGCTATGAGTGAAAGCGATGCTTTGGCAGAGAAAGAGAATTTGGAGCGAGCGCAATCCGTAGTGAATGTGGCCCGTCAGGCTTCGTCTGCTCTGGCGAAGGAGTGGGGTCCCTTCTTCTGGTCCATGAACCACGAAACTGGTCAAGCAAAACCCATTGACATCGATGCATTGTCGGGTCAGCCATCGGAAACCTTGTCACTAAGCCAGCTCACCTGGAGCTCAGTTGGTGAAGGTAGCAAGGGTCGCCGCGTAGCCCTAGTACCAGTGTGGGTGCGCCCTAGTCAGGCTGGGCGTTTGTGCAGTTCGTCCCGTGTATCGTACCGGCCTCGTGCTGACCATCCGCACCGTGTTGAGGTCGTATGTGCGTTTGAAGTGCGTTGCATTCATCCGTTGAAAGTAGACCTAGCTCCAGCGACTGTTTCTAAGCACCCTTGCGGTGTAGTTGGCTCCGTTGAACTTAAGCACGAGCCTGCGTATATGACTAAGCTTGAGGCCCTCGTCGCTTCAAGAAACGAAGGAAAAGTGGCTATTGAACCAGCCACAGAGGTAGCCGCGCCAACGTCTGTTACCAGCCTCAACAATTTATTGCCTCCAGCAGCTCAAGCAAGTGTTGCTGCTACGTCAACATCAGCATCGTCACCATCAACACCCGCTACTGCAGGAGCAGCAGTGGGGGCAGCACCCGAGGCAAGTGCAGTGGCAGTGCATGCTGATGCGCCCGGCCTGTGCCGTGTGCATGTTACAAACCAACATGAGTTGCCTTTGGTGGTACATGCCATTCGACTCCGGCGCCCAAGTGGTACAGAAAGCGAATCGTTGCTCTTGCATTCAACCCGCAATGGTGGCATCACGCTTCATGCAGGCGACTCGTATGCGGCGCAATTTTCATTTGTGGCACCGCCAGCTGCGCCAGGAAGTACACACGAGACTTGGTCTCTCGAACCGGCAAACGCACAGCCGCTGGGATCGGTGGAGGTAGCCTTTGCTCGAGCTTGTGACGTTCTCGCGGAAGCTGGAGGCACTGCGGAGGAAGGTTTTACGGCACCTCTTTCTACATCATCGCACGAAATGCTGTCCTGGTCGCTTCCTCCTGCGGCGATACAGGCTGCAACGTTTTCGAACAATAGCGTGCCTTTTTCTGGGAGTGAAGGTACTGAGACTTTGATGGCGCAGCTAGTGGTCGACTGCCCACAGGTGGTAAGCGTGGCGCCGCCTTTCCATGTGGCGTGTCAGCGGCCTGTCGCAGCTGTGGCGGGTGTGCCCTTCGCAGTCACCTATGTGCTTACTAACAAGACCCCCCACTTTCAAACTCTCGCACTTCGTGCATCGCTGCGTCCGAGTTTCACTTCAGCTTCAGCAGCTAGTGGCCACTCCACAATGGCCTCTGTAGCGGTGTCCGCGCCAGTAGCTCAAACAAATGCGGGCCCGTCGTTCAGTTGTCTGGGTTCCGATGGAGTTTGGACCCCTTATTCACCCCCTGTATCCGCTGCTCTGGCTGCGGGCCTGGCGGCATCTCCTCGCGGGGGGCGCATCTTTTTAGCCGACCCGTTGAGTGCCTCCTCGGCCCTTGCGTTTGCCACCACTGACTACGTGAAAGCGATGGAAGAGGATGGCGGTGATTTTGGCGCCGGGTATTCCGGTCCCTTTCTGGCAGCATCTGCTCAAAAGGCCAGCTATGAAGTGCGATGGGGCGCTGAAGCGCGAAGTGCGAAACTGCCACCCGACGCCACGCACCATCTCGCGGACTCCTCCGGCCTTCGGCTCGTGCAGGTGAGCGCAAGCGGCTATGCGAAGCTTGTGCAACGCGACGATCCTAGCAGCCGTGGTTCCTCTTCTTACAGAGGATCGTCTGCAGCTTCAAGCGGTGGTGTCGTCGGCCCAACGGCTGCTGCTACCGCTGCTGCTGGAGCTGCGAGTGTCAATGGTGGCGCTAGTGAGGGTGACTCCTTCCTATGGTCTGGCCTTCGATCTGGCACCGTAGCTCTCGATCCCTTCAGCTCTTTGGAGCTCACGCACACAATGATCCCTCTTAAAGCGGGCGTCTCGCTGCCACTCGTGACACTGGATGTGGCCTCGGCCTCCCTTGCTGGCGTAGGAAGCAACGCTACTCGGGGCACAGCCGCGTTTGTGCTGCGAGAGTCCTGCCAGGGCCCAACGCCGGTCATTTTCGTGGCACCCACGCATAGCGCCATCGCAGGCACAGCAGGACAGCCATAATGCACGCCCCGAATTCCAAAGGGCCGGAGTTTACCACGAGTGTGCATTAGGCGTCCCTATAGAGAAACATCCATTTGTGACACTGCAAAGAGGAGGAAGAGAACTGTTATTTGTGAGGAGTTAAATAGAAGTGGGAACTGGTTAGAACCGGAATCATGTACAATGCACTGCATATCCCAGAGACCACGGCAGGTATAAAATAATACAAACTTCTTGTTTTTCAGGTCTTTAGCTATGCTCGCGCGCCTCCCTCTTCCGTCTTCCCAATTATTTTCTGCGGAGTGTGTAATGTTCACGATTTTTTTCAGAATTTCACATTGGACTTGGCCAATGCCCCTCTAAAAATAATTCAAACTTTTGTTTTTCAGGTCCTGAACTATGCTCGCGCGCCTCCCTCTTCTGTCCTCAATTATTTTCTGCGGAGTGTGTAATGTTCACGATTTTTTTCAGAATTTCACATTGGACTTGGCCAATGCCCCTCTCCGTAGCGAATCATACCGCATTTGTTTTGTTTGTGAATCGCATTGGATATGGCCAATGCCCCTCTCCTCGCTCTCTCCTCCATGCTGCGCCTCGTGCTGATTAAAAGGGGGAATCAAGTGCACGGCGAAGGAGATGCAACAGGCAAATACGAGCGCGTCTCCTTGTCGGTACAAAGAAAGGGCGTGTCAATGCATGTTTTATGTTAGCTCTATATTTAAAATATTGTAAAAACTCACGTGTCAGTGTACCATTTCAATCTCTCTCTCTCTCTCTTTCTATTCGTACATCGTGACTGCTACAGGTGGACTCAGACGTAGATTTTGACTTTCCGGAAGGTACGAACGCATGCTTAAAAATACCTCCCCTTTTCTTCTCTCTTCTGGCTTCCGATACCCTTCCTTTACCAGTACTGGTGCCAGTACCGGCTTCGCCGGTTAATGTTATATATATTTTATTTGACAGGCCCCGAGGGCCCGAGGGGCCGGAGTTAGAAGGCTAACAGGTAGAGAAGAAAAGGAAAGCAGCGCAAACTAGATCTAAGAAGCTAATCAGGCGCACATGCCCGAGTGGCCATGGTAGTGATTATAGCGGACCAAAGTGGTACGCCCATTTCTCGGTGATTGTTTTCATTCGGTAAAGATTTCTGTGTATATTAATATTGGCCGGTAGGAATTTCTGTACAGTCGGCAAAAGGATTATGTGCAGCTATTTGCACGCCCGTATAGATACAAAGGGCACGTGTCCACGTCTCTATACATGTAGTCCATAGTGCGGCATAGTACGGAGTATGGTAGATAAATTATCATTCCATGTCCTTTTCAATTTAAATTATAAAAAGGATTGCCTCGTGGACGTTGGACGTGACACGCGAACGAGAACTCAGTCCCGCCGACTTGTTCGGAAGAAAGGCGCCAGTTGGAGCCTTAATTGGCCTTCTGGAGCGCATTTTCTAGCGCATGTGCAGCTCAAGTGCATTCTTTATGTAACTTGACTTGACTTATAAAAAGGAAGCCACGATACCGGCCCTTATTAGGAATAAATACAGAATCCTTAAGCGCATAACGCATAACTTTCAAATCGGCACCTTTGTTCTCATCTTCTTAACTCTGCAGTCAATACTGGTTTGATATGAAAATTATGATTCCAGGCGACAGTAACAGGACGGGTTTGTGCACAATTACCTTGCGGCCTACAATTAGCGCTCTCTCGCTCTCTGTCTCTTTCTCTGTCCCTTCCTCTACACATCTCCCTTCTTCTTCGTCTTCTTCTCCTTCTTCTCTCTCTCTCTCTCTCTCGCTCTTATCCCCTGATTTTGTTAGCGCTGCTTTCTAATGCAAATGGGTATTAAAGCACGCTTTGCTTTTGCTGCTGAATGCGAGGCACAGATGCACAGGCGCGCAGTGCGGCTCTGAATCCTCTCTCGCGTAGTTCGCAACGTTTAGCACGCAATTCACGCCGGCATTCCCTTCCCCGCCGTGGTAAACACACAAGGCTGCGCAATGAGCCGCGCCTTTATTTCTGCGCATTGCGTGCCGATTAAATGTCTTTCAGTCGTTTTGCGCTTGATTTATCTTTCTTGGTCGCCGCGGAAGCACTGCCCACGCTTCCTCCAGAGGTATGGTCAAACTGCTGAGCATCGGCCTTTAGACTTAAATCCGCCGCAGCTCGGGCAAGGCCTTCTCGAGGCTTTCCTTGTCGCCTAAAGAAAGAAATGATGAAGTTTAATTAATGTGTTGAGGCAGTGGCTATGCAACGCCACCTTTATGTTTCGCTCAGACAGAGCACAAGGAAATCACAGGCACCTTGTAGGAATTCTATTTCAAGATAAGTAGTTGCTCAAGGAAACGTCGCCAAGCGAAGTGGTCGACGAAAAAAAAGGGCAAGGTGATGCTCTTACCTGTGCATTTTGTGGCACCGAGGTCAAGCCAATGCAGGTTTGGTGTGTTCTTGAAGACCTTGATATCACCTGCAGAACATTCGCGGAAGCATCGTCAGCGGACTGGTCCGCAAAAGAAAGGTGCGAGAAACTTCTTACCCGAAATATTCGTGCCATTGGCTTCAAACTTCGTCAACGACTTGCAATTGGCCAGAACAGAAATGTTACCTGCGAATCATTCGGAACATTCGCGGAAGCATCGTCAGCGGACTGGTCCGTAAAAGAAGGGTGCGAAAAAGTTCTCACCCGAAGTATTCGTACTGCGGGCATAAAACTCCTTAAGCTCCTTGCAATTGGCCAAAACGGAAATGTCGCCTGCGAATCATTCGGAACATTCGCGGAAGCATCGTCAGCGGACAGGTCCGCGAAAGAAGGGTGCAGGAATGTTCGAATTGTTGTGGTACTCTTACCCTCGAGCGAGCTTATGTTCGACAAATCGATGTGGGTAATGTCCGCAATATCACTCAAGTTATCGGCCAGCACAAAGCGCCCACAGTCATCGAGATTCACAACGGTCTGGCCGGGCTTACGGCGGATATTGCTGATGATACGAATGACTTCACCAGTGAAAGTACCTGTCGGGTGCAATCGGAACATTCGCGGAAGCATCATTAGCGGACTGGTCCGCAAAAGAAGTGTATGGGAGACGTTTTACCGGTGATTCCAGTATTTGATGCATCGAACTCCGACAGCGACTCGCAATTGGCCAGAACAGCAATGTCACCTGCGAAACATTTGGAACATTCGCGGAAGCATCGTCAGCGGACTGGTCCGCAAAAGAAGGGAGCGGGAAACTAACCAGTGATTCCAGTGCTTGGTGCAGCAAAGCGTGTCAGCGACTTGCAATTGGCCAGAACACCTATGTCACCTGCGCATCATTCGGAACATTCGCGGAACTATTGTTAGCGGACTGGTCCGCGAAAGAATGGTGCGAGAAACTTACCAGTGATTCCTTGGCACGAGTGTACGTTAAATTCCGATAGCGCCTTGCAATTGGCCAGAACAGCAATGTTACCTGCGCAACATTCGGAACATTCGCGGAAGCATCGTTAGCGGACTGGTCCGCGAAAGAACGGTGCGGGTAACTTCTTACCCGAAATTTTGGTTTCGTAGGCCCAAAATTTCGTCAACAACTTGCAATTGGCCAAAACACCGATATCACCTGTGAAACATTCGGAACATTCGCGGAAGCATCGTCAGCGGACTGGTCCGCGAAAGAAAGGTGCGGGAAAGTTACCAGTGATTCCAGTTTTTGATGCAATAAATCTCGATAGCGACTTGCAATTGGCCAGGACAGTAATGTCACCTGTGAATCATTCGGAACATTCGCGGAAGTATCGTTAGCGGACTGGTCCGCGAAAGAACGGTGCGGGAAACTTACCAGTGATTCCTCGGCATCCGTATATGTTCAATACCGACAGCGCATTGCAATTAGACAAGACAGAAATGTCACCTGCGCAACATTCGGAACATTCGCGGAAGCACAGTTAGCGGACTGGTCCGCGAAAGAAGGGTGCAGGAATGTTCGTACAACTGAGGTACTCTTACCCTCAAGCGAGCTGATGCCCGACAAATCGATGTGGGTAATGTCCGCAATATCACTCAAGTCATCGGCTAGCCAAAAGCCACTACATTCATCGAGTCCCACAGCTCCTTGGCCGTGTTCGCGGCAGATATTGCTGATGATACGAATAATTTCACCAGTGAATGTTCCTGCCAGAAGCAATCGGAACATTCGCGGAATAATCGTTAGCGGACTGGTCCGCGAAAGAACGGTGCGGGAAACTTCTTACCCGAAATTTTGGTGCCACCTGCATAAAACACCGACAACGACTCGCAATTGGCTAGAACACTGATGTCACCTACGAAACATTCAGAACATTCGCGGAAGCATCGTCAGCGGACTGGTCCGCGAAAGAAAGGTGCGGGAGACTTCTTACCCGAAATTTTGGTGCCACCTGCATAAAACACCGACAACGACTCGCAATTGGCTAGAACACTGATGTCACCTGCGAGACATTCGCAACATTCGCGGAAGCATCGTTAGCGGACAGGTCCGCAAAAGAAGTATGCGGGAGACTTCTTACCCGAAATTTTGGTGTCATAGGCTTTAAATTCCGTCAGCAACGTGCAATTGGCTGGAACACCGATGTCACCTGCGAAGCATTTGGAACATTCGCGGAAGCATCGTTAGCGGACTGGTTCGCAAAAGAACGGTGCGGGAAACTTACCAGTGATTCCTCGGCAAAAGCGTACGTCAAATACCGATAGTGCATTGCAATTGGCCAGAACGGAAATGTCACCTGCGAATCATTCGGAACATTCGCGGAAGCATCGTTAGCGGACTGGTCCGCAAAAGAACGGTGCGGGGAACTTACCAGTGATTTCAGTGTCTGATGCGGAGAACTCCTTTAGCTCCTTGCAATTGTCCAGAACAGAAATGTCACCTGCGAGTCATTCGGAACATTCGCGGAAACACCGTCAGCGGACTGGTTCGCGAAAGAAGGGCGCGGGAAACTTACCAGTGATTTCAGTGTCTGATGCATCGAACTCCCTCGCAATTGGCCAGAACGGAAATGTCACCTGCGAATCATTCGGAACATTCGCGGAAGCATCGTCAGCGGACTTGTCCGCAAAAAGATCGGTGCTGGAAACTTACCAGTGACTTCTTGGCAACCGGACACGTTAAATACCGATAGCGCATTACAATTGGCCAGAACACCGATGTCACCTGCGGAACATTCGCGGAAGCATCGTTAGCGGACTGGTCCGCAAAAAGAACGGTGCTGAAAACTTACCAGTGAGTTGAAAGCAACTGTTCACGTTAAATACCGATAGCGCATTAAAATTGGCCAGAACACCGATGTCACCTGCGGAACATCCGCGGAAGCATCGTCAGCGGACTGGTCCGCAAAAGAAAGATTCGGGAAACTTACCAGTGACTCCAGTGAAAGAGGCACGAAACTCCGATAGCGCCTTGCAATTGGCCAGAACAGATATGTCACCTATGGAACATTCGGAACATTCGCGGAAGCATCGTTAGCGGACTGGTCCGCAAAAGAAGTATGCGGGAGACTTCTTACCCGAAATTTTGGTGTCATAGGCTTTAAATTCCGTCAGCAACGTGCAATTGGCTAGAACACCGATGTCACCTGCGAAGCATTTGAAACATTCGCGGAAGCACCGTCAGCGGACTGGTCCGCAAAAGAAGGGTGCGGGAAACTTACCAGTGATTCGATAGTCTGATGCGTAGAACTCCTTTAGCTCCTTGCAATTGGCCAGGACAGCAATGTCACCTGCGCAACATTTGGAACATTCACGGAAGCATCGTCAGCGGACTGGTCCGCAAAGAAGGGTGCGGGAAACTTCTTACCCGAAATTTTGGTACGAAAGGCTCGAAAGACCGATAGCGACTCGCAATTGGCCAGAACAGAAATGTCGCCTGCGTTACATTCGGAACATTCGTGGAAGCAGCGTCAGTGGTCCGCAAAAGAACGGTGCAGGAATGTTCGAATTCTTGTGGTACTCGTACCCTTAAGCGAGCTGATGTTCGACAAATCGATGTGGGTAATGTCCGCAATATCACTCAAGTCATCGGCCAGCACAAAGCGCCCACATTTATCGAGATTCACAGCACCCTGGCTGTGCTCGCGGCGAATATTGCTGATAATACGAATAATTTCACCAGTGAATGTACCTGTCAGAAGCAATCCGAACATTCGTGGAAGCAGCGTCAGCGGACTGATTTGCCCGAAAGAGGTGTACATCTATCTTTCAATCGACGAACTCTTCACAAACCACATACCCTTGAGCGACCTGATGTCTGATAGGTCAATATGGGTAATGTTCGCTACATCAGTGAGATCGCTGGCGAGTTCAAAGCATCCACAGCGGTCAAACTCCACGGCATTTACGCCATGCTTAAGACGAATGTCGCTGATCAGACGAATAATTTCACCAGTGAAAATACCTGCCAAGCAGAATATTTGACGAAGCTCCGTTAGCGTACTCGTGCAGAATGCAGGCGCAATAGGTGTGTAATTGCACCCTATCATGATGAAATACCTGAAATTCCACCGCATCGCCGCATGACAATGCGGCGAAGGCTGCCCTTCAAGCTTGTGATCATACTCAGGTCCCCGCACGCGACGAGACCTTCGAGGACGAGAACTTGGAGATGCGGAATGACTGGCGCAAGCTCTTCTAGGCGAAGGATCTCCCCAGAAGATGCTGG
>Ga0307972_1002172_pt1 | contig 10344 bp, 12 predicted proteins | sample OrgLakmetagen780_FD_201848 | JGI IMG/M metagenome (GOLD analysis project Ga0307972, IMG submission 201848) | Saline water microbial communities from Organic Lake, Antarctica - #780 | ecosystem: Environmental > Aquatic > Non-marine Saline and Alkaline > Saline | place: Antarctica: Organic Lake...
GTATAAGGCACGGAGTTCAGCATTGAAGCAAGCTCAAAAGAGAATGCCAAGGCTATGTTGAAGTCGTGTGTTTTCTTTTGATTACAGAGACGCAGCCTTTGACATATATTTTTCAGCACACTCAGATCAACTGAGAGGCCTTAGACAAACAGATGCTGCAACTGAAGGCAAAAACTCCTACTCTGATCATCTTGCAGTCTACAAGTTTAGGCTCAAAATATACCGTGCGTCCGCTGTTGTCCACGATGGTGCCGCTGATCATGACTGGGATGCGCACGCCCTTGTCAGCAAAGAACTGCTCCAGCGCGTAGATGGCGGCCTTGGAGTTCAAAGTGTCAAAGATGGTCTCCACCATGAACAAGTCCACACCGCCCTCGTACAGCGCCACTGCCTGCTCGTAGTATGCCTCCACCACTTCGTCGTAGGTGATGCCGCGGAAAGCAGGGTTCTCCACGCTGGGGGACACGCTGAGGGTCTTGTTGGTGGGGCCAATGGCCCCAGCCACAAAGCGGGGGCCCTGGTCTGGGTGCTGCTCCAGGAACTTGGCCACAGCAGACTTGGCCAGCTTGGCAGCAGCAAAGTTGATGTCGTACACCTCGTTCTGAAAAGAGCAAGGGGCAGATAGGTTTTGAGCTGCAAACTTATAGAACCAGCACATACAAATGCTTATTTTCTAATAATCCGTGAAGGACAAGCAAGGAAAAAGCTGCCTTCTGCAAAAGTAAAACAAACTTAGTAATGAGGCTGACCCCGGAACTGCTCCTTGAACCTCTGACCCACCTTGGCTTGCAGATTGTAGTCGGCTTGGCTGATGGAGGTTCCGTTGAAGGTGTTGGTCTCGATGATGTCAGAGCCAGCTTCCAGGTACTGGATGTGGATGGCCTCAATGATGTCAGGGCGGGTCAGCACAAGCAGATCGTTGTCGCCCTTCAGCTCATCACTGTGGTCCTTGTAGCGGTCGCCGCGGAAGTCAGCCTCCTGTTTAATGTTTAGATGAGTCAGCATTGCGGATCAATGCAACTTTGCAGAGGTTGTATATCTAGGAATAAAGTTAAAAGCCAAGGATTTAGACAGGACTTGTGCTGAAGTTTCCAGTTCATTGCGTGCTGGGGCAACTGCTTCTTGTTGTCAGAAATCTTGCAAGCATGTATGTCACGCATACCTGAGCATTTGCCACATGACTAAAAGAATTTACAGAAATCCTTTCGTGTCATGTCGTAGCCTTCAAATATAAGTGTCAGAGGAAGAAGCACATTGCCCTCTTATTTGTTCGCCTGTCCACGTCAAATTGCAGGTCAATAGTCCATGGGAGAATTTTAGCCAAACACCCACCTCCAACTTGTATCTCTGAATCATGGTGCCCATGGCGCCATCAATGAAAGCGATGCGCTCATTGAACAGGCTAGTCAAGAGTGGGAGCACTTGGTCAGGGGTCATGGGCGCCTGCTTGGGGACCGCAGGAGCTGTAATTGCTTGTGCTGCTGGTGTTGGTTGTGCTGCTGCAGGCGCAGGCGCAGGGGAAGGCGCTGCCCTCGCCTGCTGTTGCTGCTGCTGCTGCTGCTGCTGCTGCGTTACCTCTGCACGCGGACGGGGAGCTGTGTGTGTACAGACAGGGAGAGTTGTGCTGAGAAGGGAGAGTGGATGTGTTCTGAGGCTTGAAGCTTTGGGTCAATAACAGGGAGTGCAAGCCTGGAGGTTTGAGGGCCACCCACGACTGCTCCTCACCTGAGGCCGCATGCCTAGCCGCACTCTGCTGCTGTTTGGACTGAGGCTTGCCCACAAGAAACAAAGCGGCCTGCATGCACAATTCCGTGGGGCGGTGGGGGAGGTTCCTCAAAGTTTTCGACGCGCGGTGCGTATGAGGAGCAAAGCCTTGTGGGATCCCACAAATTTACCCACCACGGCCAACGCTCCTGCAATAGCCAGCGTCACAGCGACATGAAGCACGAAGGGTATCATGACCAGGATCCGGGCAAACGGCAACATTGGGAGAACTCAACAGGTGAAACAGCCTAACAACCCATGGAATTTACTTTTGTTTCCTTCCAGTATTTCGAAATCCAAAGCAAAATGATATCAGGCAAACCGGTTGGGCGGACCTGCATTTCGTGTTTAAATAAATCAAAACAATCGTACTTGACTGATAATTTGCAACCCCAGACCACCTAGAGGTGCTGCCCTCCCGAGTGTTATGTGCCGCTCTCACGACGGGACGACCCCACACCACTTTATAAAGTAATAATGTCAATTTAATTTGATATCGTACAAGTGCATGTCAGTATCCTTGAAGAAAAATTCGGGCGATTTGATCGCATGCCGCAAGTTGTTTCAGTTCATTTAAGCCTCCTGGTTCCAATTGCATACATCTCCTTCTCTCCCCATCAAATTTTTTCTCGGAACCAAAAATGAAAACTTCGTGCCAATTCTTTTTGCCAGATTGAAATTTGGCACCCTGCCCGCTTACTTTTTTGTCTCTGTGTAATGGTATGTTTTAATGATAAATACCTGTAAAGAAAAAGGAAAAGCAGCAAGTAAATTCACAGGGGAAACTCTCCATATTACTTTAGGTAACAACTACTTTGCAGAATTGGTTTGGTCTGGCTGTTACTTCTTTACCTCTTTACCTCCTTCCGCCTCGTGTGAGAATAATCCTATCTTACTTAACGGACCATTCAGTTACAAAGCACTTTCAAGAGTGCAAACACATGGACTAGGAAAAATGCGAGTTAAATCATCAATGAATGCAAAGCCGCTCCTCAACCTACATGGAAACTCGTTTTTCATTGAGGGCCATGGTTGGGGAGCAGAGGCCTGCACACCATCAGAAGAATTGCTAGCTATTAAGGGGGGATTATGTCGGGAGTCGCGTCTGGCGTGCACATTTTTGCGGACTTGTTGGCATACATGTGAGCTTATTAGCTGGCTGGTGATGTGGCATGCTGGCCTGCTAGTGCCTGTTGCTCCCAGCAGGATGTTATGAAAGGCTTTGTGGTGTCTTTGTGCCTTTTCTATTTGTTGGGTAGGATAAGTGTTCACATAGTGCTGAATTTTGATCAAAAGAAAAGAAAAGAGTACATGGCAGTGAAAAACCACTCCCCACATTTTGATCAAATAAGTAGTGCGTTTATTTGGCTGCGTGTCCCTTTGCTGCTTTAATAGCCAGCGGAAAAAGGATTGGCAGGGCTATCTGTGAGGAAGAGGAAAACTCTCCTTGCATTAGTGGCCGAGCGAGTTTGGTATATGTTGTTTGCTAAGTTTCTTTGTGGTGTCTGCCCCAAATTCACACGTGGTGTCCATCATAACTTTTTCAACGTCCTTTGATTTTTTGACCATTCTGGTTTTCCGCAGAGCACATGCTTTGCTATGCATTGCTCTTTCGGTAGTGTAGGTATCCAGGCCTCATTTTTTTTAGTCAACCCTCTGTTTTGCTCTGCCACTCAGTCTTCCTCACGCAGTTTTTATGATTTGCTTGGATCCAACTTTCCCCGCATTATTAACCTTTTTCTTCCGAAACATCTCCCCTTGTGCCTCCTTTTTTCATACGACTGGCCCCTCATGCTGCCATTTTTCCTCTCGGTTTCCCTACTTTTTCCAGCGTAGTAGGGAGTTTGCTATCTCCCCTTGATCTACGAATACCTTCAAAGTGAAAAAAATCGCCAACACACTCATGACCTAGATTGTCAACATGAGCTTTGACCTCAGGGCTCAAGGCTTGTAAAAATGAACTGTGTCTTTAGTTCATCAAATTAATTGTTATAGGTTTTGTCACGCCCAATAGTTGGCAGTGACGATTCGTGTGATTTGGTTAGTTGGCTTTTCAGTTGAGGTTGTTTTGCCTAGTCTCGTTCAAAAAGCTGGAGAAGCCAGTTTATTGAAGAATTGTATTAAGCCAGGGTCGAGTCTCTCTTGAGCAAAGGCTGGGAACTGCACTACAGACTGTTGCATACAATGATTTCTAGCAATTTGTTGGTGCGCACCTCTGTGGTGCCACCACTGTTCATAGAAACGTGTCTGGGGAGCCGTATATTTCAACCATCCTTGGCAACACCATAGAAATTGGCAGTTCAAGGAAAAGTATGCCGTCCGGTCATGTTAAATCAGTGGCGTGGACAAACCGTATGATTCTCCATGGGATTTATAATGTGCTCAACGGTTTTACAGTTATTTGGTTGTTTGGCCAGTTTAGATGAACCTCTTTTAACAAACCCCATGTTAGTAAAATTCCATAATGCCCTTACTAATGATTGAGCAGCCGTGTCACCTGGCTGGCCTTTTAAATTAAACTTAGTTTTTAGATAGCCTGTGATCAGTTGCCGTATGGCAAGTCAGTAACAAACTCTTTCCTTTTGTGTCTTATGGATTTATTGTTGACTGACGAGGACCAGTTACAGGCCGATCAGTCTGGCTGAAGGTCCCCAAATGTAGATATATATCTAAAGCTGTGATCAGTATTGGTGGAGACGAAGCTGTTCAGGGCAAGGTGCCCTTTTTTTGCCAAAACACTTGAGTTTGTGAGCAGACGACTGCTCCTCATCTTTGTTGTTGGGATTTTATACGACTCAGCCTGTTACATAGCCTGGCTTCAGCGCACTACTTCTGCAGCTATGAGTGCAACTTCCTCCCTCTCTTGTGTGCGCAATGATCTTTCTAACTACGCTTGAGGTGAACGTGTTTGATTTCCCTTCTCAGCTGAAACCAAGTATCTGTCCACCTTTATAACTAATGAATTCATTTGTGGCCTGCCTGCTCCTGGCCACAAGTTGTAATTGTTTTTTTTCAGGCAGTTTGTGGAAAGGGTGTGTGTAACACACCAAGCATTTACATCATCACCAAGGCAGAGTATAAAATATCATAGACTAAACTACTGCCAATCTAAGCACATACACCGATAAGGGCCTAAGTACTTACTTGCATTCTTGCCTTGCAAGCTAGCTGCTTTTACTGCGGACCATGTAATCTACTGAGCTACCTACCAACAATGCACCTTATTCTCAAAGTTAAAATGGAATTATGCACAGAGTAAAGGGATTTTTAAACGACAAAATGTCCTCAGAGCTCCTCTGTATGTCCAGCATCACGAGTTTGTGTGACAACCACCATTACTAGTGACCACCACCATTACTAGTGAAAGATGAACCAGCACAAACTTGCACCCTTATGATTTCTGTGCCGCACGAGAGTCACAGCAACTAAAACATGTCTACTTTGGCAGTGTTGCAGCCGGAGCAGCCAAAGCAGCTTGGAGTTGCAGCAGCTGGCTGCTGCTTGCGAGCTGCTCAACATCAATTCCTGCACAATCATACACAAAACAAAAAATGAGTGTTGCAAGCAATTTGTATCTCTTGCAAATACCGTACGTCCATGGATCCACCGCCCCCCTGAAAAAATAATATCCCTCACTGGAACTTCTTGATGGGTGCAGACAGGGCTGGGGCTGGGGGTGCAGGGGCAGGGGCAGGTGGAGCTGGGTCTGGGGGGGAAGGTGAGTGCGGGAATTCCACTCATCGGAAGGCTTCCTGACCACTCATCGCTCGCACTGCTCAAAACGTTAAATTCCGCCACCGCCCCACAACCGCCCCCTTCAAAAAATAATGTATATTAAACCACCACCCCGTCACCGCCCCCACCAAAAACAATACTTAGGGGGCGGTGATATGCTTTTTGTACGGTATCAAAATTTACCAAGGTTCCATAGATTGTCTATTTGGGAAATAACCCATCAAATGCTAGCAAGTGTTAAAACTGGTTTGGCTTATTGCATGCATGCATTCAATCTGCAGGTCAATTATACCAAACATCTTTGTCCTCTTTCCCCTTTTTGGCTGTAGCTTACTTTAAGTCTTGGCTTAAGCTTAAGCTCCATTTTTATCTTGATAATGAAAACATGTTTGGATGGGCTGCAGAGCGGCAAGCAGTATGACGTGCCCTTCCATCACAAACTTTCTTGTGCTCATTGTGCTCATCATGATTCATGATACCATGATCGGTAATTTGCAGGTCATCAAAAAAGCTATTGTGACCAAGAAAACTTGGCCAAAAGTTTGGTACAAAAAACAAGCAGTACAAACCGTTCCCCACATGATTAAGGAACTGTATTACTTGGTATTGAGTGCCGTGCTATCTTCCACCATAGCAAAGCAGGCAAAATCAATGGGGATTGGAAGGGCTGCAGGCTTGACCTGGATCCGGCTCTGCAGCTGATAGGTTGCACATGGAGCTTGGAGGAAAAGCTTCTTATTGACCCTTTATTGAGAGTCAAGACCCAGTTCCCCGGATAAAACCTGACCTGGTCTGGGGCTCTGCTCGCTGGTGGCTCTGCTCACTGGTGGCTGCCGGTGCTGCTGGAATGCCCCAATCTCCTTGGTTGCCCCTCGCCACTCCGAAGAGCCCGTCCCTCTCCATTTTTTTGTGCTCATGTGCTCATGTGAAGCAAAAATAAGCAGATCAGAGCAGGCAAACAATTGTGCAACCACCCTGAACCACCAACTGAGTTTCATCCTTGCCACCTAGGGAATACTAGATACTAGACAGGCTACTCACAGCGGCAAAATCAACAGACAATATACCGAATGTACCCAACCAAGTGCCACGTGATGATTTTTAAACGTATTGAGCTGCGGCCTCGTTATTTCCCAACCACAATAAAGATCACAAAAAACAATGTTCTCAAGCTGAATGGTTACGCAAGTCGGTCTTGCTCACGCTGACCGCCTGATGTGTTTTGTATAGGTATTGCATGAAGTGTGTTGGATTGAGAGACTCATTAATGCTCAGACATCCATTTTTGAACTCCGTTTGGTCCTATAAATAACAAAATGGCAGCACATGGATGTTAAAACATGGATGTTACAACTAACAGCCAGAGTCATGAAGATTATGGCGTTGCCTCAAGATTGCGCCCGTTTCAATTTGGGTGTAGGATGGATGGCACGATCCTGAGCATTTCATCACTTCCGGCCCCTTACTAAACTGGTAGCTATTCATGACCTATGTGCACTTGGCACTTGCATGGCCCAGATATGAAGGAACTCTCTCGTTGGGTTAGGGATTAGCTTGGAGGTAACTTAGGGGTAGATGTACGCGAAATTTATTCCTGGCTTTTTCCAACGAGGGCCCTTTTCTATTATAACTCTTAGCTCATCCTTTACTTAAAATGGCCAAGAGAACTAAGAAGGCTGGGATTGTGGGCAAGTATGGAACCCGCTACGGTGCCAGTTTGCGAAGTGAGTGGGCACACGAGGCTGGCCGGCAAGTGCTGGAGACTTAAAGAGAGTTGCTGATGCCTCTTTCCCTCTCTGTACTTGCAGAGATTATCAAGAAGCAGGAGATCAGCCAGCACTCCAAGTATGCATGCCAGTTCTGCGGCAAGGTGTGTTTCTAAATCCAACATGCCTCACAAGTTGTGCCATTCCCTGTTTTCTCTCTGAGAATGTGCACACAGAGTGCCTGCATGGCGCATAGCACGAAGGACTTTTGTTAAAGAGAGGGCCGTGCTTGCATGGTGCTCCGGGTCGGCAAGGGAAAAACGCCCGCGCACCCTGGCGGCCTGAGCTGCGTAGGACATGGATTGTCCTATTGTGTATGTGTATGTGCGTGCTTTGTGCGCTTAATTGCGGGCTTGGCAATGCGCTCTGCATGGCTTCGTGCAAACCTCGCCACGCTCGCGCCTTCCGCCCGCAGTTCGCGATGAAGAGGCAAGCCGTGGGTATCTGGTCGTGCAAGGCCTGCAACAAAACCGTCGCCGGTGGTGCCTACGTTTACACGTAAGTGGCAGAAGTGTCCCTGCCTACATGCACATTTCCAAATGGCACAACTCTATCTCACATACACACACACACACACACACACACACACACACAATACACATACACACGCATGCATACACACACGCACACACAACACACATACACACGCATGCACGCACACACACATACACCAGCACGCACGTATGGACGAACACAAGGCCGCACACGCATGCACATGGCACACAGACATGCACACATGCCAATACATGCACACACACACTCTCACACACACAAGCACATGGACGCTTGCACGTGTGTGCATACACGCACACACACACACACACACACACACACACACACACACACACACACACACACACACACACACACCAGTGTACCAGTCACATTTGCTGCACCACTTTCAGCAAAAACTATTAAAGGTACAGTCTCCCAAACTGTACACTGGGGTATCCTGTAGACCAGAGCACTTCCATTATTCCTGTGCATCATCTAATTCCGACAACACACTTGTTGCTCGGGTTCGCTATGATGCCACAACAAGCTGCTGCTTCAGCACCGAGCTGCAGCCTCTGATCTGTATGCTTGGTCTGCAAGCTGCGTACAAACAGAGCCCCTTCCCTCTATTGCACCCTCGTGACCTAGCACCTGCTTCAGTATTTGGATATTTCTTCATATTCATACTTCTTTTTTTGCAACTAGAGTTGCCCGTGGTAACTTAGCAGATGCGCTGCCAATATTCCCTGGCTATGAAACCAAGAGATATACAACCAAACGCGATGTACATTTATTTGAGAGTAAGTACAAGACACTTTCCCTACTTAACAAGCAGAAAAGGCACGAGAACAAAATAAGCTGCTAATGCCTTGCTTAGTCGGACACCGTAGCTAAACCCTTCACACCATCCTGCTAGGAGCAACAGGCGCCATCTACAGCAGCCACACAAGGAACTTACTCCACAGCCTCAGAATTACTGGTCTACATGCTACAACTTTCATGAACAAATCAGCTTACATCAGGGTTGTACATCCGGTCCGGGTCTCCCTGAAATCGCATTCCGGGAGACTCGGTAAAATTTCAAATGCAGTTCCGGGTATTTTGCATGAATTTTGGGAATGACACCGTGAGAATGGGAAGAAGAGGGAAAGGTCAGCCAGCAGGAGGGGGGGATGGGTCAGCACCCCAGCAGTGCTCTTCCTCCTGACCAGGCCTCCCTACGAAGCATGCGAGTGCTGGGCTTGAGTGCTTGCATCTTGCATGGCAGATAAGGGAACTTGGCAGCTTGCACCAAACTGACTCCAGATGGAAGCGCCCCGCTCCTCCACTCTCTGCTCCCCCCCCTCCCCCTGCCCCTGGCCCTGATGAGGCCTCAACCAGCAGCCATGCGCGAACCTTGAGCAATGTCTAGTGCACTTGAGCACGCACACACACACACGCATATAACCTCGAGCGATGGCTGTGAGTGCTTTTGAAGACATTTAACAATTTAGCAAATGTTCCATTTGTAAACCGAAGCCCTTGACTCCTGCAGTGCCTGAATAGAAGAAACGTCGCGCTTGGGGCCGGGGGCGACAGCCCCCAGCACGGGAAATTTTATAACACCCTGAACAAATTTAAAAGCAGTTCCGGGAGACCCTGAATAATTTGACAGGCTGTTCCGGGTCTACCCGAAAAATTTGGGTACCCTGTGTACTACCCTGGCCTACATGCAATCAGATCCTTAACAAAAATCATACAGATGAGACGAGACGGTGAATACAACCCCCATAATTATTTGAGCAATACTCCTGGTAGTGTGCAGGCTTCTGCCTCCCAACCACTTGATCACCACTGAAAAGCTTCTTTTTATTTTACTCTCCAGTTGGGATGTTGTGTTTCTGCATCTATTGGGTGGTGCAGAACACACAACAACATCCTTTCCTAATGTATGCTGGTAGCGTTTACTCTATCTGCGTTCTATTTCTCTTTTTTCTTTTGGATATTTCGTTCGTCAACTAACCTGATTTCACCATCTCCTGTTTGCCTCGACTTTTCCCGCTCTGTACAATTTCTGCTTCGAGGATTCCTGCATGCAGCTAGTAATTGCACTCTTATTTTCTAATACTTCGTGCGGCATGCAACAAGGAGGAAGAGTTAAGAGCTTCACGTTTGCTGCAGAAAGGCAGTCCTCATCTCACGTGAAAACTTTCCTGTCTGTTTGCCACAGGTTCAATCGATGCGGGAAAGCACCTACAGAGGAAAACAAAATTTTCCCAGTTCAGCATTCATTTCGTATTCGGTTTTAATTTGTGGTTGCGCCTGCAGGACCTCCTCCAGCTTGACAGTGCGCTCCACAATCCGACGTCTGCGCGAGGCCAAGGAGGCATAGATTATTCTTTTGTTGATGGATCACCTATATGATTGTGTTTATTCACGATTGTAATACCATTCCCCTCCCGTAAAGGCAAAGTTGTTGATTTCTGAACGAGGGTTACAAGGGTTGCAAGAATGGCCTACAGCCCGAGTCTCTGGCTGGTGGCAATTGGCTGGTGAACAAAATCAACCAGTGTCAAAAATTGAAACTAACCTGACACAAACTTGA
>Ga0307972_1002181_pt1 | contig 10330 bp, 8 predicted proteins | sample OrgLakmetagen780_FD_201848 | JGI IMG/M metagenome (GOLD analysis project Ga0307972, IMG submission 201848) | Saline water microbial communities from Organic Lake, Antarctica - #780 | ecosystem: Environmental > Aquatic > Non-marine Saline and Alkaline > Saline | place: Antarctica: Organic Lake...
CCGTGCTTGCGTCCGTGCGTGCGTCCGTGCGTGCGTGTGTGTGCGTGCGTGTGTGTGTGCGTGCGTGTGTGTGTGTGTGTGTGTGTGTGTGTGTGTGTGTGTTAGTTTGACCACATCACCGATGCTTGTCTGGCTACCGCAACAGCTCGACAGCACACCAGCTTGACTCATTTGACTAGCCAAGCCACTAAAAACGTTACATTAACATTAAACAATTAACATTATTGATTTGTCTGGGTACCCCCTCTGCCACAACGCTCTTGCTTCCACACTTTGATGGTGCTGCTGCAATATTTACCCGCTCTGTGGCTTGTTTGTGCTTGATCAGCTGTTGACTCCAACCCATAAAACCTGCACACACACACACACACACGCACACACACACGCACACACACACCTGCACAGTGCCGCTGCAACACCAAACCGCTCTGCGGCTGTGTTCATTGGGGACGCGTATGAAGACCACTTCCTACTGCCAGGGGACAAGGTGCTGCTCATCACAACTCGACGGCTCATTTTCCTGGACGCTCCAGGTGATATTTTGTGCTGGAGGGTGGGTGTGTGCGGGCTGCGTGCGCGCTATTGGTGTGCACCTCATGTATTAAACAAGTTGTGCTGGAGGGTGTGTGAAGGCTGCATGTGCGCTATTGGTGTGCTTCTTGATTAAATATAAGAAGCTGTGCTGGAGGGTGTGTGAAGGCTGCATGTGCGCTATTGGTGTGCTTCTCGATTAAATATAAGAAGCTGGTCGTCACCAAGCAACAGCTGGCTACCTTCTTGATGATTGAAGCACGATGATTTTGTGACGAGTAGATGCTCAGGAGCTGGACTTTGGTAGGTGCTGCTGATATTACTGCCTGCCTGAAGATCCTCTCAGATGCTCCATGCATGTGCAATTGACGCTAAGGAACTGGACCTCGGTATTGGTGCTGCTGCTCGCTGCCTGCCAGCACATACTCATATTCGCGTAAAGCATGTTGCTGATCAAAGAGGGCAAAAGGGGGTTGTGGACAACCAGGCTGTGAGGTGCTGCCCCTCAACACCTGACAGATTGTATCCATGGACACCCCGGTACATCATTCTGCCAAAGAGTTTTCTAAATTTTTGTCCAGGGATACAAATATGTCGGTCGCTCCTCTTCACCCGGATAGCTGTGCTTCATTCCTGGACGCTCCAGGTCATTTATTTTGAAGATAACAAAAGCGGTGTTTGTTAGTTCTTTATGTGATGGTCATGTGTGCTTCTGATTCAGATCTGCAATGCAGTGAGGGCTGCTTGACCCCTCATCATTGTACGACAGGGGGGAGGCAATTTGTATGTTTTCACACTTATGCAACACTGTGCTCCTGTGTCTGTGTCTGTGTGCAGGTTTTGTGGCTCTGCAGCAGCGCGTGATGAGTGGGGAAGCTGTGCATGTCACTGACGTGCCAGGGGGCACAGTTGTGTGGTCTCTGCAGGTGAGTACTGGCGTTGATACAAAGAAGCAGACGCTGTGAATGATATCCACGCAGTAAGTGTAACCAGGCCTGTAGGCCTGCTGAGTTTGGTGTGAAGCCCTTGAAGTCCAGCTCTTGGAGTGACGCAGTAGGCCTGCTGAGTTTGGTGTGAAACCCTTGTTTAGTTTAGTTTGGATTACAAAGGCATTCATCCTGGAATGGCTGCTCAACCTATGAGAACGAGGTAAACTTCAAAACAAACCTAGTAAAAAAACCCTTGAAGTCCAGCTCTTGGAGTGACGCAGTAGGCCTGCTGAGTTTGGTGTGAAACCCTTGTTTAGTTTAGTTTGGATTACAAAGGCATTCAACCTGGAATGGCTGCTCAACCTATGAGAACGAGGTAAACTTCAAAACAAACCTAGTAAAAAAAACCTTGAAGTCCAGCTCTTGGAGTGACGCAGTAGGCCTGCTGAGTTTGGTGTGAAGCCCTTGAAGTATAGCTCTTGGAGTGACGCAGAGTGATATTGCGCATATCACTCTTGCTGTTTATCAGTAATCCCCTTTAGTTCCTCCCATTTTGTTATTTCCTTGGTCCTCACAACTGCTCTTCAAGTCATGTAGGAGGGCAGGAATGGAGCTTTGCTGTTGCTACCTGATTATTATTTCATTTAGATAGGAGAGGATGAGAATCTGTGTGTGTGTTAGGGGCTCCGTGTAATGCATGAGGCACATTCGGATTGAGGGAGGAGTCGTTTGCAATAGGCACGAGCATGATGAAGCTGACAAGTTTGGATATGGCGTTTGGATATGGCGTCTGGATTAGGCGTTTGGATTAGGCGTATGATGAAGCTGACAAGTTTGGATTAGGCGTTTGGATATGGCGTCTGGATTAGGCGTTTGGATTAGGCAGGAGTATGATGAAGCTGACAAGCTTACCGTGAGCAATATGCGCTCATCTGACTTTGTTGCAAAACTGAGAATCACATACCCCATCCAGTGTAAATAGATAATGCCTTATATGCACTAAACCAAGATGCATGTCAGCACATACTTGCTCGCTCATGCCTTCGTGCCTCACACACACACACACACACACACACACACACACACACACACACACACACACACTGATCCCTACACCATTGGATTCCTACACCAACATACATACACACACGGCTTCCTACACCAATATACATACACACACGGCTTCCTACAGCAACATACATACACACAGCTTCCTACAGCAACATACATACACACACGGCTTCCTACACCAATATACATACACACACGGCTTCCTACACCAACATACATACACACACGGCTTCCTACACCAACATACATACATACACACGGGCTCCTACACCAACATCTCCACTGCAGTACAAGTCTATGCTCACAGCGGAGCTTGCGTGGCATCAGCAGCAGCCTGGGGTCCCTCCAGATGGTGTGCTGGTGCATCGCAAAAAGCACAGCCAAGAGGATGACACGCTCGTGTATGATGTGCGATGCAGGTACGGGTACTGGTACCCTTTTTAGTGCTTGGGGTTGTTTATTGTATGATCTGAGATTGAGATGATTATTTGTTGACAGCGGAAGCAGTGAGTTCAATGCAACCTTGTGAGGTGTGCGCAACAGCCACACAAGCATCAACACACGCAGCACTTAGTGACACAGGAGCAGCAGAGCAACCAAAAAAACTACTAGGCCTTTTCCAGAGGATATATGCTTCAGTTCCAGGGACAGCCACACAATAGCAGCAGAAGCATGCAGCAGAACGTGTACACAGGCATGCAAGCCCTGTGTACACAGGCATGTGCGTGTACGTGTACACAGGCATGTACGTGTACGTGAACACAGGCATGTACGTGTACGTGTACACATGCATGTATGTGTACACAGGCATACAAGCACAGTTGCCGGGCAATCAGAGGTTGGCATCTGTGTGTCAGCATCTGGATTCTAGATGTGTTTTGTGGATGTTTGATGCTGATGTGTTTAGTAAATGTTTGATAATGCGTTTTGTGGATGCTTGATGTTGACGTATCACAGGTATTTCTGTGAATTCCTGCCCAGCGCCCATGCCCACAAACTGCTGCGCAAGCCACCAGCATCTGTGACTTGCACACAATCAATCTCAAACACAGACCCAACTCCCACCACTTCATACTTTGACTTGCACACGAGCATCTCCAAATATGCAACTAAATATAAGCACGGACCCAACTCCCACCACTTTAATTTATAACTATTACACAGGCATTAATAATGTGGAGAATGGTTTTAACTGCCTGCGTACTCTATTTTTTCTTGTTTACACCAGCGTTTGCAAACACAGCCTGACACCCACCAGATTATTTGATAACTTGCACAATTGTATTCGAAATACAGGCTTAACTCCCACCACTAGGTAGATGGTATGCCTTACACGCAATCCTCTGCAAACACAGGCCCAACTCCCACCACCATATGGTATGACTTGCACGCAATCCTCTGCAACACAGGCCCAACTCCCACCAGGCCCAAGAGCTGCTGCAGGCCATCAACGACACCCGGCGCCGCTACGACACACGGCCCAGCCAGATTGCCGCAGACCTGAGGAGTAAACAGATGCTGCCGGCTGTGAGCGACGCAAGCCAGGTGTGTAGCTTTGACAGGGTGAACTATGCCAGCCTTATGCGGTGCAGGCTAGGCTGGCTGGCAGACTGTGGAAGCGACGTTTTTACTGTGACATCAAATGGTGTATCATTTGTAGGGTTGGCCAGAACCACTTTATATACGGTTTATATACGGTGTTTTGGGCAGGGAATTCACCAAATATTCGGTCACATCCGGTGTATAAACCTATGGTTTGGGTCAAAAAAATACTTGCTTTTACAAGGCCAGCAGGTATACAGTTAGAATGAGGTTTTGGTCTGCTGAGGCCCTGTCGCAGCGGTCAGACTCCCGAGCTCAACGCGTCATGCTCGACAAGTTGCGTTAGAGTTGCGTGCCTGTCGGACAGGACATGGTTAATAACGAGCTCGTGTGAGATGCTGTGAGGTGCTCAGCTGAAACGAAATACGAGAAACATTAAACCGGTTTAGAACGGTTTGAAGCAACGCATTTTACAGCTGTAGTGGGTCACCAGCAGGGGTGGCCAGAACCGTATTAATGTATGACTTTACATCAGACCCACCATTCCCTTCCAAATTTCGTCCCTAAAACGAACCTCATCGTTTTTTGACTTTTCATATGAAACACTTATGTGCCAAAAAAAGGGTATGGGGTCCGCTGTGTGCGCCGGAGGCTGGATTTGTGCCATTTCCCTGCCAAAAGGGGGTTGTACCCATGCATGGGTACAGAAATGTGACACCAAATCCAAATTTCACCATTTTTTGTTCCCAGACATGTTCTGGGTTAAACCATACCCATTACAGCAAAGAAAGGGGGGGGTGAAAATTCGCCCTCAAAAGGCTTGGTGCGTGGGCCTGTTTGCTGGGCAAAAATGGTGCATTTCTGGAAACCCTGGAAACACCCTTTCTGGCTACCACCTGGGTGTTGGAAGTCCTTCAGAATGCTCCCTCCCAAGGCATGCCCTGTCAAGTATTATGGTCTGGAATGTTGGAGATGGGCCGTGGTGGGCAGCAACAGCTGAGATTTCCTAATTAACATCAGGCTCTGGTCAGCCCCTCCGAGCACAAGCTGCTGTCGTCCAGCTGTCAGCTGTCGAATTTCGTCTCTTTTAAACCCGGGAGGTAGACAAATATTTGATTGGCTGGACATTTTTTTTACCCTAGGACTTTGTCCTAGGCTTATGGATTGCTAGAGAAACTGAGAGTTTTGTAGCTTAAAAATTTGGACCTTTCTCCAAAAACGTCAACAGCCAAATCGAGTAAAAGGGTCATGCTGAGAAGGATGGTGCTTTCCAATTGTTGGACAGTGCCCTGGTTGGAGAGTGGCACCTTTTTTTGAGCTCCTTGATATAAATTTGATACAGCTGGTAAGAAGACTTGATTTAAAGACATACTGGGCCTTAACGCCTCAAATGGCGATGCCGCAAAATGCAAATCCGTTTCTTGAGCGGAGTCATGTTGCTGCATTTTCGCGATGCGCAGGAAGTAGCATACAACATCGCTGGAGCACAATTGCATTCCGGCCACTTGTTGTTGTGATGACGTGTGCTCGGTGCAAAGGCTGTCCGAAATTCTCTCTCTGTGCAACTTTCAGAGCCAATACACATTCCATGGACTTCCCCTTACACTGCAACACGAGGTCTCAAAGCAACCTGAACGCCTCAATTGAAAGCTTGCACAGTTGCTGCAACCTGAACGACTCACTCAATAATTGACAGGATGCAAGTGGAGCACTAGTTGGTGCAAAAGCAAGGCAGTATTTGCTTATTGTGCACGCACACAAGAGTTTATGGGGTTAGCCATGCATCAGTCTTGACTGCATGGTTCCTAGGGTCCCCAAGCGCAGCGCCGCTATATATTTGTATGCGCACAGCAAAAGAGTCGCGACCCCAAACGGCTCAGTGGTTGATGCCTGATTGTAAATCGCGCTTTTCCCTACCAAAAGGGGGTCCAAATCCGGACCTTCACCCCAGACCCCCGGACCTTGGGTGGGGTCCGCAATATTATTGCAACACCCCTGGTAAGTTGATGGCACCGGGGAGAAGCTTTTGGAAATCCATCTCTGGCTGGGATTTCCACCCTGCCCACCTGGGCACTCATTTGCACAAACTGAGTGTGCAGGGGTGCTGTAATATGTCTAACTAAGGCTCCTGACTCCTTCAAAGTGGAAAAGTGTGAAGGTTCGTTTTATCAAACAGGAATGGTGGGTCCGACTGTACATCAGATCCCTGCCAAAATTCCAGAGGGGGCTGACTGAGCCAAATGAAAGCGTGTTTTTAAAATGTGAATTGAGCATGGGCCCCAAAGTTTGCTATGTTTAAGCTTGGCACCCAGAGACCGGCCATGCTCTGAATTTTTATTTGCTCCTGAGCTTGAACATAGCAACTTACGGGGCACGTGTCTGATTTCCCGCGGCGTGGACCCTACTTCTCACCACAAAAAAATTTCATAGCAGATCACCCAGTCCACCAAATGGCATACTTTTGTGTGGTATGGTATTGTTGTAATAAACAAATATGATTGCAAAAAAATCAAGTGAAAAGATGAAGTGCATGGTGATGTGGCTTAACATGTGCTGTTTCATCATAGAAAGGCACCAAATTAGGGTTTGGGCAGTCAAGGTGGGCTTTGACCCCCGTCAAGTTGCGCACACTGTGACTTACATAGATATAAGCACATCCTCGTGCAGCTTACAATACCAGCTTTCATTTAAAGCCAGAATGGCGTCAGTTGGCTGAGTGGGCAGTAAATGGCTGGATTCAGAGTGTGAAAAGGGCACATATTGGGACATTTCCCCTGTCAATCCCCTCTGCCAAAATTCCTGTATGTATATATATGTGGTTATGGCCAAAGTAACTGTATGTGGCTATGGCCAAAGTAACTGTATGTATATATATATGTGGTTTTGGCCGACCCTAGTCACGAGTAGTAACCGTTTCAACTTTTTGCCCATTCTATGTTGTTGCCACCCGCAGCATCTCCCTGCTACAGTACTGTCCATCGACTTCAAAGCGGTGTGGGTCGCTGCGAGGCGTACGGCTAGTGGTTTACAGATCACCTCCTCACTATGGCGCCCTGTGGGTCCTCCAGGGTAGGTGCCACTGTTCAGGATGCGTATGCATACAAACAGATATGAGTATGTGGATGGGGATACCAGAAAATAGTGTGCTAGTGAAAAATTTGGGATTGTGAGCTTAACTAAATATGGGTAGGTATGTCTGAACGCGAGAATTGTTACCTGCGTAAAGCATTTGTTTCACTATACAAGATAACACAGGCGAGGTGCCCTTGTGGATCCTTTAGGGTTGGGTCAAATCGTTTGAGCAAAAACAAGATGGAAACATGGTCTTTGCTAAACGCACGCGCGCACACGCACAAACACACATGTATACACATTCACACACACATGTACACACACACATACACACACTCTCACACACACACATACACACACAACATACACACCTAGGTACGCCATCCTGGGAGATGTGGCAGTGAAAGGCACGGACAGGCCCTCACACCCTGTCCGCATGTACCGAGACACCTACACCCCTGCTGCTTCTGTGCCTCCTTCTTCTGCCCCCACTCCAACCCTCACCACCCAATCAGCAGTACAGGCAGAGGCTGAGGAGGGACCAGAGTTTGCACCGCAATTGGCACCCCCGACAGGGTGTGTGGTTGTGGGGGTGGTGGAGATGGGGGGGGGGGAGACAACAATTAGCACCTAATTTTGTGGTGTTACCACCAGGCTCATAAACATGCCTACCTCGTAGACCATGCTCAAGAAGGAATTGTGCCAACGCAGAAATCCATGCATTTTTTGTTCTATTATGTTTGCATTGTGAGATGGCGGTGTATTTTTTACAAGTAAATAAAAAGACGAAGAAACTGGAGAGGAACTCAGAAAAATAGCAAGCATGATATGAGAGATATCACTTTGCTTCACTTCAAGAACTGGAGTTCAAGTGCTACACACTGAACTCAGCAGTTGTTTACGTATGTACACACTGATACACACACTGTCACATTTACACACACACACACACACACAAACACACACACACACACACATTCACACACACACACACACACACACACACAATCACACAGGTACGCACTTGTATTCCGTACCAGTGCAAGCCCCCCAGTCACTATTTGGCGCCCTGTCCCTCCTAGAGGCTATTCTGAGGTACGTCTTAAAAAAATCAAATAGTAAACCCAATGCGAGTAATGCGAAGGGGGCAACACTTAATTATTAAACACAAAGCGAGCCTACGCAAGGGCCTTTTGTCCCTCTGAGCTGCACGTGCACACGTGTGAGTTTGCTTGTGTGCGCACATGTCCATGCGTGTGCATGTGCATGCATGTGCATGCACAGGGATGTGAATGTGTGCATGCATGCACACGCATATGCATGTGTACGCACCCGTACATGTGCTTGTGAAGGACGGCACCTGCTTAAACTGCTGCTCCTCCCTAAAGAACTCCCCTGCTGCTGCTAATGCCTGAAGTCAGCCTAGGCCGCCTCTTCTTTGCTGCTGCTGCTACTGCTGCATCCCGCACTGCAGCCCTGTCCTCTCCAGCTCGCCTTCTCACTTCTGTCTGGCTACTGGGCTTGAATAACGCCAGACAAGCTGTTTGTGCCCCTCGAGGGTCTTCCCGGCCCCTTCCCGTTCATGCTCATAGAGTGGATAATCCTTTTTCCCAGTAAGCTTCGCAAGGCCTTGGTATTTCAGTTATTTCATGTGCTCGCAACGCACTTCTGGGATGAAAAGCGTTTGCGGTACGTGGTGATATAAGTATGGTACAGCTCTAACAATATTTAAAGGGGTAATTTACTATCTTCCTCCCAACAACATTTTTGGCATTCCGCAGTGCTAGTGCCTTGACAGATGGCTTGGCTGAATTGCTCCAGTTTTAACCTTGTTCCCCTGCATGCGTTTGATCAGATTTATTACGTTGTCAAAAGAGGAGGTAGGGATGCCACGGCCGAGTAAAAAAATAAACAAAGCTGCACGAGTGCTCCCAAGGGGCATAAAGGATTAATGGAGTTCGAAACGTCGAAACACATCAAGGCGCTGGCTGCTTTCATTACCACACACTTGAGTTAAAGCATTCCCCACTTCCCAACGCAAATGTAGGGTGGTACAGGGGGGGATAAATTATATGCAATGCTGGTCGACAAAGGGGAAACAAAGGAATTCAATTATTACGAACGGAAAGGGATGTGCAGATACATTGGGTCTTCTGACGTACTGCACACTACTCTGCTAAAATGTATAGTACCATTGTTGCACCACTGTAGGTCAGGTACGTCCATCGTATACATTTTAACACACACTTGCTTCCACTCTCCCCTGCACCATGTTGCAGATCGGCCACGTGGCCTGGCCAGAAATGGAGGAACCCCCTACGTCTCTGGTGCGGTGCATGCGCTCAGATCTGGTGGCGCCTGCCAAGGTGTTTGAAGCCCCCCTATGGTCTGGTGCCAGCGCTGACAACCAGTTTTGGGTGGCCAGCATTTGGCTGGTAGATTCCCCTCTGTCAAACTTTATGGCGAATAAAAGCGCCAGCCGGCCTCCAGCGGGCCCCAAAGTACCAACGTATTGAGAAAGAAGCGTGAGAATGAGACGGCCTTTGTACAAATATTTCTGGCGTGAGACACTCCGGTTTCTGTTGTCTTTGCTACCCTTTTGTGCTGCAATGCACGATGAATTGCAAACAAGCAGGACGCCAGCTGTTTCTCAACATCTTGTTTGATAAACTACATTTAGTAGTATGCTTGCAAACAAAAAAATGTTAATTAGCACCAATACTACCAATTTCGGGAGCAGCAGGAATTTCTTAGAAGGTTGTACATAAATCCGAGAGCTCAGATTCAAACAAAAGAAAATGGGCAGAAAAGCAAGAGCTGTGAAGACGAATTATGGTGCCAGCAGCTTCAGCATGGATTGCAAGTATGGGCTATATTTCACCAGCTAAGCCTCCACAAAGGTGTGTTTAAAGTCTCCTTCCCCTCTCTTGACGTGAGAGAAGAAGAAAGAGGCAACGGCTCAATCGACTCACCGAGGAGGCGAGACCCCAGGAAAAACGTCCCTGCCACTGATTTAGCATGAAAGAAAAGAAAAGACTCCGCTGGTGTTCATGACACAGCCAGCATGATTAGGGAGGGTGTTACTTGGGTGCCCGCACTAGGCAACCCCCCACCGCAAAAAATTAAAAAGAAATTAATGTGGGTCAGGGGGGTTGTGTACCGTAGCACCCAGACCCAAATCATGC
>Ga0307972_1002183_pt1 | contig 10324 bp, 16 predicted proteins | sample OrgLakmetagen780_FD_201848 | JGI IMG/M metagenome (GOLD analysis project Ga0307972, IMG submission 201848) | Saline water microbial communities from Organic Lake, Antarctica - #780 | ecosystem: Environmental > Aquatic > Non-marine Saline and Alkaline > Saline | place: Antarctica: Organic Lake...
ACGGCGTGAATGGGTGAGAATCAGGGCTAAGTCATATGCTAGAAGCCTAGCAGGGCCTCTCATTTTACTGGATTAACACTTGCCAAGGGCTGAAACCGGGTGTTCACGTTGAGTATTACCAAAGCCTGTACATCTATTTTCCCTGCTTCTCTCACGGTGCGCGCGTCCTTGCATGTGCACAGGATTTTGGCGGACGAAATGGGTCTGGGCAAGACCCTCATGTCCATTTCGCTGCTAGCGTTCCTGAAGGAGTCCCGCGGGGTGAGCGGGCCCCACATCATCATCACCCCCAAGTCCACCATCTCTAACTGGATGCGCGAAATCAAGCGGTGCGGATGTGTGTGCCCGCGCTTGCCTGTGTGCATGCGTGTGTGCTTGTTGATGTGCATCGCCCCGTGCGTTCGTGCGTGCGTGCGTGGATGTGTCTGGCTGCGGTGGCCCTCAGAGCACGAGAAGAATGCTCGTGATGAGTCTCACACCTCTTTCTTTTTCTTCCGAAATGTTCGCAACGCCTATTATGCGCCACAGGTGGTGCCCTTCGCTGCGCCCGTTGAAGCTTTTGGGGTCCAAGGAAGAGCGCAAGCAAATCATGCAGAAGCACATGATGCCGGCAATCAACGACCCGTCGGCTGCGCGCACTTGGGATGTGGTGGTGACTTCCTACGAAGGCGTAAGTGAAAAGGCTTGTTTGGTTACACTGGCTGAAAAAGTTTCATGTGCTCCTTGAGCGATTCGCTTCTTTTCAAATATTCGAATGGAATTTCAACACAAGCTAGTGGTGTCTTGAAAAGGTATATTTTACCTTGTTCTCATCCTTCTTTTCTTATACATTCAACCAGGTGCTCAAGGAGAAAGGTGCTTTGACCCGCATGCCATGGAACTACTTGATGATCGACGAAGCGCACCGGATCAAGAACGAAAAATCGAGCCTCTCCAAAGCGGTCCGCGAAATGCAGACCCAGTCGCGCCTCCTCATTACCGGCACCCCTTTGCAAAACGACCTGCACGAGCTCTGGGCCCTGCTGAACTTCTTGATCCCCGACGTGTTCAGCGACAGGTGAGATATGATAGCCTAGGCAAATGGCGCGGGATATGAGTTCATCTCGTGGTGGCTGCAGTAGGTCGTTTTTCGTATTCGTTTGGGTACTCTTTGACTGCCCTTGCTGGTCGTTTTTCTTTCTTTTTTGGGGGCCGTTGACTGTCTCCGTAGTCGCCTCACTTATTCTCTTATTTCTCTCCCATTTCTTTTTTTTTCTTTCCTCGTCACAGTGACGAATTCGACGAATGGTTTTCAATGGGCGGCACCGAAGCGCGGGAAAACGTGGTCAAGAAGCTGCACACCGTGCTGCGCCCTTTCATGCTTCGGCGGGTAAAGAAAGACGTGGAAAAAGACTTGCCGCCCAAGATCGAAACCAAGCTGTACATCGGCATGTCAGAAATGCAGCGGGCGTGGTACACCAAGATCTTGAGCAAGGACGCGCACTCGCTGAACGCGCTCGGCGGGCCGGACCGCGTGAAACTCCTCAACGTGCTCATGCAGCTCCGGAAGGTCCGCTGGAAAAAATAAACATCAGTTTCTTGTGGGGAAAGCATGATGATGGCTGAAAGCATGATAGCTACTTTCTGCAAAACTTGTGCACATGCGTTCTCACATGGACTCATGTAGATATGAACACACTTAAACCACCACCCATACCCAGGTGTGCAACCACCCTTACTTGTTTGAGGGGGCCGAGCCCGGCCCTCCTTACAGCAACGGCCCCCATTTGTGGGAAAACTCCGGCAAGCTGGTGCTCCTCGACAAGCTCTTGCCCAAACTTCAGGTATACACGCCGTGCGTTTCTTTTGCTTTCTTCTCGAAATTATAGGAGCTGAATGAATGCCAGGTGTGATTCAGTCCCCAGATATTGTTCATTTGTGCACCCACCCATCCTCTCATTTACGCTCTTCTTCTTCTTCTTCTTCTTCTTTCTCCTTCGCACAGGCCCAAGGAAGCCGCGTGCTGATTTTCAGCCAAATGACGCGCGCACTGGACATTCTCAGCGATTATTTGGACCTCAAGGTATTTAAATCGATTTGCATTTAATAGATGTATTACTCATGCTTTACGTTGACTTTTCAAACACTATAGCTTCAATAAGCCTTCTACTCCCGCACTCACTCCGCTTTCTTGTAAGCTTTCATCAACCGTCATCATTATCTTCTTCTTTGCTTTCTGCCCAGGGCTACACCCATTGCCGCATCGACGGCGGGACCAGCGGCGAAGACCGCGACGACGCCATGCACCGCTTCAATGCGCCCGACTCCCCCCTGTTTTGCTTCTTGCTCAGCACCCGCGCGGGGGGTTTGGGCATCAATTTGCAGACCGCCGACATTGTGGTGCTCTTCGACAGCGACTGGAACCCTCAGGTATAAACATGAGAGAAGTGCCTAGAGTCCACCCTCTTCCTCAATACTTTTTGATAGTGACTTTAACTTCCATTTATGGGATGTCTGCACATGCAACCCCATGTTGTGCGTGAGCGCGCGGAAGTGCTTGCCTGTCCTCTCAAAGTGATCTTACTTGCTCAATTCTGCGCTCTATACCATACTGTTCTACAGGTCGACCTTCAAGCCATGGACCGCGCGCACCGGATTGGGCAAAAGAAAGTGGTGCGGGTGTTCCGGTTCGTGACCGAGGGCACCGTGGAAGAGAAAATCATCGAGCGGGCGGACCGGAAGCTGTTTTTGGACGCGGCGGTGATTCAGCAAGGGCGCCTAGCGGAGCAAAACTCGAATCTGAACAAGAACGAGCTCATGTCGATGGTGAAGTTTGGCGCCGACGAAATTTTCAAGGGGAAAGGCTCGATGCTCTCCGACAAGGATATTGATACGATTTTGGCGGACGGGGAAGCGCGCACCGCTGATCAACAGGTGATGCTGCTGCATCCCTGTGTGCTTTCTTGCTCTGATCCCAAATTTTGCTTTCGATTCAATGTCACGTATTGCTTACATTCTTAGCACTCGTCTTTCAGATCTTTTCGCTTCTCAATTTTTTTTTCTTGTGAATATTGCAGGCCTCCATTCAAAAGGACGCGCAGCACTCTCTCGCCGACTTTTCGCTCATGGGCGAGGACGAAAACACGTCGCTGTTCGATTTCGAGGGCGAAAACTTCCGCGACAAGCAAGGCAAAGGCCTGCTCATCAATTTGCCGCAACGCGAACGCAAGCGCAACTACGACGTGAATGCGTAAGTATTTTGCCGTCCTTCCTTTATTTCTTCCGGCGAAAATGTGTCATTTTACAGCGAATCTGTAGTGGCCTTAGTTGTATCGTGCGATTAGTACCTGTTCAAATGTTGCCCACTTCTGGTCTTCATTTAAATCTTACCTTTGTCGTTAAGTCTTGCCCTACTCTCTTTCTTTCTTTCCTTCATTCATTCATCTCCTGTCCTATTATATGTCTGTTTCCTCGCAGGTACTTTCACGACGCGCTCACGGGTGGGAACGGCAGCAGCTCGAGCAGCAAAGAAAAGCTGCCCAAGCAGCGCAAGGGCCCCCCCATGCACGACTTCCAATTCTTCGAGCGGGCCAGGCTCGAGGCCCTGCTTGAATTGGAGTACCAACACGAAGTCCAGCGGGCCCAGGTGAGCAGCTACTACCTCTCTCTATGTCTTTGCCTCTTCTTTTCTTTTCTTTGTCCCTGGTTGTGTTGTGAGGCTGTTCAGGTAGTATTTTGGTCTTGCTGCATTTGAGACACGAAGTCTTTAATTCCTCTAATCTTTTATGATCTCTGTTGCGCTCACGTACGCACTCTATATCGCTCTTGTGATATCTCTTGTGCTAATGCATTCTTAAAGGCTGGGCACCGCATCAAGGAGCTTCGGAACCGCGCCGCTCGGGGCGAAGCGCAGCCCGGTAATTTCTTCTATTGGCCATTCAAAATGAGAGCACCGCTCGAGTGCGTAGATTGAGCAGTGATCACATCGGGTCCTGCGTTGCGACTTTCAAATTTATCGTGCACACTTTTATGGTTATCACTGACGCACCCCTGCGCGTACTTTTCTCAAGGCTTGTTTTGCATCTTTTGTCCATTTTTCATCTTTCCTCTGATTCTTTCTCTTCCTCTTCCTCTTCCTTTACCAGGTGAAGACTTGCTGGCCGAAGCCGAAGCGGTGGAAGCCTCCTTGCCCACGCTGGTGCTGAGCGCGAAAGACGAGAAGGAAAAGAAGAAGCTGATGGAGGAAGGGTTCGGGGACTGGACCCGCAAAGACTACCGGGCGTTTACCGCGGCCCTCGAGCAGTTCGGACGCAAAGACCGCGAAGCTGTGTTCCGACAGGTGGGCGTTTGACGAGCAATAAGAGAATGATGAAAATGCGTGATTTATCAGATGTCAGGGTGGGAAGCATGGGTACAGTGTGGTTTGCATTTCTCCTTACCGTGTCGATTAATCCTTTGGTTTTATCGTCCTACCAGTCTTCGCCGATGCCATAATTGCCTTTGTATTTACCTTTCTTTATTCGTGTATGTGTGCATGCCTATCGTGTTGACTCGTAGGTGAGTCACGAGACGGGCAAAGCCGAGTCAGACGTGGAGCGTTACTTTGACGCGTTCTTGGAGCTGGCCCCTACCCACTTGCTGGACTACTCCAAGGTAATCGACAAGGTGGAGCGCGGGGAAAAGAAAATCGCGCGGCAAACGGAAATCAGCGACGCGCTCGCGGTGAAAGTGGCCCGTGCCGGCCCCACGGCGTTCCAAACTTTGACGGTAAGTGTACCCCTTCTTGGAATCCTATGAGCTCAAAATTGGCTGTGCTTAACTACTCCGTGGGCTTGTAGTTTTCACGTTCTACTGTGATGCATTCTTTTTTTCATAGTATTCGACACTTTTGAAGCCTACCATCTCATCTTTCGTCTTTTTACTCTCTTACCTTACCAAATTTCTCTTCAATTCTCTTTCTTTTCCCAAGGTGAACTACGGTGGCGCCGGCACTGGCGGGTCCCGCGGCAAAATTTGGACCGAAGACGAAGACGCGTACCTGGTGTGCATGATGCACCGCCACGGGTACGGCCAGTGGGAGCGCATCCGGCAGGAGATTCGCCGCGCGTGGCAGTTCAAGTTCGACTGGTTCTTCAAGTCTCGCAATGCCGCAGAACTGCAGCGCCGCGGCGACGTGCTTTTGCGGTAATTATATCATTCATACCCTCTTCCTTCTTACGTGTCTTAAGAAGGCAAACAATATCTGTCAGTGCTTCGTTGAGTGAATCATATCATCGTTTCCACCCTTCCTTCTTTCTTTGTGTGTTTGCTTGGCTGGTTTTATAATGCTTTTTTTCAATGGTTTATCAGGTGCATCGAAAAGGAGAACGAGGAAGTGGCTAAGAAAGCGCGCGAGGCCAAGTTGAAGGCCTCCGGCAGCAAAGCATCCGCAAGCGGCGGCGGTGCCCCTGCCAAGGGAGGAAACAGTGCCGCTGCCGCAGCAGGGGCAGCTCCGGCGAAGAAGCGCAAGTCGAGGGCCGCTTCTCCAAGCGGCGACGATTCCAAGAAGACCAAAGCCACCGCTGGTGACGCGGACGACGACGACGACGAAGTCCTCGCCGACGATGCATAGAAGATGGGCGATGGAGCGATGCCGAATGTCCTGGGGTTGAAGTGCAGAGATGAGGTAGGGTGCTTACTGAAGGGCGCCCAAAATTACCGCTGGATTTCGCAATACCGATGTCGGTAAGTGCGCTGGACTGCCGGTTTGCTCGGAGCGGGTTGAGTTCAATATGTGCCAATTCGCTTCTTACTCGATACTTCTAATCGTAAGTAATTTACTTCTTACTTGACGTCAAACGCCAAATCGCCCATATCCCGCAACTAGCAACTAGCCCTAGCTCTCACACTTAAAGACTTAGACTTAGAGACCACACATCAAACGGATTTAGCTGCGACTGTAGACTGTGGGCTGTATGTGGTAGTTGGAAAATGGGATGTCGGACTCTACTATGGTCGTGCTTTAAAGTTTTGAAGTTTACCTCCTTGGCGCATATATAATACAATATGAATTTTAATCGAGCCGATTTCAATTGCGATCGCTGATTGCTATGGGTTCGTAGTGGCGCCGTTATACTCTGGGAGTATGGCGCTTGTCACTGGGGAATTACTTAGCCAGGGCACACAGCGAAAGTTCCTTTGAACTTTGAATAGAAAGGAGAAGCAATCACCGCTATAACTATGGCACTCGGGAAAGTTCGGGTACCTCACCGCGGCCACTGCACGGACAAAAAGAGTTGGAGCCAACGACCGGCACATCAGAAGTAAGTCCCAGCAATCGCAGTTTCGCCACTGCCCTCTTTCTCCTTTACTTGAAGAACTTTTTCCTGGCGTGAAAGATGTATTCGGGCGAGTGCGCGTCCCACGGCTTGCGGCGAATGGGGTGCAGGAGCCGCTGCTCGAGCTGCTGCACGGCCCCCACCGTCAAAATCGCTTTCTCGCGCTTGAGCAAGTCGTACACGTTGGCACCTCGCGTTGGCAGCGCGTGCACCTGGATGTGTGTGTGTGCGCGCGGATGGCGTGAAGGTAAAAGGAAGAGGCAGAGGGTTCATAGACGTGTTCAACGAAATGCAATAATTGCATTCGCTCCTCTGTGGTTATGTTTTGGCAGTTATACTACTCCTCTTGCAGTCGTCTTTTTCTTCTTTTTTGAACCTAGTACTTTACACGAATCCAACCATGCACACCCACACCCACACACGCCCGCACAAACGCCCACCTACCAGGGGGAGGTTCAAGCAAGCCGTCAGGAAACGCGCGTCCGCTGCGGCCGCTTCGGCTTCTTCCTTCACTGCCTCGTCCGCGCCCTCCTCCGCGGCCGCCTTCAACAGCATCTTGGCGCGGTGCTTGGCCAGCGCGGGGGTGGCCGTGGGGGCTTCTACGAGGACTACGCTGTCGGTCCAGCCACGCAGCGACAGAGCGCGGTGCAAGAGGCCGGTTTTGTGGGAGGCCTATTATTCGAGCACAGAAAAAGTGGACGAAGGTGGGATCAGGGATGGTAAAAATCGACGGAGGCACGCGTATACATGGAGCTTAATTTGACTCGTGCGAAATGAAGCGTGCCTTTGCTCAGAAGTTATTATATCTTCAATCATGCCTCAGAGCACAGTGAAAAACTCTCCTGAATTATCAGACTACCACACCTGGCCAACGCTGTCCACCACGTGGAGGTTTCCCTCGGCTGCTTTGGCCGAGAGGGCCACGCACAAGCCCAGCTGCCGCTCTTTCTTGTTGAGCTTGTACGACCAGTCCCGCGGTTTTGGGCCGTGGGCTTTGGCGCCGCCCCGCCAGTGAGGGGGCCGCTTGTGGCCCGCCCGGGCTTGGCCGCCCCCCTTCTGGGGGCGCACTTTCTTGCCGCTGCCCCGCACGTCGCCAATCCGCTTGGAGCTCGCGGTGCCCCGCCGCCGGCAAGCCAACTGCCACTTCACCACCTAGTAGCAGAAGCAGCAGCATTGGGTAGAGAGGCCGGGCAGAAAGAGGAACTAAAGTAAACTAGGGAAGTAAGCCGTCTGCTTCACTCGAAGTTGAACATGTGTAAATGCAGCAAGCAAGCAAAGAGACAGCAAAAGAGCTACCAGACATCGTTGTTCCATTCCTTATTTGTTACTAGTACCGTCTGCAAGATGTCAAGGCGCAAGGGCTGCCCAAATACTTTCGCGCTTAAGCTCAGCGTTTCTGGTGGGCCCGGTGGCGCAGCATCAGGATCATCTCCTTCCTTGGTCGCAAACCTTTGAATATTCACCACCAGTGGCTGCCCTGCCGTGCCTGCACGCTGGAAAACTGCTTTGGCGCCACCTGACGTGCGGTCACGCACGGACTGAAGCGGGTCCGTTTTTAGCTCTTGAAGAGGCTGGTGCGGCTTCCGCGTCATGATGTCAGTGTCAGCCAGCTTCAGGTTGCTCGGCAACTCGTTCGCTGCCGCGGATGACATGCCTGATATTGAGCAAAATTCATAGATAAACCATCAGAATTTACGATAGCACCGAAGCATAAGTGCATGTTCAAGGAGTATATGCTTTTAAAAAATACGTATGCTCGTAGAGCGTAGGGCATGTGTATTATGTGACTGGCTAGATAGCCGCAGGACTTCGATTAGAATGATACAAGAAAGAATACCAAATATATTTACATCGCATAGCATAGCGTAGGGACGATAAAGGCGTTGAGGCCCCTGGTACCACCCGCACGGCTCCCTTCATCAGGGACATGTGCACCATGGTGGCGATTTCCTTTGGGTCGGAGGTCGGAGCTACCGGATTGCGTAAATTCACGTACATTTTACGACTGTTCGTTGGTGATTTTTTCACTTTTTTCTTTTTTCACTTTTTTGGACACGCGTTCGCCAACAAACCGGACGTCATTCTTCAATCTTCCAGTGGTCTGCATTCGACTCATCAGGTGCCCTGGAGCCACCTTAAATTCAGGAACCATGACCTTTTCGCTCTCTCCAGAGAAGGTCAAGAAGTTCAATGAGCCTCGAGAGGTGAGCAACAGCTTTTACATTTGTACGTGAAGTAACAGGTTGAGGTCTAGGAGTCTGGCACGGTCGTGAGGATTGATGAAAACGTAGCAATCCTAGCGTGCACACGCTAAAGCACAGAAGCGCAGTGCCGGGGCTGCCGCGAGCGTAGATTGCGCCCTGTGCAGTGACCTCCTCTAAGACATAGATTTCTTATCATGTTGCCCTCAGCTAGGGTTTTTCTCACCGTGAACTAGAAATCCCGCGGCGGTTAATTTTATGTGCAATTTTAATTTCTCTCACCTAGTGGACTCTCTCTCTCCTTCTCTCTCGCTCTCTCTTTGCGACAATGACGGAATCCTTATGCCCTACCAATGCAAAAAAAACATCACTCTGTAGCATGAAGGCAATGTGAAGGCTCTTCGCGCAGCTGGCGGCGTCAATGCGCTGTTGAAAGGTTTAAATTCCTCGCGGCAGGGTCTAGCCAAAGGCGTGCCTGATCGGGCTGACCGGGTTGCCACGTTTGGAGTCAACCACATGCCCTCGCCTGACCCCAAGTCTTGGCTCGAGCTCTTCATCGCGGTAATTTAATGATAGGTTTAAAAGCTAGGCCAATTATTATTCGGAAACTCTTCCAGAGTAGGCGAAGTCCGCGTCCGTGCCTAGCTGTTAATGCAGTTGATGATATTTGCGACCACTTGAGAAGCTTTTATTCACTTCGTTACGTAAGAATTTGCTTGATTTCGATACTACGCCCACGCACATTGCAGTCAAGTTTTTTTTAACACCCATGTGTTTTATTATTTAAAGGCGTTCGAAGATACCACGGTGCTGATTTTGTGCGCAGCTGCGGTCGTGTCCTTAGCCGTAGGCGTGTACGACGACCACCGCAAGGGAATTGACGGCGACGGCGGTAAGTTGCGCCTTGATTTGTACTTGTCGAATCGTATGGCATCTACATGAGTATGCTATCATTTAAGATATGCCTTTTTCTCGTCGTCGATGGCACTCGCGTTAGCTCTGAATTGCATGTGCGCTTGCTCCCTGTTAGGTGGCTGGGTGGAAGGCGTGGCCATTATCGCGGCCGTGCTCATTGTGGCAGTGGTGACGGCTACCAACGACTTTTCGAAAGAGCAGCAGTTCCGGGCCCTCTCGGCGGTCAACGACGACGTATTTGTTAAGGTTTGTGCCAGGGCCATGTGCATTCGACCTTGGACTTCTTTTCGAGGGCGCAAATTGATGTGTGGAGATCAAGTGTTTCACGCTGCGTCCTAGAAGAGATTTCGATCAGTTTCTCATTTTTTCTCTTTGACTATCTCTACATCAGGTGCTGCGCGGCGGCAGCGTCTCAGAAGTGTCGAGCGCGGAACTGGTGGCCGGGGAAGTGGTTTTGGTTGAGAGTGGGGACCGAGTGCCGGGAGACGCCGTGCTCCTCGAAGGTAACGACTACTAGCCGTTGATGGAATGGTAGACTTTCTTTTCCAGGGCTGCGTGTTCAGTTCATATTTTTAGGGATATTTATCAAAGTGCGCACAGTCTTGCTTTTTTGATCCTCCCCTGACTCTTTGTTCTTCCTTCCCATCCTTCTCCTCGTCCTTTTTCCATTTGTGAACCCAAGGCGTGGACATTTACTGCGACGAAGCTGCGCTCACCGGTGAGCCAGACGACAAGCCAAAGGACGCCGGCGAGTCCTCCAAAGACTGCTTCCTGCTGAGCGGAACTGAAATCACGGGAGGGCGCGGGACCTGCGTGCTTTTTGCGGTGGGGAGCTCGTCGCAGTGGGGGCAAATTCGCGCGAAACTGGTCAAGGAAGAAGTGAACACCCCGCTGCAAGACAAGCTCGACACT
>Ga0307972_1002214_pt1 | contig 10262 bp, 15 predicted proteins | sample OrgLakmetagen780_FD_201848 | JGI IMG/M metagenome (GOLD analysis project Ga0307972, IMG submission 201848) | Saline water microbial communities from Organic Lake, Antarctica - #780 | ecosystem: Environmental > Aquatic > Non-marine Saline and Alkaline > Saline | place: Antarctica: Organic Lake...
ATAGCTGTGTTGTCAGGGATGGGTCATGCGGCGTAGGCGTATTATACGTCGTATCGTGTTTATCAGGTATTTAACCGTATTTGTCAAATTGCTCCGTATAATACGATCTTGGGCACTTAACGAATTTCGCAGCCACAAGCCCCCCAGAAGCACTCCCAGGCCCTCTAGAGCCCCCCAGAGGCACTTCCAAGCCCTCTAGAGCCCACCAGAGGAACTCCCAGCCCCTCAGAACGTAGCATGATCACTTGCTTATTGCTACCACAACCCAGAAGGGTGCCTGTAGCGTAGATGAATTTTGCAACAGCTGCATCCACACAAGCCTTGGTCACTGCCCTCTTGCTGCGGGTGTCCAATGACTGTGTAGATGCTGCTGCTGATGTGCTTGCTGTAGTCCTGTGCAGGTGCCTCTCTTTTCCTGCATGCTCCTCCCTCTGAGCGCTAGCGTCGGCAATTTCTCCCATTGCTAGCGAGCGCTGCGACTACGCCCTGAGGATTCCTGCCGGGTCAGCCTTGCATGCTGCTACACCTACGCTGGGATTCTGCCTCATGAAGTACTGGATGCGGGGGGCACCGCTGCTGAAATCGCGGAATTCTGGCATCTGGCATCGGCATCTGGCATCTCGTAAATCTGCCCCTTCTGTCCCATAACAACAACACGATGCCATTCAGGGTCTTTACCAGGAGGCATTATAATGTTCTGGAGGCTGGGGGAACAATTCGTGGTGGTTAGAGGGTGGTTAGTGCAAGCCCAGGGTACTCCCCAAAATAGCATAAATACGTTTACGTATTATACGCGTATTGCGTATTAATAGCGTATTATACCGTATGGGACGTCTCAGAAGTCCGTATGACCCACTGTGTGTTGTAGAAAATAATCTTTATATCCAAAAATAAGAGGAAGAGTACTTTGAGTACCTGTACCTCTCACACATTGTATAGCGTCCTAGCAGCGTTTGTGACTGCAGTACTAGTAAAACATCTCTTAATTTGCTTTAACTTTTGATCGCGGCAATTCATCTTGCAACGTACCTCCAAATCATCCAAAAGCTCTAGCTCATCGTCCATGCCCTCTGGCAGTTGCATAGGGTCAATGTTGAACTGCACGTGCGACCAAACCAAGGGAAAAGCATGCATGTTACTGAGAAGCAGGTGTTGCAAAAAAAATAGGGGAAAAGGTTGAAAAGAGGCAACACAAGCAAAAGCTGGCGATTGCAAAATAAAGCGTAGCTCCACCTCATGACCACCTCGCAGGGAAGAAGACCGAAGAGAGCAAGAATCATAGGCTATTGTTTTACGTTGTGTATAAGAAACCTACCATTTTTCATGCAGATGACACCTCCCCCTTGACACAACAGTCCACTATCCTCATTAGTCACCCACCTGGCCTTCAGAGTCTTCATCGTCCGGCGAGTCAGGCAAGGGCCAATCACTGTTAGCCCCACCCACTACAATACGTTTGAGTCCAGCAAGATCGCGGCTGAAGCCCATGAACGAGTTGATGAGCACATCCAGAGACAATTCGTCGCAAGTGCCCATGTCCAACCTGTAGGTAGGGGCAGGGATATCTTTATCAGGCTTGTGCAAACATGCCGTACTAGAGCGATTTTGACCGTACTTACGGTACCGTACCGTAATACGGCGTACCGTACTGAACAAAGACGGTCAAGTTGACTAGTACGGTCTCGAACCGTACAGGACGGTTGTCACCGTACAGTGCGATTTTGGTGTAATTTGGCCGTTTGGCTCCAATTTCAGCCCAAAACACTTGTTTTCTTTTTGCAACAATTGTTCAAGTATAAAACGCTAATTGTTAACCGGGAATCAAGTACTGCATCCGACTTTGAGTTTCTATGCAAGCCACTGCTGGGCCCTTCCCCCGAGCTGATGCAGCCCCAGCCCAGCCTCAGGATCGTCCAGGGAAGTATTGTGTGGCGTCAACACATGAGAGGAGCATGCGGGAGGTTGAAATGGTAGGTGTTGGGGCGGAGAGGCCATTCTGAGGCCAAAATTGCACTGGCAGTGCCAGCTTGGCACCGTACCGTACACCATACCGTATTTTACCGTCTGGACGATAAAATACGGTGGTCAAAATACGAAAATATGCCGTCTTTTTCAAAAAGACGGTCCGTACCATACTCAATGCACCGTACCGTCTGACCGTCTGTGCACAAGCCTGATCTTCATGTGCCAACTTGTAGGCAGTCGCCAATCGTCTAGTGTCAATTGCGTGGGAACAAGCAAGAGAGCTGAATCGGTCTGCTTGAAAACTAGCCACAGATTTTCAAACTACTAGCATCAGGTCCACAGCGCGGATTAGAATACCAGCAGTCTCACCTGAACCGTGCCCACGAGCCATACGTCTGGACCTCACTGACATCATGCAGTGCAGACCCCTGCGCCTCTTCTGCCTCCTCATTTGCGTACTCAAAGTATGATTGGTCATCTCCTGCACTGTAGAACACCTGCCGGGAAATATTGGTCACGTAGTGGGCGTGCAAATTGTGCACTCTGCCTTTGTAGAGCGTGCAATCCGTGCTTCTTAATTAAATACGGTTTGCCGCAGGCAGGTCAGATGCCAAACATCTATATCTGGCTTGTCGTCGTCTCCATTTCAGACAAAAATGTACGCAAATGAGACAAACCTGCAGGTTTTGGCTGTTATAGCCTCCCAGCTTGCCAACCATGTACCAAGCCTTGAGCACAGCTTCAGCAAGGTCCACCTCACGGGAGGAGGGTGGTTGCAGGAATTCTAGCCACACCTGTGAAAGAATGGATGATGGATTTCAAGGGCAGAGGATGATTACACAGTTCCCTAATTCACAATTTAGCTCAAAAGGCGGTGGTGGAGCCGCATAGCTAAAAGTTCAAAGTCTGATGCGTTGTGTTGCCACCACCACCGTCTAATTGGCATGAAACCAGTCAGGAAAGTCTGTGGCCCTGCGACCTACTCACCCATAGCTTAAAAGGATTGATGTCTCTGAACGTCACTGCAGGAGGAGTATCAGCACCCTGCTGGGACGCAAACAACTCCTTGTTCTGCAGCTCCATCTTCATCTTTGAAGTTGAAAAAGGGCAGGGTTAAAATTCAAGAGTGCGTAAAGCAGGACCAACCATATGCAACAAAGGGTTGAGGGTATGCTTAGCTTGAGAATCAGCGGACTTGCCTTTTCCCGAATCTTGTCAGGGTCACCATCTGTGCCATCCAACAGCTTTGCCACATCTTCATCTACGTCTGCATCCTCCTCAAGCACCCTGCATGCATTTGAGGCTCGTGCCATTACAACTTGCTTGCGTGGTGGGTGCTTGTCTAAATGCATGTGTAGGTATGTGTGAACGCACGCGTGTTGGTGCTCGTGTGTGAGAGTATGTCTGTGTGTGTGTGTGAGTTCGTGTGCGTACGTGTGTGTGTGTGTGTGTGTGTGTGTTTGTGTGTGTGTGTGTGAGTTTGTGTGTGTGCTGTGTGTGTTTGTGTGTGTGTCGTGTGTGTGTGTGTGTGTGTGTGTGTGTGTGTGTGTGTGTGTGCGTGCGTGTGTGTGTGTGTGTGTGTGTGTGTATGTGTGTGTATGTCCTGTGCGCGTATATATATGTGTGTGTGCGCGCGAGAGAGAGTGTGTGCGTATTATGTGTGCGTATATATTTGTGCACGCGTGCGCGTGTGTGTACATGTATCTACACGTATTGCAGCGCACCTGACCCATTCTGGTTTGCGACGCTTGAATCCTGTCCTTTCCTGCACTCTCATAATGTGCAAGGGAAAACTGGGGGCTGGGGAGGCAAGGCCCTTGGGCCCCAGAGCACGAGGGAAGGGGGAATGATGAAGTTGCATGGCCATGCGATATATAGTATAAACGGCTGCAACTTGTCCCGCTCGGTCGATTTTCTGTTTCGAGTGGATGTTTATACACAAAGATAAGTCGGCCAGAGGGGTTCCTTAAAATACAGCGCTGGTCAGAAAGAGTAAAGATCGCTTAAAAGCTCGTTCATTGATTTGATGCTTTGGTGGCAAATTACGATGGGTTACGATGGGTGGATTGATGAATCCATTTTATTTTTCCACCTCAACGATGAAGTCTGGGTTGTTGAATTGTGCCCTTTTCTTATCTGTCTTATCTATGGGGAGGATCGAGCAACAGCTTTAATCCAGGGGCGAATTATTAACATCTATTATACCAAGCACGTTTGCAATGCAGCTTGATTTCCGCCACTTTTGCTCACCCCCTCCTCTCTGCCTTCTCTCCGAACAGTATACAGGGAGCTGTAAACCACGGCTAAGGCTGCAGGAAGTCGAAAGAGCAGATCACTGGGTGGTCAAGTAGCCAAATGGCGTTGATCACTGTAGTGTAATAAAGCACCTTCCAATCTACACCAAGGCTGAACTACTAAGCCCTGGAATTTCACAGAGGTGGACACTCCCCCCAACAAAATGGGCATGTTTTTCAAATTTTCCCCGCGTATGGGCCCCCAATTGGTCAATTTCAGACTAGGATCAAGATGTTCTTACCAGAGCACTTCTGCTTGATATTGCCTAGTTTGGGGGCACATGCCTGGTAAGCCGCAGCGTGCACCCCACTTTTTGACACCAATCTTTCATAACCTGTGAATATTAATATTGTACCTAATCGTACTCATGCCGCACCGCAAATTCCAAAGATATATCACTATATCCTGACATCCCTGCACCCCACAATTATTTTGCCCTCCCCGCATCAATCCTGCAGAGATTTTAGCTGTGTTCAGCATCAGCACTCGTGACTTGGGGCGATCCAAAAACGATTATTACACCAACCTCGCACAATTCTGCTGTGTGAAAGAAAATATCGAATAAATGCTGTGCAGTCATCCCGCAGGGCAAAGAAAGGGATACATATGAGGGGATGCAATAGAAAAGGCACGGCAGTAGCAGAAGCAGTATTACACTATGAAGCACGCACTTGATTGGATTGCTACATGACATAATGGAAGTAGCATAAGGCGTCTTTTAAACTAATGTTTTTCTATTCCTGATTTATCAATGATACGTCCGCCGTTCTAATGTCTTCTTTACCTCAAGACTCAAACTTTGTTTGGCGTGTACACTTTACGGTGCTAAGACCTGGAAAATTTGTAATTGTTCGGCCAGAGGATTTTGTCGGTTAATGTTAAAGGGAATCAGGGGACTGAGGGGAGCTATCCACCATGCTTAACAGAGGAAGGATGAGTTGGGTGCGGCAGGTTTGTTGTTGGCTGGTCTGCAATTCTGCATAGCACTTGCAAATTTTGTTACCCCAAATGCTAAGAAAGCCTGCACTGTTTCATGCATCTGCAAAGGAGCAGAAGGCATGCTCTTTGTTGTTGCGATCGTTGTCTGTTGAAAATTAAGTTAGAGTGGTAGGAGAAATACGAGCTTGGAGTTTGGACGGAACTTGCCTTAACCATACCTTTCCAACACTCACCTCATGAGGTTGTTCAATTTGGCTTGGTTCAACTAAAGTTATCATCTCCAATATGTTTTGCTTATATTATCTGTGTACTTTAGCTAGCCAGGCAAAAAAAGTTATAAACAGCCGCAAAAGCTTTGAATCTAAACAAAGCTGAAAATGACCTCCAAAAATCAGGTTCTCTGTCAACCAACATAAGCAAGAAAAGAAAGGGAACAACTACGTAGGTAGTGAAAACCACTCCCCACATCAAATAAGGAAAAGGAGCCACTTTGGTACTAGGTTCTGTAAAACTCCTTCACCAAAAGAGAAAACACATAATGGGATCAGGAGGTTGCAGGCTTGACTTGACACCGGCTCCTGATGAGATTTGATGATTGTGCTGGAAAGGGCACGTCTGGTATGAATAAGTTTGGCAGCATAGTTGACAGAATGAACATGAAGCTTGGAAGCAAGTTTCTTAATAACTCTTTGAGAATCAAGACCTAGCTCCTTCAAAGGCTCCAGTGTGTGATTGTCGTAGATGGTGCCACCCACTCCCAAAATGATGGTGTGGAGGGTAACGGAGACTCTTTGAAGGATGGCGCGGGGGCCTTTGTGTTGTTTCTGCGCGGTGCTCAGCTGGTTCTGCGATCTAGTGTCCTCACAGTACTTGATCTCGATGAGTTGAGTGTCACGTTGGATAATGCTGAAATCTTTGGGTCAGTGCTGCTGTCTGGGAAGGTGGATATGTTAGTGGCTGGCGGTGCTCCTGAGGAGCTCTCAGTCCCCCTCAGTTGCACCCTGCCACTTCGAAGCATCCAACCCCCTCCATTACTAGCAGTCTGTTACTTTTTGGTTCTCGTGGAGATGGGAGCAATCCATACAGCATCCAGACGGAGGTAAACCTGTTTTTGTCCGAGAAGCGGGATGGAAAGAGCCACTTTGGTATAATCGTAGTTTCAGCTGTATCAGGAATCTCATGATTTTGCATAGCCAGCTGGAGACAAAGCAGGACCCTAGGGAGCCTGTCTTGCTGATGGCTTTGAAGATCATGCTGCATGCTAAATTGTGTCTCTCAGTGATCATATTTCTTATTTGCGTGTTTTGGCATCCAGGAAGGCTGTGCAGGGCACTGTCTAGTTGAGGGCAGAGGCGGCAAGTTAGGTTTATTGAGTGCTTAAACCATATCGCATGCTTTTGGTTGTACAGGGTTCCTGTTCTGTACTTCATAATGATGCACTTGGTTCTAACAGGGACACCATGCGCTGTTATGTAAGTGTTGTCAGCAGTTCCATTGGCAGTGCCATTTTTGATAAGGTTCTGGTAGTATTTTGGGGGGTAGGTGGATGTTGTCATGTAAGCCGCTGTATTTTGCCTTTTCAAAAGCCCTTTGAAGAATGTTGAAGCGCTCAGGGGAGAGCATGCCTTTGCATTTTCCATCTACGTTGTAGATGCAGGCTACTGTGGCAGTGTACACTTCTGGGAGTACAGGGTTGTCTGAGGAAGATTTGGTATCATTTCCTTGGTGCTTCATGAGATCAACGTCAGACCTCCAGTACTCACGACGCCCAGTAGTGGCTACAATGTCTGCTTGAGGGTTGGTAGGCTGGATGTCATGATGGACTTTGTTCCGGAGTTTGATATCATAGGGCTGGTAGGAGTTTCTTTCTTGGTTGGCTGAGAATAGTATTTAAAGATCATTAAGATGTATGTCCGGTGCAGGTTGCACTAGGCTTGGTGTTGTGATATGCTCTTCGTACTTTTGGAGGCTGCGTCTTAAGCTTTTACAAGTATATTGCAGTTCTTGGCTTCCATATTGGCTTCCATATTGGCTTCCATATTGAGTTCCACAAGACTTTCACCAACTCTCTCTTGAGAGATTTAAAGGTCCGTTCTTTCTTTTCATTTTCAATTAGGTTAACAGGGCAGGCCCATTTGTCATTGGTGTCAATAGCCTCTCCCTCATTGGCATTGTAGCAGTTGGTTTTTAGTAGGCGCTGCCAACGGTAGGTACGATTACAGACGTCGCAAATGTACATGTCTTTAAAGGGAGGGAGCAGATCCAGTGATTCAAGTCCTAGATGGTTAGAGCACATTTACAGGATGCACATGCAACATCAGTGCGAGCAGCAGCTTGAATGGTTTTGGGCACTAATCCAACTGCATTAGGAGCGTATAGTGTATGGTATTGCTTCTGTATTTTTGGGTGGCCAGTTTTTTTCTTTATTCAACTTTCAACTTCATAAAACCTGCAACCCTCAGGATGCTCTTGATCCCCATTGATCTCCTTTCTTTTTCTTTTGGTGGAGGAGTTTTACGATACTTGGTACCAAAGTGGCTCCTTTTCCTTATTTAATGTGGGGAATGGTTTTTCACTGCCTGCGTAGTTTTCCTTTTTAGTAGGGAGACGTGTGGGGTGGTGGACTGGAAGGCTAACACCCCTAGCCAAATGGTTTCACTTCCGCAACTAGCACAGGGCACAGGGAGTAAGTAATAGGACGTGGTGTGTGCATACATGACAGGTTTCATTCATGTTGACGCTTGCCTGAGCACAAAACCTTAACACGAACAGCAACGTGCTATCCCCTGTGAAGAATGTGAAGAACAATCATCAGTATGAACATCTTGGCTGCAAGATGCTGCAAGATGCCCAAGGCAGATATAAAATGTCTAAATACGCTGTTTCAAATTTAACAAGTCCTGGCCCAGGGAAGTTAATAGTTAGTCAGGATAAAAGCAGCTGAGCCATTGCGATGACTGGTGCGCCAAAACTAACTCCAACACAACCCAAAGAGAAGAAAGAGTTCCCCTACAGAAAACGCAGCTGCACCAACATGTCACTCTCAGCATTACGAGCCCATACTAGGGAGACAATAAGGGAGTACAGTGAGCTAAAGGTTTAGATAACAAGAGTCGGGTTTCCTACTTAGAGACGAGAGCAAGGGGAAGCAGGCCAACCTGTACCTAGAGCAAGGCGGCAGACACGCTAGGGAGGGAGCTGCAGGATTTTTGCTAGCAGGATTCTGCTTCTTCCTTTTATCAATGTTCCACCCTCAAATCAGTCGGATGATTTACTAGCTAGGTAGGTACTTATCATGCTGGTAATTTGACCTGTTGGATTGCTTTCATGTCATTGCTTGTAGTCAGATAACTTGATATTAAATCATCAGACTTTCAGCAAGTGACAAATTAAATCTATTGCGTCTTGCAGAGGTTACAGAGGTTACAGACTAAGCCATCAGTCAGTGTGTCTTACACAACAACCTTGGCAAGCACTGCTTCCCTTTGTGAATGTCAACGCATACTGGCTGGTTACAGAGGTTACAAAGGTTACAGATAAAGTCATCTGTCAAAAAGTGTGACTGGTGCTAGGCTGCATATTTAAAGCAATAAAAAGCATTTGAGGAGTGTCTGTTGTAGCACCTTAGATTTGTAGCACCTACAAAAAAACTTAGGAAAGGAAAAAAAGGCATAACTGCATTTTTTTGCAGCGCTGAATAAAGTAGTAAAATCAATTAAGCATCTGCCAGGACCAACTGCATTAAACCAAAGAGGGGGAATCATCATCTGTATGTTTTGGGCATATGAACTTCATTCATCAAACATAAAACTCATGTGTGAGGAGCAGCACATGCACAACGAGAGGGTCTGGAACATCACATAAACATGGTCAGGTTCATCATTCCCTTGCTATGGGCCCTGCTGCTAGATGAGCTCTGAACCGAAATTAAAATCAGATTTAAAAGCGGATTAGAAGGCACTTCCCGTTGTTTGTCCAGACCTTCCAACACACACACTCTATTAATACCCTTGCAGCACAAACCAGACCTTTTCACACGCTTCCTACTACAGTCCGGCGAGGCAGAACTCTATTGCACAGCCCAAATCCCCCCTTGACAGCAAATAAGCCCTCTCCGCCTGTCGAGAGTCAAAGCCCATGTCCCTCAGCTTGTTGAGGAACCCCTCCTTCTGCTGCTCTGCATATCATCAGGCAATACAAGATTGTGTGGAGAGGTCAGCAACACACGCTTTTTTACTTCCTCATCCTAATTCTGAAGCCCTCATTAGACATACATGAAGGACCCTTAATTATGAAAACGCTATTTGTGTCAACTAACACACATACCCACACACATACATTCACATACATATACGCATACAAACTAGTAAACAGCAGGCTGTTACTGTCTGAGGCAAACAGGAGAATCCATCCCCTTTTTGTAGAACTCCCACAGCCTGCCTAGTTTCTTCTTTTGTGAAGTAGCTGAGCAGTGGTGCTCCTTTAAAATGCTTAACCCTCCTCCTTTTCATTCCATTCCTGCTCTTAACTCCTGTTCTTGCACACCTGGCGTGAGTCGAATTTTCTTAGATGCCCCATTGGACGCCTGCTGGTGGTGTTGCTCTATTCCCCGCTTCTGCCGCTGCTGCTGCTTCAACTCTTGCTGCTGCTGCTGCTGCTGCTGCCCCTGCTGGTCCTCATCACTGCTCATGAGATCAACCATCTCAACCTCCTCCACTGTGGTTTTTGTTGCTGCTGCTGCTGCTGCTGCTGCTGCTGCTGCTGCTGTTGCTTCCCACTCCCTTTCCCTCCACCATTACTACCAGCACCATCACCACCACTACCACCACTCCCACCACCACTCCCACCACCACTCCCATTAATACCAGCAGCAACAGCAGGCCCTCCTTCCCCACTTTTCCGAGGTGCCCCCCCACCGAAAAGGCTGTCCACAAGACTACGCTGGCCAAAGGCCTCCTGCTTACTCTTCCCTTTGCTCCCCTTGCCCCCCCCTTTACCAGTGCTTGACAAAGCCTGTACTTTCCCTTTCCCTCCACCACCACCACCACCACCACCACCACCAC
>Ga0307972_1002224_pt1 | contig 10249 bp, 19 predicted proteins | sample OrgLakmetagen780_FD_201848 | JGI IMG/M metagenome (GOLD analysis project Ga0307972, IMG submission 201848) | Saline water microbial communities from Organic Lake, Antarctica - #780 | ecosystem: Environmental > Aquatic > Non-marine Saline and Alkaline > Saline | place: Antarctica: Organic Lake...
CCAGGTTAACCTCTTTGGTCCGTGCCCTGAAAGCCTATTGGTCCGTGGCCAGGTTAGACTTTTTGGTCCATGCCCTGAAAGCATATTGATCCAGGTTAAACTGTTTGGGATCGCAAATTTGATTGTGCCTGGTAATGCGAGTACTACCTTGCTGTCAGACAGCATTGTCTCTGTTTCCTTCCTCGCCCATGCTTGGGGTCTCATCAATGCTTGCATATGCACTTTTGTGTTAAGTGGTTCGACCCAACACCAGATCAACCCAGGCCACACTTCTGCCCTAAGGCTTCTTCTACGATTTGAGGTCCTGTAAGCGTGAGCCTTGATTTAATTCCCTCCTTTGCATTGGCTCTGACTGTCTGGATGGTAGTAAATTATTGCAGCCGTTCCTGGCAAGCCAGCGCCCCTTTTGTTTGCCGGAAGCGTCTAGCCAGCTTAATTTTCACTCAGCAGATCTTGTTTTGCGGTGTTCTTTAGTTGAAGGGAGCTTGGGAGCCTGTCATTCTTATCAAGCCTGAAGCTTTGTAGCCAATCCATGTGCATGCAAATGAAGCCTTCCTTCTTGTACGTCTGCAGGACGGCTCCCTCTTAGAGCTTGTGAATCTGGTGCCCTTGGGTGGCCTGAGCCTGTCCCTCTGCCCGTTGCGCTTGGCTGGGGTGGAGGGCTGGGATGGATTGGGGGCAGGTGTCGCCAAGGAGTGGTGCAGCCACGTAGCTAGTACCCAGGTGCGTGCGTGTTTCTGTGTTTGTGTGTGAGCATGCGTGCGTGAGCGTGCGTGCTTATGTGCAGGTGTCGCCAAGGAGTGGCGCAGTTACCCAGCTCACACTTAAGTGTGTGTGTATGTGTTTCTATGTGTGTGTGAGCATGTGAGCATGCATGCGTGCAAACGTGCGGGTATTGTCAAATGGTAGTTATGAGAGATGGGGCAGCCAAAAGATCCAATTATCATATTTGTCTCTGCTCAGAGAGTCATGAGTTAGTGTGCACATGCAAGCACACACTTATTGGTGTGCTGCCATCCCCTGGTGGGCAATGGCAAACTGCCGACTTCTTTGTGCTAGGATGACAAACAAAGAACAAACCAGAAGCAAAAACAAAGAGGGTGGTGACTCCTTTGTGCTAGGATTGGGAACTAGCCAGGGTAAGCAAAAGGGAGTTGCAAAAAGAGGGTTTGCTTGCTTCTAAACTGGCATCCTTAAAATTGAGACTCACCGCAAATGCCCCGCACTGATCTCCATAGGCACAGATGTCCATGACCACAAATAGCCTCCCTCCTGTGTGCCAAGCAGAGGCCTGCAAATCCCTGACACACATCTTCACACACACACACCACTCCTTTTAAAACAAGCAATCCTGCCAAAGACCCCTCCTATGTACCAAGCACAGGCCTGCAAACTCCTCGCACACCACTCCCTTAGAATTTAAACAGCATTGCCTAAGATCCCTCCTCCTGTGTGCCTCCCACAGGCCTACAAGTTTCTGACATACATTCACACACACACACACACACACATACACATACGCACACATACACACACAAATGCACACACACACACTGGTCCACTTTTCCGGTGTGCCACCCACAGGCCCACAAGTTCCTGACAGGCTTGGCTCCCGTCCATGCTATACTGAGTGCGGGAGAAGCTGTCACGGCCACCCTCATGGCCGCGCCCTCATCTAGTCTGGGCCGCCAGCTGGCACGAGGCGCTGCAGCTGCAGCGGCTGGAGCTAGTCGTGGCGCAGGTATTTTTGGTATTGTATGTTCATGCATGCATGTGTGCACAAGGTCACTAACTCGTGCACACAAACCTACGCGTATGTGTGTATACTCATGTGCTCCATGCACGCAACAGCTTGCTTGCACACATACATCATACATTCAAACAAAAGTACTGACATGCACATATGTGGCAAATGCAGTTCCCATGATTGCACGGCTCCGTGCGTGGCACAACAGCATGGCAGCTGCACAGGTATGTGTGTGCGTGTGTGTGCGTGAGTGTGTGTGTACGTGTACGTAATATGAGTTTTGAAATGAATACTTGAATGCTGGCACGTTGCAATTGCAATTTGGCAAAGCTGTTTCGGTTAAAAATTTTGCATATCTGTCAAGAAAGCTAAAGAGTTGCCGTTTGCTGCATTTAAAACGTTATCAGTGGCTTCAGTTTAAGGGCAACATCAGCACAATGGTGTTAAATGCAACCCATTGTCGCTTCACAAATATAATATATAATGAAGTGCATACGGGCGTTTGTAAATTTGTGGGATTTGCCTCATAAAGTCGAGAAATCAATCGCACTTCAAAATCCGCCTGCACATGATTCACACCTTATCACAGTACATTGAAAAGCGAGTACGTGCACACACACACACACACAGATGCGTGAGAGTGTGGCTCACGTTGCTCGCACGGTTGTTCAAGAGGCACTAGCCAGAGGCTCGGCTGTAGCTGTCGCTGCTGCCTCCGCCGCTGTCGCCTCCACTGCGCCCAGTTCACAGCAGGCCGTGCTCACAGGTGGGCTATAGGAATGGGCGTAAGCCTTTCACTTAGTGAAGATGATGCAGGCATGGAAGAGAATACGTAAGAGGGTATGCTTAAGAGAAAGCAAACATAGGCAACTAAGACTGGCGACGCTCTCAGGGGCTTCCAGCCTGGCCACTCCGTCAGATGGTTCATACTGCACCGTGTACAAGCATGCAGCCCACAGAGAGCTCTTGGGAAGCAGATAAATAGTCATTTATATTGAAGCAGGCGCCAACGAAACAGGCTTGACACAGCCTTCTAAGAGGAGTAATAATCCATATCTTGACCATATCCTCGTCCATCACAATATGTTATCACGCTTGAGGACCACTTATGCTCGTTAGCACTTCTCATATAGCAGCCTAAGTTATGGCTCCCTCCTCATGCTCCATCTTGCACGTCACAAAGCCATTTTGAGGGCAGCGTCTAGCACACATGCATACACCCAGTCGCATGCACACGTTCATAGGAGACAACTGACGATCGCGTGGCCCCCTCTTCATGCACCATCTCGCACAGTACTTAGCTACAACTTTTTGTACACACGCGATTGTTCACAGGGGCAACTGCAGACGACTGGCGATCACGCGGCCCCCTCTTCATGCACCCCAGTGCCAGCAGCACTGTGGGCCCTACACATGACAGCACGAGGAGGAGCTTTAGCCTGCCCTACGGGGGGCCCACACCCCTGCAGGCAGGCCTTTCTGCGGTGGGAAAGAAGTCAAAGGTGAGGTGCTGATGTGCGCACCACACATTGCCGTTCATTCTTCCCCCTTCTCTGAACAACAGTGATATGATAATCCGGCAAGAAGCTGTTAAGTTTCTGCGCTCATCTTCATCTTGCATTCTTTGCCTATGTTTTACAGGTCTATTATTTAAAACAGTGTGAAAACACTAGATCACCTCGCAAGGATACAGATGCAGAACAATGAATACCATCTAATCTCAACGCCTTTTTTTTAGGTTGCATGGACCAATCTCACTGCTCCACTTAAAGATGGGACAGTGATTAAAAAAGGATGAAGTAAGCTTGGCTACGTGCAGATACTTAACATGTTACTTCAGCCTGCAGCTCAGGAGACACTATCTAGAAATTAACTTCAATTTCTGGCAGTGAGCCTGAGCCTTCACGTCATTTAACGGGATATTAGTTTCCTACTTTCTTTGTAAATTCTAGTCGTAATCAACTTTATTTTATCCACAATACTTGTCTTCACTTGATCCATTCTACATTCATGGTGCAACCTCATCAGAGGCTTCTTCACCTAGTTTTCTTCCTTCTCACTGTAACTACGAGCCGGCTGCTGAAATAACACGCACACCACACAACTCCACTACCACGCGTAGTAACTACCGAATCTTACCCTATTGTCGCTTCTCACATTTCCTTAACACACAAGTTGTATGCTTCTCATCTATGCATTCCCCACCCACTTCCTCACTCCTGCAGTCCATGCTGCCAAAAAGCTGGAGCAAGGCCTCCGGCTCTCTCATGCGAAAGTCCCTCGGCCGGCCTTCTCACGGCAGGAGCCAGCACGCGGGATCGCAAGACGCCTCTGCACTGGCCGACCCTGCCCAAACGGCAGCAATTAAAGGCCGCCAGCCATTGACCGGGAGCGCAAGTGCACCCCTTGGCATGCTGGAGGATACAATAGGGGGTGAGGACCAGCAGCAGAGGGATGTGGGTTTCGCTGTGTCTGACGAGGCATGGGAGGTGATAAATCCTTTGACCCATTCCTTGCTTGAGACAGAGGAGGAGGAAGAAGACGAAGGGTTTGTGGCAGAGGTGCCGCAGGAGCAGCAGCAGGAGTATCAGCAGGAACGGCGGCAGCAGGTGTCGTTCAGGGAGGAAGAAGAGGGAAGAAGAGCGCAAGAAGATCAGCAGCAGCTGATTGCAAGCTTCAAAGAGCAGGCGTCAGAGGAGCAAGAACAGGAATTAGGGGATGGTCTTAGGGAGCTGAGTACAGAGCAGGAGCCTCACCACAATCATGTTCGACTGGTTGAGCAGCAGGGAGAGAATGAGAGGGAGTTTGCAAAGCAGGAGCAGCAACAGGGTTTAGGGGAGCCTTCAATTTGTCCGCAAAGTCTGGTTTCGCACGTGTCAGAAGAGCATGCAAAAGATGGCCGTTTAAACCAAGTGACAGACGATTTTGAATTGCCTGATTTAGATGACCTATAAAGACTGACCTATGAACGCTATAGTACCTATTTATTGGCCTTCCCATTTTTCATGTTTTGACTGTTATCATTGACATTTAAAGGGACCTATGCTCTTTAGTGGGACAGCATTTCATTAATGTTATGATTCAATGCTATGCAAGCGCTGCAGAGAGAACATGTGTTGCGGAACGGTGCAGGTGGAGGCCGAACACAACCCGCACCTCAAACTCCCCCCCCTCAAAGTACGAACGGTTGAGCTTTTTTTCTTGAGCGCTTTTGAGAGAGACTTGTATGACACCCTTGATATAGTTGGCATTTGAAGGGACTTATGCTAGATAGTGGTACAGCGATGTGTGTCATAGTGGAAGTTTTTTTGTGGTTTATCATATCAGAGAAAAAATGTTCTCCCCAAAAGGTAAACCAAGAGGTTTACCAGGTCATATCCCTGTCTAAATGACAGGCTCGCTCCATACGGACTTGTGAGACGTTCAATTCGTTTCAAATACACCATATGGACATCCATGCTAAGAAACCACCTAATAGTCACTAGGATGTCCACTAACGTACAGGACGAGTTGTCCACTACAGTAGTGGACAAATACACACAGTTTCAACAGACGCTTGTAGACATATCTGATGCCCCGTCTCAAAAACTCAAAGAATGAGAGATCACGGCAGATATCATAAATCAGCACCTAAACGAAGCCGCTTTTAAAGAAGCTGTCATCTTTGCAATAACCAGCCAGCAATGGCAGAACTTGATTCTGACAAAGAAAGCCCCATCTCCCTTACAAGCCCAAGCGATTGGACTAAACTAAAAGGCAGAACTATCACCCTTGAACGCGGCAGCATATGGGACCACCTAGGATCAACCTTAGTCTTACACCCCGCAGACAGCAACACCAGACAATCCTGTGATTAGCATTGATGACACACCACCTCCCCCTGCCATCACAATACTCACAATCCCTCAAACCCTCCCCATACCCCAATCTACTGATCACACCCATCAAACGGAAAGCGTGCACTCTCAACATGAAGGCTTTTTTCCCCAGTCCTCCATTCTCAAAAATAGCAGCCCCGAACAGTACCACAACATCGTCAACCACCATAACTACACCTCGCCAACTACACAGACCTCCAACCAAACTGAGACCACCTCTCCTCATTGAAAAGCTAAACCCTCAATGTCAGAGGTGCGGCTTCACTAGCCAACATGACCTAAAGCACATGATAGCCACCAACACCCCCGATATTATGGTCCTTTCAGAAACCAAATTGCAAAAAGGAAACAAACCCCAGCCTTGGCTACATTAATTATTACTCACAAACTACAAATGGTGGACTTCCACAAACACAAACGGTGGTACAATTGTCTGTGTACGCAAATGCATTGCTCTGGCAACAAACTGCTCACTCAGACACTCAGACCCGGAGGGTAGACACACCTCTGTCATCCGAAACACTGCCGACGCAAACCTCCTAGTCATTGGCACTTATTGGCCTTCTGGGAGCACCGCTTTGAGATGCAAGCACAAATAACAACCATTATAAATGAAAACAAAAACTGTACCCCCCCCCTCTCATCATTGGAGACATGAAGGCCAAAACCTCCGCCCACGACCAAACAAGTACAAACAAGTATATTGCAGACAAAATGTACCGAGACTTTATTAAGGACCACAACCTATCCCCACTGCCCCACCACTCGCCTGTTGACACCAACCTGAACCAAGACCCTGGACCTTCTCACGGCCCACGGGAAAGGACAGTGTAGGCAACATTACTTACTCATTTAGCCGTATTGATGATATCCTCTTGCCAACAACCCTCGCAAACACGTGCAAACCAAGCTACACTTGTGATCTAGGCTACCTGAGCGACCACGTGCCACTCTGGCCATAGTACCCACCTGCACTCTAAACCTGCGGATCCCTCACATTGTAAAAGCCCCAAAGTGAAAAAGCTGCCAAACAAACCACCCTTATTTTCCCTGTCAGCGCTTCAGACCAGTTAAATTTCACACAAGCCCTTTCTGACCCCTCCCATGGCATTATACAAGAACTTGAGGAAACACTGCTTGTACTCACTCCCGCTCACACGCAAGCCCTTGCGTTTCTTAATGAACTGCAGAACAAAAGTGCCAGAAACACTGCTAGACTGCAACACCTGAGTGAAAAGCCTGCAGAAGAGCTAGCTATACTAGTGACAAATCTAATTGAGTCAGCACACAAGGTAGCCCTCAACACCTGCTCCAGCACATCCAAACGTACCACTGATGACCAACAACATGAAGAAGAACTCACTCAAACTGTTAGATCAGTCCCCCCAAACCACCACTATAGCCCACGACCAGAAAAGAACAAAAGCAATATGCAAAGCAAAAAACTACACCGGATCAAGCAAATTCAAAACCACCTGTCCTCCCCCTTCATAAATGCCCAGGGCACCACCGAAGAAATCTTCCAATTAAGTAGCGCCAACCCAGCGCTCCTGAAGGCGATTCAAGATATAAAGCACATCGTGCCTGATCAGCCCCTCAAAACCTCCAGATGACATGTACACGAAAACCAGACAAGCTATCACCATTACAGATGCCCTACACAACAAAAAAGACAACAATATTGCTCGTAAAAAGCAGCAGCAGCAGCACCAAAGAAATCTTTAAAGATAAAAATGCACAGCCACGGGCAAGTCTCCAAGCTGTGAAAGACCCTGAAACAGGCAAAATTGAAACTGAGCCCACCAAACAAGCCCAGATCCTCGAAAAGTACCTTAAAGACTCCTGGAAAGCTATCAACATTAAACACGGCACCTACCTACCTGAAGAAGCACCTAGAAACTACCCATGGGAACACACAGAGAACGAGTCAGGAAATAAACCTCCAGACCCCTTTAAATTACAAACAAAAATCACTCTGGATGAATCAGATGGTACTAAAGATAGAAACTGGCTACATTTCTCAATACTTGACAACAGTGCATTTAACGAATGTATTAATACGCACCCTGAGCAACAACAAATCCCCGGGACCTGATGGTATTGTAAATGAGCTTCTACGTATGCTACCCACAGATATCCATGAAACCATACACATGCTCTTCATTATTATGTGGGCAACTGGCTTCACACCAAAAGCTTGGCTGGGAAATCAGCAATACTATACTGATAGACAAAAACAAAGGAGATGAAACGGATGCATCTTCCTATCACCAAATTGGCTTAGCAAATACCCTCTACAAACTATGGACGCGGCTCATCACAAACACCCTCTACAAATATGCAGAAGCGAACTCCATACTTAGCACCACACAAGCTGGTTTTCGCAAACAAAAAGACCCCATTCACCAGCTCGAAAACGTGATTATGGCACTAGAAGATGCCAAACTCTTTCACAAAGACATTTATGCCCTTATTGTGGAGTTTACTTCAGCTTTCAACACCTCAGACCACAATCGCATGCTCTGGATAATGTATGACCTCGGTTTCCCGACTGACGCCATAGATGCTGTCAAAATTCTCTATGAGAATGCCACCACCCAAGTCAAGCTTCCCTCCGGGTCTGCACAGGTCAAATACCAGTAGAGAGAGGCACGATCCAGGGAGACACCCTCTCTCCATTTCTGTTCCTTCTCTATAAGAAACCCCTCCTGCGATGGCTGCATGTAGGAGGACGCGGCTACGTCCACACCTGCATCCCCAAAGAAAACGAGCTTCAGACACATCTGGCCAACAACATCAGCAGCGCCTCCTTTGCAGACGACCTCCTCTGCCCCACGGGTAACCTGAATAACCTAAAAGTGCAAGCAATTAAACTCACCCTTTACTCTAATCGTGCCGGATTGATTATATCTGGCAGTAAAATTAAAGTCACGGGTAGCCTAAATGCGTCCCCCTCTAAAGACCAAAATGGCTTAACTCTGTCTGAAGCACTCGAACATCAACTCAACAACAGCATACTGGTTCAAAACCAGGCAACAAAGTACATCTCACCCAGCTACCCCTTCCTCTATCTAGGATTCACACTGACGATGGATCTTAACTGGAAGCACCAGCACAGGTGCATGGGCAAAAACCTAAAGCAAAAGCTTGACGCCCTTGAAGGCTCTTATGCCTCACCACGGCAAACACTAAACATAATACGCACAGCAATCATCCCTGGTCTGGCCTATTCTTTTGCGGTCACACCATGCTCCTACCCAGACCTGGATAAGTGCGATGCAATGATTGGAAGGGTGATCAAAAGCAAACACAACTTAGGCGAAGCACACTGACTGCCATGATCCGTAAAGATGTCCATAGTTTTGGATTGGGTGCCCCCTCCATCTACGTGGAATACCACAGGCGCTCAGCAGTAGCACTCGTAACAAGCCTAGAAGACCCTTCTGAACGTCACCAATCTGTGACCATGCATCTCCTGACCCACCAGGTCGCCAAACTCAAGGCCCTTGCCACTTCATTCCTTTCCACAAGAGAAGGAACGTCGCTATCAATAAAAAGGCAACTCAACCTACATATGCGAGCACGTCAACTTGCTTGCATCCACGCCAGCAAGCTTCACTTATCCTTAAAAAGAAGCAGCATGTTCTTAGATGATTTCAAGCTCAGAAGTCACCTCCGCCCGCAAGCTTCCCCCCCCAACATTAGCCACCCTCATCAATTTCATTACCAAACCGCTTATGGACCTAGGCATAACTGGCTTCCATGACCTCACATCAACCAACGAAAAATACATTGTCTCCAAGAGACAACTCAGAAACTAGTTCACTCGAGTTTTCAAAAAGCACATCATAGCCCTAAATAGGCTTGCTGCCATTGCTAACCTGCCTGGGACACAAGAGCTAAGCCCAACATCAATTGCACAATTACTCCAAGAGAATACCAGAACAGTCCATCCTACTTAATTACCGCAGAATAAACAACTCCTCCTTCACAGGTCTCCTAGAAACACATATTAACACATCGGCTCTCCAAGAGGTGCCCCCAAATCCCGCAAACACCCAAACCCAACAAACTTTGCCCATCTACACAACACCCCCACCACAGCCACGCTCAGCAACACACCACAGGCACCCCATTACAAACAAGTTATTCAGAGGCCCACTACCTACACACACAGATCCATCAACAAGTAATGGACACCCCAACCAATCCTCTGTTTTTGACACACCAAACATAAAGCCGCAAACATCCCCTGCCTTCTCTATAATTACAACCGAACCTCAAACAGAAACAGGTCATGTTGCACTCAACGTACCTACACCTTCATTTTTAGAGGATATTACCCTCCAATGTACAGAATCCAATGCTCGACCCAGGAAACGCACAGCACATGGCAACATATCCCGCACTGAGCTTTCCCAAACACAACACTCCCTCGCCACAACGGTGGAAGGGCCTCCACCTTCATCACGAACGGAAACCCCGCGCTCACAACGCTACTCACAAAGGGTATCCAACCAAACAAAAAGGAACCACAACTCCATAAGCACATCGCCAATACCACTGCCACAAACTGCAGCTATTACTTGCCTCTCTGACCCTGCACCCACTGACCAACTGGCCA
>Ga0307972_1002233_pt1 | contig 10227 bp, 5 predicted proteins | sample OrgLakmetagen780_FD_201848 | JGI IMG/M metagenome (GOLD analysis project Ga0307972, IMG submission 201848) | Saline water microbial communities from Organic Lake, Antarctica - #780 | ecosystem: Environmental > Aquatic > Non-marine Saline and Alkaline > Saline | place: Antarctica: Organic Lake...
CTTGCTGCCAATCTGTAGGGGGGGTCATGCCTGCCCTTTCGTACGCCATTTGCCTGCAGCGGGATGTTTGTGTGCATGGCTCACGCACAGAGGAGGCTACTGTTGCTGTGCCGTGTACCAGACGAAAGGAGCACCCACTGGAACAGTTCAAATTGTAACTATTTGCCTGCAGCAGGGTGTTTGCGAGCACGGCTCACACACAGAGGAAGCTATTGTTGCTGCTCCACTTACCAAAGGAAAGAAGCACGTACATAAGGGAACTTGTTGAAGCATTTGCGTGCAGCAGCTTAACTGTATATGGTACACACAGGAGGCCATTTCTGCTAGGCCACGTACCAAAGAAAAAATCCACACACAAAAGGGAGCTGTTGAAGCATATACGTGCAGCAGGTTCATTGTACACATGGAATTCATAATACATGGTACACACAGAGGGCCACTTCTGCTAGGCCACGTATAAAAAAAAGGGAGCACCCACAAATGATTAAAGGTGGACACTCCTTCCGTGCCAACCCTCTCGTGCAGCCATGTGCATAGAGAAAAGATCGTGCCAACCCTCTCGTGCAGCCATGTGCATAGAGAAAAGATCGTGCCAACCCTCTCTTGCAGCCATGTGCATAGAGAAAAGATCGTGCCAACCCTCTCTTGCAGCCATGTGCATAGAGAAACGATCGTGCCAACCCTCTCGTGCAGCCATGTGCATAGAGAAAAGATCGTGCCAACCCTCTCGTGCAGCCATGTGCTTGGAGAAAGATGTAAGGCGTGTTCGTGCATGGCACACACAGTAGGCAGTTCTAAGGTTGCGTGTCATGTTTGAACAGACCACCCGGCAGTGCACTACAGCAGAGTAAGTGGTGTGTGCCACCTAGCAGTCGAACTTTTTGACTGATGGCTTATCTTATCTTGTAAGTGTGCGTGTGTGCCACTTTTTACGTGCCATGAGCCTGTGCAGGGGATGAAACCGAGCTCCAGGTTTGTCGCTGCGTAACTATGCACGTGGCAACAGCTCCATTTTTGCACCTTACAGACCTGGGCTACAGAAACAGCTCCAATTTTGTCGCTGTGTAACTGTGCACATGGCAACGGCTCCATTTTTGCACCTTACAGACCTGGGCTACAGACATAGCTCCAGTTTGTTTGCTGTGCAACTGTGCACATGGCAACAGCTCCATTTTTGCACCTTACAGACCTGGGCTACAGACATAGCTCCAGTTTGTTTGCTGTGCAACTGTGCACATGGCAACAGCTCCATTTTTGCACCTTACAGACCTGGGCTACAGACATAGCTCCAGTTTGTTTGCTGAGTAACTGTGCACATGTGCACATGGCAACAGCTCCATTTTTGCACCTTACAGACCTGGGCTACAGAAACAGCTCCAGTTTGTTTGCTGTGTAACTGTGCACATGGCAACAGCTCCATTTTTGCACCGTACAGACCTGGGCTACAGACACAGCTCCAATTTGTCGCTGTACCTATGCACATGGCCACGCATATGGTGCACAGATTGCTATGGTTGCTATGGTGCACTGATTGCAATTGCAAGCACAGACCATGTAACTATGCGCATGGCAACTAAAAGCACCAGGCTAACATCATCACTATTTGCTACAGGAAACTAAAATGGTACACTGGAGTTGTGACTGACGACCTGAGTGACGAATGACAGAGCTTTTATATTACATATACGCATCAAGCACTTGATTGAGTGTGAGCATAAATATGTGCTGACCGTACATACACCAAAAACTAAATACCTACGTGTAATTGTATGGTTCTGGCCCACCCTAAACATACAGCATTCCTTGCACAAAGTGTTGCGGGGTCCATGAAATTAAAGCAAGCCTCTAACATGTGAACACAGCCCTCTCACCTAAGCAGTGCCCCATGCTGCGGCACTTTAAATCGTATGCTATAGTCGTGGCTGACGTAACGCTCGCAGTGGTCGTAGCGCCATAGGTCACCATGCTCTGGGCCTGCAAAGCCTTTCTTGTTCTGGGGGTGTGTGTACCTGCAGGATACAGTGTGTGTGTATGTGTGTGTATGTGTGTGTGTGTTGAAAATTAGAGGGAGAAGGTGTGGATCAAACATCAACTTATGCATTTCGCATGAGGTGCATGGCGTCGTGACAACAGGGAAGACAACAGGGCTATCCTACTGCGAGGGGGGTGTAATCTAAGCATTGTGAGAGCAGTGTATGAGTCAAAATAGTATAGAGCAGAGGCCCGCCGTACAAGGGCCATGGAGATTGTGGTGTGAAGGTGTGCAGGTACCAGAGCGGTGTAAGTTTTCACGGCGACAAGGCCTAGATATATTCAGCCTGGCTGGAAATGGCTTTTGACCAGGTTGGTATTGACAGGTGCTGAACTGGCAACTGCGAGCAGTTGCACCTTGTAATTAAAAAGGGTTAAGAGTGAACGTTTGGGATAGCGTATTTCCAGGTTGGCCAGAGCCATATATATTCGGTGTATACACTGTATTATTGGCAGGGAATCACCAAATATACGGTCATATACGGTGCATATATATGGTTCTGGCTGTCACAGGTTGTGGCTGGCATGGTTCGAGTAGCTGAGAGCACAAATGCACACATTTGTAGAGAACTCCTCACAAAAGCAGGTCAACCTCAGACGCTCCTCACACGGCACGGGCAGTAGCGTGCAAGGTCATACTGTGCTTCAATGCACAAATGCTTGCACGTTCTTGATACTTCAGAGATTCAAGTACAGCGAACCCAGTTTTAACACACACACACATACACACACACACACGCACGCACGCACGCGCGCACACACACACACACACACACACACACACACACACACACACACACACACTCTCTCTCTCTCGCGCTCACACACACACACACACACACACACACACACACACACACACACACACACACACACACACACACACACACACGACGAGAGCACACACCTGTCCTGCACGACCAAGAGGTTCTCGATCAGCAGCCATGACTGCTGGTCAAAGTTAGCCAGGTCTCCATAATCCACAATGAGGGGCTTCGGGTTGTTTGGGAAGGCTGTGGCAAAGACAGTGTCCAGGAGGGATGAAAACCAAGAGGACAGGTGTTTGGCCTTGTTGATCATCATCACGTGATCAATTGTTTGAGAGACGCCAGCATTTCCTGCTCCTCTGACATCTGTGCGCCACGAGCCATCCATCAGCACGCTGAATAGGGGTACCATCAGCTCTGCCCAGTGCCCCTCGTGGTTTATGTATGTCTGGAACGGGAAGTCCAATAGCAGCGTGTTGCCCGGCAAGTATGCGGTGCGCAGGTTTCTGGTGAGGGCTTGGATGTCTGCCACTGGGGCACGCATGATGTTGCTGTTCGTGGTCAGCCCGTCTTCTAAACGTGCGATCCCAGTCCTCCTCTCCTCCTCGTTTGGCTCAGCTGTGCAGCCTGCAGTTGGGCCATCCTCAAGCTGGCACATCTCCTGAGGCGGGACCCAAGCCAGGAATCGGTGAGCTTGCCACCAGGTGTTGTGGTACACCTTGTAGTCAGGGGCACGCCTATGCATGCGTGTGTACAGCTCCGCACCCGCCGATGATGATGATGCTGGGGTCACGTAGGGGATGCTGCTGGCCCATATGGGCACCCAGGACGCGCTGCTTGCTGCAGCCAGTCCCAGGTCAAGCAAGAGAACCAGCAAGCCTGCAGCAAGCTTCATCACATTTTCGGAAGAAAATCAATAATCTTTTTAATAATAAATAGTTTGGCAAAATTTTCTTGCTGATCCAATGAGCACCCTTAGAACCATGCTCGCGCTGTAATAAACGGTGTACTTAAGTAATTTGTAGACGAAGCCTCGTGGGCAATTTTTAATTGCAGCTTTTGCTAGCGAACACACCTGATGATCTGCCCTGCTTACTAAAGCTAGATTATTTCTCTCTTAGATAAGTACGTTGCAGGTCTTTAAAGTGAGAAGTGGCCGCCTTCCTCCTGGTTGAACTGAAATAGAGGTGATGGACAAATAACATATCACCTGTACTAACATCCTACTGATTCCTCGTGCGATGTTAATGCCTTCTACCTGTACTAACATCCTACTGATTCCTCGTGCGATGTTATGCCTTCTATCTGTGTACTATATTGCGTGCCATACATTTCTGTGCAGCATCCTGAGTGATGATATCAACTGAGCTGCCCTTCTTGGCAGATCTGTTTAGGTCAGAAGCAGGACAAGATTCCAAGACATGATTGAATGAGGTGAGAAATTGCATGAGAAGGCGTAGTGAGGAAACCTGAACTTAAATTTTGCATGGGGGGCTGATTGAGGGAATATCAAGCATAACAAATCGTGAATTTTACAATAGTTGACCTTACGACACTTCACAACAATTGTATGCTTGCCCCTGGTATGCTAGTGGAGACCACTTCAAAGCCTGTCCTATCCATGTTGTGCATTCAGATATTTGAGAACTGTGTGCATCCAGATATTTGAGAAGTAGGTATAACATGACGGCTACAGATGGCTCAGGATGTGTGATGACCGAAATATAGGATCCATGTTAAAATAACATCCTAAAACGTACGGTTGGACTGTGTGGTCCAGCTGCCTATTGTGAAAGTCAGAACCTTGTTTGACAACCAGATAGGTGGCAATAGCTAATCCAAGCCCTCCTCTTGGTCTCTTTTCCTCACATCTCCAGGAGTATGCTCAGGTGGAGGTGCTGTGCGGAGGCAAAATTTAATTTGAAAACATGTACAGATCAAACGGCAGTGCATTAGATCATTATATCACAAAAGCAAACATGAACTACATGTCAAAGTCTGCTTGAGCAAATTAAGGCAAGACTGCGTAGACAAAATAGCTGGTATGTTAAAGCTTCAAAAACTGACCAGGCCATTCTCCTGGTCCAGATGGTATCTCTGGCTGGGGTTTGCGGGGCTCACGCTCAGGGGGCTCAATATTTGGACCAACAGGCTCACGCTGACAGAAGAGAAAGGATACAGAAGCACTTTTTCTTATTGTAAGATTGATTTAATGGTTGTATGCTGATCAGTCAGTACATTGCTGGTTGTTGCGGAGTAGTTAATCAGCAAAATCACTACCCAAAGTCAAAAGCAAGTATTGAGGTGAAGCAAAAAGGAAGTCATTAGGACTTTTATAATCACATCGTGTCATGAATGGCCATATATGCACCAAGAATGACATAGATGACGTTAGCTTTTTTAAGTGGTAAATGTAAAAGCCTTCACTGGTATAGGTCAGCGTGCAATAAGGAAATTGATGTCCGGTTAGTAGCTACACAGATAAGTGAAAGACGGAGAAATTTGCTGCTGGTATTCACAGCAGAGCCCTGCCAAGAAAACAGGAAACGAAACGATAGAAGACTCGTGTGAGAGAGGCTGGTTTTTAGCCATGTGCTCCGGCCTGCGTCTAGCCTTCTAAAGCCATCCGCTCTACCGGTAGCTCTCCTATCAGATCCTTCACGATCACTGTCGTTACTGTTGATATGTAACTATTTATCCTCTGTTACCTCCCTTCCCACTTACCATTGGCTCTTCGCCTGGGTACGGGGGCCCATGAGGATGATCGGGCGGTGAGAATTCTGGGGGTGGTAGTACGCCTAAAAGAGAGCATTGCTAGCAGCCTTGGTTATTTGCATTTTTTGTGATTATATGTCACGTGAGCTGTCAGGCTGCCTCAAGCAAGCAACAACAGAGTGCCGACGCAATTTCCCAAGACTACTCTTTGCAAAGCAAGTGATTAATACAAACCCCCCCAGCCGGCTTGCTTACCAGGTTTGATATCGGGTGTGCAGGGAGGCACGTAAGGTTCGAGAGGGCTGGGGACGTAACTTGGACGCACACCAGACTCTGTGGAAACCAATGTAAATGACCCTCACACTGCTACCGTGTGCACATGGGTAACTGTGTGATAGATGGCAATGCCCTGTGTTCCAAAATGCAATTGTGAGATGCGCTGCATCTTACTCACCTCGTTATAGCACATGCAACCATTACCGACACATGTCTTTGTACAAAGCAGAGCCAGCCCAAGGTAGAACAAACCGCTGTCAATTAGGACTGACCTTCATCAGGCCGATGCTCTGGGGGGTTCACAACAAGCGATGGCGGTGCCTGCTGTCTGTTGTTGATCCTGCAGGGAGAGGAGTGCTGGTGACTTGACGCATCAGTTCTTTAACTCTGATTGGAATTGCAGTAGTGCTTGGTGCCTTGAAGGTGGCCTTGCTGTGGCATTTGAACGGTTCCTCTGTTTGGCACTGTTAGTCTGCTTATATCCAGCATTATACGAAGGGCTCAGACGCATTGTATTCATTTTTTAGGCAATGCAGAAATTACTGATTCATGGATCACCGACGCGACTGAATCGTAATCCCTGTTTACTATATATTTTTTTTTTACATCAGTTTTTTATCAGTATGCTCACCCGCATTTCCCTTCGAGCTGGAATTTACAATCCTTGCTCTGTGCTGGGAAGAGGATTCGCAGGTACTAAGTGCTGTCATAGAAGGTGGGCACATGAACCACATATTGTGCGTGTTTCAGTGTACCACTTGATCTGTGTATAATTTCTGCGCAGAAGGAAGGATAGCCGATGTAAACCAAGGGGCGGTTGGTGGCGCAGGCAAGAAATGAAAGAGCTGTTCAATAAATTGATTGCAATTCCATGACACGACATGCCACACAGTCTGCACTTCCCTGCTAAACGCACATAAACAGGTGGAGGAGGGGAGGTTGGGATTCAAGCAGGACGAGCTTCACCAGTAAGTCGTCGTCGTGCTCTTTAAAGCCGTGCGTATTTACTTTCGTAGTCTTGTAACACGTAAACACAACTTGATTGCTGCACATCTCTAAAGTGACATACTATTTTGGCCTCTCAATTATGACTGTGCAACCATCATCCAGGCTGGGAAGCCCGCGCCAGGAGAAGTTGGCAACAGAGGTGGAAACGCTGGCGTGCAAGCAACGGACGATGATGCAGGGAGTCCGTATGTTGCAGGTGCGTGCGTGGAGAAGCCTCCCCCCCATCCATATAAATCAGTGAGCAATCAAGCTCTACAGCCGTCCAATCTTGGTCTTCGACTGGCACAAGACAAAGCCTCTGTAACATACACTTGTACATGCAGGAGGTGGAAAAGCTGCAGGTGAGGATGAGGGTGACGAAGGGGGTCCTGTAAACTCTTGTATTGAAGGTTCGGAAGAGCATGGAGAAGCAGAGGAGGTGGACCGTGGCCACGAAAGCATTGGGTTCAAGCTACCTACACGCATCACATTCCCAGGTGCATGCAGCTTGTAGGTCTTTGCTGTGTGGAAGCAGGTGGTGCTGCAGCAACTTATAATCTGCAGTGATTCAATCTCAAGCAGCAATACAGACAGCACACTGTTTAGTTGGGGCTGTGAGAAAAGGAGATCTGGGTGCTGGCAAACAAAGGAACATGCACTCGCATTATCCAATGAAGGTAAAATTGATCGAGATATTTAGGCCCACGACCAAAATGATTAAAGTCATTGTGGCCAAGCGGGTTAATAGTCGAGGCTGCGATAAAGATTGAAGTTGTTCGGTTGATTATCCTGCAAGATAAGCTGTTTTAGCCACAAAGGTATTTGCCTAATGAATGCTCTGGTGCTTCACAAAATGTATACAGCACCCCTATACATTGTCCACCACCCTTGATTTGCCGATGATGAGTTTCCTGCAAATGACTGCTGAGTATTAAGCTTGAATGAGAGGATTGAGGCTACATTTAAATAAGTATATGTGTCCCTCTTGCACTGTTGCTGTCCGTCTCTTCTCAGCCCATTTCCGTACATTACTTTCTTTGATTATGCCTATCATGCGTAGCAGTTTGTGCTGGTTTTGATCGGCTTCTTCCCTCCTCCCCTTAACTTCCGTCCCTTCTCCTTCTCTCCTTGCTTACCTCTTTGGTAATATACCCTGTGCCTGCCATTGTTGACTTCTTCTCCCCTTGCTTACCTTTTTGGCACATATACCCTGTGCTTGCCATTGTTGACTTCTTCTCCCCTTGCTTACCTTTTTGGTACATATACCCTGTGCCTGCCATTGTTGACCAGGAGAAGAAGCTTTGGGCAAAAAGGATTCTCGCCCAGCCCAGAATGCGGAGACCTCTGGCAGTCCTGCTGCCGCTGACCAAAGCCCCCTCCCTGACCCAAGACAAACAGCCGGTGTCGGAGGCGCTGGACAACATCCTGCTGGAGTGGTAGAAGGGTAGGTGCATGTCAAGTGCATCACAAGAAAGCTGCAACACAACTCAAGGACATTAATGGTTTATTTGTGTTTGCTGAATTGTTAGGGTCTGGCATCTTGCTTTCGACGGAGCAATCTTGCTGCAACGCTTGAATTGGTAACATCTTGCAAACACTCGACCCATGTCGTTAGGTCCTGCATCTGCGCTTATGGCTGTTGCACCTTTTCGATTAAACATAAAATCTACATCCCAAAAGCATACCAAGCATCAAATGTGAGGTCAGCCTTATCTTGACTGCTCACTACACACTCGTCCACTTTCTTTAATGCCGACATCTGTACCTTTGCTCTGCAACGTTCCGCAGAGGTGTTTGACCCGACTAAAGCCATGCCTGCAACAGAGCCTGCCACAGGAACAGGTAGGATGCATGCAAAGACATTCATAGGCAAAGACATGCATAGACAGGTAGGATGCATGCAAATATGAAGACAATGTATGCATGGAACAAACTTTTGCACGTATGTAGTGCAATCACTCTGTCCATCAAGCGACTCAGAAATAATAATAGCCGCTTAACGATCTGTTTGCAATGCTGACTAGGACAGATTCAAAATGTGTTTGGTCTGCGTTTGTGCAAATGAAGCTCTTATGGTCATCTTGTGCAGTGTGCGTGTTCTGCTCAAGTAGCTTAAGTCATCTGCACGCATGCAATTTATAATGCAGAGCGTGAGGGCCACCAGAAGATCATGCGACCAGAGGAATCAAGCAACCCCTGAAGCAGACAAGTTATCGATTTGCTTAAATGAGGCAGTCAAAATTGGCATGTCCCTTTGTTTTGGAGCTAGATTGGTAATTTGACATCTGGAAAGGCAAATTAACGCGTGCTTTTTCACATGAAGGTTGGAAGACTTTGCCCACGCCATTGTCTCATTTGCTGTTGGGTTCTGATACTGTAATGGGATGACAGGCTGCCAAAAGGCCTTCTTTTCTAAAAGCTTCTATTTTTGTTTAAAAAATGCTATAAGAAGTATACACCTCCCTGAATCAATTGGCATTAAAGATTTGTCACATTAAGGCTTAAAATGTAGGAATAGCATAGGTATACCTCTCTACGCAGTATTAAAATACACGCAGTATTAAATAACATGCCGCGCAATTCCAAGGAGCACGAAGCAGCAAGACAAAGCATAAGAAGGGTTGACTTGTTGCGACCTCTACTCAGGAGCAAGTTAGCGCTCCTAATTTAAATGGGATACTAGGTATGCAGGCAGTGAAAGCCACACGCCACATCAATCAAGGAAAAGGAGCCATTTTGGTGCCGGGCACTGTAAAGCTACTACTCTGTCGCATGGAATTATAATTAAAACATGCAGTGGAGCTTGGAGGCAAAATCTTAATTCTTTGAGAAGTCCTTAAGGTTCCCGGAGGGGGTTATTTGGGCAGAAGCCAAAGCATGCTCCTTTTTGCATGAAAGGTGCAACTTCTCACACGTCACTTCATCGATTTGGACCCAACCTAGCTTCAAACTGATGCTGACTTCATAAGCTAACCAAGCATGTGCTCAGATTCAGACAAGTCTCCCTGCATACAGAATGAAGGACTAAAGCACACATCGTGCACTTATACCCTAGATGGGTGCTTTGCATGGAGAATGGCGCATTAATTAGCATATCTCGCCAACCACTTGGTCTTTTTGCTCCAATATTTTTGCAATAATATTGTTTCATCTCATGAATTTTAAAACAAAAAATCACTGAGTTTGGTGCGCTGGCTGGTCAGATACAGCGTGTGGCTGCTTAAAAAGTAGGGTTCACATTGCGGCCGACGAGGTACGGGTCCCCTAACTTGCTGGGTTCAAGATCAGTTGCATTTAATCAGCCCTGCATATCAGGGATGAGCTTGCAACTAGCAAATTAGGGGAGCCATACCCTAGGAGCATGCAAAAAACCTGACCATTTTGTGCCTCAGATAACCCCCTCTGGCACTTTATAGTTCAGGGCAAAAAAAAAAGGGCAAGTCAGACTCGT